>Ga0307489_10000205_pt1 | contig 33074 bp, 55 predicted proteins | sample SB12metaG_FD_202247 | JGI IMG/M metagenome (GOLD analysis project Ga0307489, IMG submission 202247) | Sea-ice brine microbial communities from Beaufort Sea near Barrow, Alaska, United States - SB 1.2 | ecosystem: Environmental > Aquatic > Marine > Coastal | place: USA: Alaska | collected... | reverse complement strand
ATGGACACAGAAGGTACTCGTGCCTGTCGCTTTTATGTCGACAAAAGGATGATTCGAATCGTCAACTCCACGCCCCGCGAACGCGCCCTGCCACCCAAAGGCGAACTTTGCGTCATTGAGCGACTCGGCGACCATGTTCTGAATGAGCGCAAAGATTTTAGAATGCGGCTCGAAGTTGACTGTTGTGTTCTGTGACCCAGCACTGGCACACGACCGCTTGAACGGCTTCTTTGACGCGGAAGATTGAAGAGCCAGGGAGTCCGATGAGGCGAATCCCTTCACGAACAGTAGGTGCGGCAAGGGAGTAGTCCTGAAGAAGGGGTAGATCCAACCCAGGACCATCATCAGGTACTCGTTTGGGCACTGATGAAACAGCGTCGTGAGCACATCGTCGGAAATATCCTCCAGCGGACAAATGTCCAGGAATCGCATCTGGTTGGGAGTTTGACTCATCATCTTCGCGGAGCCGATACAGCGGTCCACCCCGAAGGCGTACGGCCGGACAAATGACTCAAGAAATGGGGACGCGGCCCAACGGCGCGCCGGCGGCGATACTCGCCGTTCCCTTCCCGCGGGTCGACACGAATGCCCATGTAAAGGGGGGTTGTCTGCGGCGGTTTGCCGCCGCCGATACTTCGTACGTCATTGTTCGCGCGTCATTCTCGCCGATTCGCCACTCAAAACAGACATTTTCATTCTACTGGCGACCGAAGTCATTGGCGCGCACGCGGGAGGCATATAGCGGAAAATGCGGAATAGGTCTATTGGACCGCCCCCAGAACCCCACTGCGGATCCTGTCCCAAATATACTGCACACCGACCGCAAAGCGGCACGCGCAACTCGTCGCCGCCGTCGGTCCTGCGGCCTCACTCAAGTGGTTTCTTTCAGCAGGCGCCAACCAACAGTCGCGACGCCGCGCAGCGCCCTCACGTACGTTTCCTCCCAGCTCCCCCGTTCTCCCGCGCGGCCGAGCTGGGTTGCCTGCCTGTTGGAGTATCCCATATCACCGAGGGTCGCGCCCCCACCTGGAAGCGGCGGCGACCGCGTTTGTGTCGACGCAGGCTAGCTACTGGCTTGTCGCTGTGGTGTGCGCCCTTCGCCCTTCGCTGACTCACCCCGGCGCCCCCGTCCGCCACCCCGTTCACCGCGTGCAGCCAGCGTGTCGCTTCGTATCGCTCCACCGCTCTCCCGACCTCGGAACGGATCTTTACGGCACCTCGACTCCTGTGCCGCTTTACCTCCTGCTCAAGATGATGCACACACGCGGCAGAGCGCTGCTCTTCGTCGCCGTGGCAGGGCGGTGGCGCGGGACAGGTACCCGAAACTGACCCTGGGTTGACCCCCTGCTGACCCTGGGTTGACCCCGTGCTGACCCTGGGTTGACCTCCTGCCGACCTGGGTCGACCCCCTGCTGACCCTGGGTTGACCCCGTGCTGACCCTGGTCTGACCACCGTGCTGCCCATATTTGGTTTCAGCGCTGGAAAGTACAATATGATGAACCGCAGAATTTCAAACATTGGTTTCAACTTCAATTTTCGCCCCTCAACCGTGGCGACGCTTCTGGCGATATCGCCCCTCCTCATTGCAGACGCACGCTCCGTCTCGGTAGGGCGGTGCAGGTTGACCCTATGAAACCCAAGTTCAAACCGCCTGGACCTAAGCGCTTGAAACTGGAATGTGATGGACTGCTTTCAAACTTTCCTTACAATTTCAACTTGCGCCGCTCCATCACGGCTTACCTCGCTGCGCCCTTTGGATTTACGAGCACGCTTATGGCGGGGGCTAACACTTGTCCACTTCTCAGCGTAATCACTTTCTGTGGTTGGGAGGTTTCGGCAGCGTGTAACTAAATCGATGGGTCACAACTCGTTAATACTCACTAAACACAGAACGGCTCATAGGCTCAGGCCGACACGGCTAAGGATCAAATGAGATGCGGGAGACTGGACGTCCCTGGCCCGAGGCTACGCAGGCCTATGTTCCGCGTCTCACGTGCCCGCCGACCCCGCGTTTCAGTTCCGCAGATGTGGCTGCCGCGAGCGTATGGTTTGATAACCGTTCTGTAACCAAGGATAAACCGCCACAGATGACATACGTCAGAGAGCTGTACTTGCGTACTTTGAAGCAAGCACTCAGTGGCAGGGGTTGGCGCTTCCACTCGTCCACATCGCAGCTCACCTGAGCCTGTAATGGCACCTGACCCCCTGTAACGGACACTTGCCCCCTCTATCATGGGCACCGGCCCCGCCTATAACAGGCATCATCCTGACCCCCCCGTCCATAATCGGCATCTGACCTATTCTAATGATTCCTGCCCCCCCCATAATGGGCGCCTTACCCCCCTATAATGGGCGCCTTACCCCCCTACACTGGCCTGCTTTGAGAAACCAACCAACGTATCCCCAAATAATGCTCACGTCAAGCCGACAGGTGGAGGAGTGCAGGTCCCTGCTCAGCGGCAGTCTTTATCCTGAAGTGGGCAAGTGCAATGGAGGCAGGGGCTTAGACTCGTCCACTTAACAGCTCAACCTGAACCATTTGTGAGACTGGAACTACCCAACGTATTTCACTAAACGAGCTTACAGCAATCTGATAATGTGGACGAGTGTAAGCCCCTGGGTGGAGGACCTGGCGGTTGTTCGATCGAATTGCTTCAGACTTACCCTGCCATCGAGCGTGAGCGAGGGAACGGTTGGCCCTATCTGGCAGGGGGGTTTCTGTTTATAGATAATAAGCACTTGACCGACGTTGAATGTCCTCCTCCTCCTCCTCCTCGTCGCAACTGTATGAGCATTCACCCTGAAGGCATGTCATGCTCCGATATCGGTCGGGCCACGCGGTCGAGTGCTGGTTGACAATGACCCTCCTATCTGGGTCTGACGATGGTGGGACACCTCAGACTGGATAACGTGCGGCGGATCATTGAGGATGTTGTTGAGAATAACATTCCAGGAGACTTTGTCGAGTTGGGTGTGTGGAGGGGGGGTAGGGACTGATGGACAGAGTGTCAAGATATCCCTTATCGATATGGGAGATGACCATGTCGATATGGGAGATGACCATGTCGATACTGTCATCTCCCTTATCATTAGCCCATGTTCCAGATCGATACACAGGATGACCATATCGATTTGGTAGATGACCATATGGGTATACCGTATCCAAAATCGATATCCCATATCCCATATTGAAATTCACATCGACATTTCACTGACGTCCGAGCCCCCACATCGATCTCCCATATCGATATTTGATCATATCTTGTCACTCTGCTGATGGACAGTGCTCGCCACGTCATCAAACACACTTGGAATATCGTTTTCTTATTTGGCTGGCATCCTATGACGTGGCGTGCACTTTCCATCTTTCAGTCCCTCAGGGTGGGTGTTTGCATCTTCGCGAGAGCTGTTCTCGACACTCTGGAGCAGTCACACCGGAAGGTGGTACTATTCGATGCATTCGGTGGCTTTGGAAGTAGGGTCTCACATTCGTCCACTTCTCAGCTCAACGTAAACATTTTTGTGGGATACGTTGGGTGGTTTCCTTTGCATGTAACACTCCCGATGGGTGATAACTCGTCATATAACGGATACCAAACGGCTTATTGACCACAACAGCACGGAGGGCAGGGCGAAAGCCTGTTGACTCTTGAAACACGCAAACACGTATCTCTCCTCTGAACAAAGCGGCTCCGGATGAGCTGAGAAAAGGACGCTTGTAAGCCCCTGCTTCAAGGATACGGCGGTGCGGAGGACTTCCTCAGCGTCTCTCAAAGTAAAGTGCGGGCCGCGTTCAAGCGGTTCGACCTCTTGGATCCGGATTCTGTCAAGTTTGTCAAGGCAGGGGGATCAAACTCAGTGTCGGGTCTGGTATTGAATATATGGTATCGAATCTCATTCGACCAATCAGAACTGTCCATTTTGAGAATCCCGCCGACCGACTCGCCGAAAGTCCGACCGGGTCGCGATCCTTGCCTAAATAGAGCCTCGATTTCGAGGAGTTAAAACGGACCGGCCCCTTTTACGCTGAGTTTAATGAGAACAACGTCTCGAGCGGCCATCGACGCATGACTTACCTTCTGGGTAAATGCTCATACCGACACATGGATATGGTCCGCGGAGGCTGGTTGACCTGCGAGCCATCACCCACCACCCGAAGTCGGTTTACCATCGATACAACGTCGGTTGAAACGGTTGAAACGTTGTTTTCAATGACCCTCCTCCCAGGGAATGTTTGCCGACACAGTCAGCAAATATGCTGCACAACACAAGACCGATCCCATCTCAGTGCTTCGGGTAGATGGCAACTTCTATGCATCCTACCAGGTTGGGCCTGGCAGATGATGCCCGCCACTTCATCGACACGTATTCCAACCCTAGTGTCTCGAATCGTATGGCATCCTATTTAGTAGACTTCATACAGGTGCTCCAACGGATTCAGCATAATCACATCCAACACCAATTCCTGAGCCACAGTGGTTTCAGCTACCGGCGGTTTTCAATTGCATCCAACATCTGCCGGGCCCTATTGCTAGGAAGCAATGTACTATTTCTACGAACGTGTCCCTGCGGGTGGTTACATTATTTTCGATGATGTTCGGTCACACCCAGAGGTGATGGTAGGTTATGATGGACAGTGCACGCCACGTCATCACACGCATTCTGCACGCTTGAGATAATCGAGGACAGTGCGAAAGCCTGGTGACTGCTGATACACGCAGACTCTCTCTCCTCGAGCCTTTAGTTAAATGGCATCATGTGACGCAGCAAGTTTCATCCAGCGGGCCCTATGTTATGGCTTTCTGGAAAGACTTCAAGGGCAGCCAGGGACTGAAGGAGGAGCTGATTCCCATTGACGATCACTCGGCGTGGTTCAGAAAAACAAAGGATATCAAAATCGATTGGAGCCATTACCAAAAGGATCGCAGGGAGCTTGCGTGAAGCGACCAGGCGGACGCCAGGGTGGGGACTTGGGCGGGGGAGCGGGGACTGGGGACTGGGCCGGAGTCAAGGGGACGGGGGAGCGGGGATGGTGAGATTATCAGATAGATTATCCGATATCAGTCTATAACTATCGATATCATGTAAAGAAACAAATGTAAAGCCTACTGGTCGGTTGTAATTAAATTAGAAGCTCTGGAGTAACTCTCTCTCTAAAGTTCGCTCCGGCGCAGCATCTCGGTGGACGATGCGATGAGCCCCGCTGCGCTGGGCGCGAGGAATTCGCCATCGCCCTCGCTCCATCCCCGCTCCCCGGCGCCATTGCTGCACCACCTCCGTGCCACTTCGTCGGAATCCTCCACACAGAAGGCGACTCGCCGGAAGTCTATACCTCCATGGAAGTAGGTCCGCCGAAGCACGTCCCCCGCCTCATTCTCCACCTCACGCGTCACGTGGAACTCGCCCTCAATCCAGGGACTTATTACACCCAACCTGAGCCGTTTTTGTCGATGAAACAATTCTCCCAACTGACCAACTTGCCCCTTCAAAAGTGCTGAGGTGAAGCCGACGTGTGGAGGGTGTGAATCCCTGCCTCCATTGCCGATGTGGCGTAGCGGTCGAACACCCCCGCAGGCGTCCAGGGATCCGACCTTCGCCGATGCCACCAGCTGGGATCCAACAGCTTGAGTGTCTCTATCAATTCAGCACGCGAACGTTCACGGTCGGCCTCCGAGCTGCCGCCGTCGCCACCGCCGCCGTCACTTTCCTGTGCATCCTCACCTGCGGTTGACCCCGTGCCCGTGCCCCCCGACCGGTAAAACTCACTAACCACGTGCCAGGGGCATACACTCGTCCACTGCTCAGCTCAACCTGAGTCATTTTTATCCCTGAAACCCTCCAATCACCCAGCGAATCCCACAAATAGGGCTCAGGATGAGCTGAGAAGTGGACGAGCGGTAGCCCCTGCCACACGCCACAAGAACATGGCTCGCAGGGCGTGGTACCCGGGCTCCTCGTTGACCGCCCTCTGGAGCTCGGGCAGTATGATGGACTCGAAGAGCTCGCCAGCTTTCTCCCGCGCCTTCGGGTCCGCTCCCTGGCATAGCTCTCGCACCGCACCCTCAAATCAGGGGCCTGCACTCGACCACTTGTCGGCCTGACCTGAACACTCTTCATGGCATAAGTTGGGTCGTTACACGTCACTTCTGTGGCAAAAACAGCTCAAGTTGCGCTGAGAAGTGTGAGTCGACGAGAGTAAGCTCCTGCCTCAGCGTCCCGTGCAATGGGCGCGAGCCCCCCACCCTCTGCCGCATACTCCGCCTCCTGCTTAACCATCAGAGGCGCCCGCAGGATGTGCAGCAACCACTCACGAGGGCCAACCAGAACAAGCATTCGGGCTGACTTGCCCTCAGGCTGAATGCCCATACATGGGATAAACGCGCAGAGGAGGAAGAGCGGAATCAATTGTCGATCGAGTGCTTGCTCTCAATCACCCCCCTGCCACGCGCCGGCCTCCCCGTCCTCGCCTCCCCCGCCCTGCTGCTGAAGTTGCAACTCCACTTTGCCCGGAACAATCCACTGTCGGAACGAGTGGCACAACTTCACTCCCTTGGTCCCCACCCACCCGTACAGCTCCCCCCAGAACCGGGCGCCCAGCTGTAGCAGCCCAAGTTGAAAGTGAGATCAAACACTGAAATCGGTTCATACGAGTAATGTGTTATATTAGAGAGCTGAAAACGAGGGCGGACAACACGGGGGCACATCGAGGTGAACCTGTACCGCCCTACCCAGCGGGTGGTCCGGGTGCAGCAGCCTGGCCGCCGTCTTCTTCAACAGCAGATCCGCCTCGAGCATCACCTTTCCAACGTCAGTGCGCCCGAAACTGGGGTCGATGACGCGGTCCGCCTCGCGCAGCAGGGCCTGGAAGGTGTTGCCCGCCACGTTATCCACTGCATGTGAGCCCTCGTTACTTTACTTATGTGGCAACCTATGCAGTGGCGAGCAATGTCTGCCAGGCTAGGCAGTAATTGCCTGCCACGTCATCCGACGCATTTGTATGATGGTTACTTGAATAAAACGGCGTCCTATGACGAGGCGAGCAATATCTGCCGGGCCCTACCTGTCGGGCTGAGGTTGACCCAGAAGCTCTCCGGTGGGTGCAGGAGCCAGACGAAGAGGGCGCCGGACACGCCGTCGACGAGGGCGTCGGACGCGTGGGGTGCGCGGGGCATGGCGCTGCTACGGAACACTCCGTCCCGGGCGTCGTCCGGGTCCAGCAGGTAGGGACTGATGCAAGGTGCTCGCCACGTCACAGGACGCAATTTAACTCATGAAACACCGGTCGAAAGTGCGGTGGCTTGTGTGGCGGAGGACATTGTTCAACTCAACACACGATGGTCCAAATTGCGTTTAATGGCGTGGCGAGCACTCTCCAATTGGCCCCTACCAGCAGCGGCTCGCGCAGCTCCATGGTGAGCAGAGGCGTCACTTCTTCGCACCTCTGCCCCTCTTCGCACCCGGCGCTCATCTGCACTTCGAGCTCGGACATGTCGATACCCCCAACCGCATCCCCAGCTCCGTCCCCATCCCCGTCCCAGTCCCCGGTCGCGCCCCCGTCCCCACACGCACCCATGCGCCCGCATCCTCCCCCGTCCCCGCCCCCGCTGAGGACGTCCGCACCGCCGAAGTGCCCAGCCGCGGCGGCAGCTGCGGCGGCGACAGGCGAGACCGATGCCAACGAGCACCCGAACAGCAGTAGTGCTGCTGCCGCAGCCACACCGGCGAGCGCCCGCGTGGGCGTGGGCCCGCCCGCGACGCCGCCCGCTCTCTCCCGCATTCCGACTTGGGGTCCCGTAAACGACGCCGCGTCCACGTTGACGCGCTAGGGTCCAGCTGCCAACGCCTCCGGCGCGCCTGCCAGGAGTGGACACAAGATGGAACAGGAGGGCGTGAAATGGCGTTCGAGTCACGGAAGGTGGGCACCCGACAACCTGGGGGTCACTGACCGTCTTCCACCTTTCGGCTTGACGTGAGCACTGTTTCTTTGCTTTGTGGGATACGTTGAGTGAGTGAATGATTACATTGACAGAAACAGCTCAGGTTGAGCTGAAAAGTTGACAACATCTTGAAGCACGTTGTTGAGCACGTTTTTTCTTGTTACATTTTCGTTCGAGCGGCTGACTTCGGCGTTGGGGGCGCAGGACGGTGGGTGTCGTCCAACGCATTGCTCGCGCGCATTGACGCCGAGACTTGGCTACCAGCAGTCCGGGTGCGAGAGGGCGCGAGGGCGAGGGGGCACAGGAAGAACCCGGCAGCGGTGCCGCATTTATTCCATTGATTAGTAAGCTCACGGGAACTCTCAGGCCGAAACTTCCTTTCGGTTTCAGGAGGACAACATTTATTAGGAAGGCCGCGGGTGTTGTGGAGGACTGCCTGAGCCATGTCGTACGCTGCCGCGCGCGGGGCGGCCGTCGCCACTGCTGTCGTCCACCACAAGAACAGCCGCAACAACGGCTTGAGCCTGGAGGCAGGGCTGGCCACTCACTCCCATTTCATCTCAACCTGCTTGTTGACCAGTGCACCCGTACTCTACAGTACTCGTACACACCCGTTGCATCCTCCTCCCTGGCCTGGCCACTCGCCCTCGCTTCAGCGCAACTAAGAATACACTCGCTTACCCGTGCACACTCGCCGCAGCCTTCGCCCTGCACTCCCTGGCCTGGCCACTCGTTCGCTGACTGCTCGCTAATGGTGTACGACCGTCGTCCAGTAAAACCACACACTCGCCGTGTGGCACCTCCACCCTGAGCTGGCCACTCGTTCCCTGACCCACTGCTGGCAGTGCACAGGTGTACCCGTGCCGCTCACACTCCTCGCATCATCCTCCTTGGCCTGACACCAAGGGCGACGGGACCGACGCCGCCGAGACCGCGGAGCAAACGTTGAACAGTTTCGACTGGAACAGCGATGGTGAAATCGACGAGGATGAGCTCATGGCCATTCGCCGCGCGCGTGGCGACTTCACGGCAGGGACCAGGGGCTCACACTCGTCCACTCCTCAGGTCAACCTGAGCCGTTGTTACAATCGACCACCTCACATTTGTTTTCCTCGTTTCTTAAGTCAAACGGCAGCTTATGACGTGGCGTGCAATACCTGCCCCGGCACTGCCTGGCGGCGGAACAGATGCTGCAATTTGACGTCAACGGCGACGGTGCGCTCCAACGCGAGGAGGTGGCCGTCGCGAAAGAGACCCACGACCTCCTCGTAGGGCCCTGCACGTATTGCTTTCGCCACGTCATATGGTGCCATTTGACTGAAGAAACCAGTCTGTAAAATGCGTGTCGATGGCCTGGCGGGCAATTGGCTTGGCAGATACTGCTCCCCACGTCACAGGATTCCATGTAACTTACGAAATGAGGGTTCAGAGTGCGTTGGATTACGTGGCTAGCAATATTTGCAAGGCCTTAGCTCTTGGGGCGTGTGTACGTGCTCCGCGCTCTGGCTGCAAGGTACCGGGCGGCGGCGGACAGCCGCCATAAGTATTGGGGCGTCTTCACCCACCTGTGCTTCATGGCCATGCTCTTCACTCTGCTGGCGCTGCAGATGCGGTATGGCCTGGCAGATTATGCCTGCCTTGTCATCCTCCCCATGCGTACCCGTCTATCTAGAACTGAATGGAATTACATGCCACCATGTCATCCTCCATATTAATACCTTTGTTTCTTGAGCTCAATTTCATCACATGACGTGGCCAGCTTTATTTGCCCGGCCCTACGATGCGCCCCCAGGAGGTGTATGAGGTGACGAGCATCATGTCCACGCTGCAGCCAGCGACGAAGCGCCTGAACAGCATCGACGAGTGGTATACGTGGTTCCAGGCAGGGCATTACACCCTTCTCCTCCTCCTCCATTGCCGCACCCTTCTGCTCTTCCTCCTCCTTCGGCGACATGTAGGAGGATACGTGAGCCTATTTGAGGTTTCACGAGGGAAACCACAGTGGTTCAGGCACAGTGCTTTAAGTTGATGCAGTTAATCTGAACAATACCTATGTGAGGCCCTGGTTCCAGACGTCCATCCTGCCCGCGTGGAGCGACCCGCAGTGCGGAGACAACGTGTGCGTTGCGCCCAACGAGTTTCCAGGATTTGGTCGCTTTGGATGCTTTTCCGATTGCGGTCAGGCGAAGAACCTGACGCGCGTCACCATCGAGTTGGAGGTAGGACCACCTGCAAGCTGCCCTGAAACATCGCCTGGCATTTGACACTTCACCTAAACCTCATTTTGAACCTTACTCCAACCTCGTCTGGAGCCTCACCTGAAATCGCGCCTGAAACCTCGTCATGATGCACACATCATGAGCTGGCGAGGGAACGATTGCAGTGACCCTGGAAGTTGGCCAACTTTACGGCCAACGGATACTTCGACGCCGCCAACGACCAGGCCCAGTTCGTGGCGCAAACGTACTGGTAGGGCCTGGTACAAGGTGCTCGCCGCGTCGTGGCATTACTCGCCACATCATATAGGTCCGGACAAGGGCCGGCAAAGTGAGCCCAGAATTTACCACTTAACAGACTGATTACTTTAGGGTCCAGGCTTTAGGTCTTAGGGTTCAGGGGAATACCCACCTAATACCCCCCAATACCCCCCTAATACCCCCCTAAAATCAAAATATAACCCTCTTATGTGGTAAATTCTGAGGTCACTTTACCGGCCCTTGCTCAGACGTATCATAGGTTGCCGTGTTCTTCTACAAACGAGGATGTAAATGCGTGCCGATGACGTGGCGAGCAATATCTGCCAGGCCCTGCATACTGGAACCTGTGCTCCGACGATCACAGCACAGACGATATTCCTCTATGTTGGTACGCTACCAATCAGAAGTTCACATCGGCGGTTCAGGTTGTGAAGGCAGGGCCCGGCGGACATTGCTCGCCACGTCATAGAGCTCGATCAAACTCAATACATGAGGGTTCAGAGTGATATGGATGACGTGGCGGCTGTGATGTGTCGCTTGCCATATCATAGGGTGTCATCTGACTCAAGACACGAGGGCTTAAAGTTCGTTGGATGACGTGGTGAGCAATATTAGTCAGGCCCCAGGTGAAGGACGAGGTGAACCTCCCCGATGGCACGTGGGATCTCAACATATACGCGCCGATGGGGGGAGTGCGGGGTGAGGCAGGGGGGTTATTGAGAACGCCGCGCTCGACCGACGTCGTGCTCCTCCTCCTCCGTCTCCACACGTCAGTATCCCCTTTCTCGTCCTCCGCGCGTCTGTATGAGCATTCATCCTGAAAGTAAGTCTCCGCGCGTATGTATGAGCATTCACCCTGAAAGTAAGTCTGCGCGTGCATGTATGAGCATTCACTCTGAAAACAGGTCGTGCATGTACGTCCAATCTCGGGGCAAGTGCTTGTTCCCAACGACCCTCCTGCGAGGTGATTGAGTTGGGATCCTCCGCGGATCTGGAAGCGGAATATACGGCGAAGATGATGGTGATGCGGCGAGTGCCAGCGCTGACGACGAAGTTGGGGGCTAGTGTGGATACGGAGTCGGCATCAGACGCCCCGCGACAGCTTATGCTGCTCAACTATTGCGAGGGCACTGCCACACCTGCCCCGCCGGCCGCAGCGGCGACAGCGACGGCGGCGGCGGCGGCGGCGACGGCGACGGCAACTGCGACGCCGGCGCCAGCGCAGGCGACGGCAGTGCCAGCACCGTCCAGACGTAGGCTGCTGCACTCGGATGACACAGCACAGGGACATAAGGATATGGGCGGCCCTTATAGCCGCCGCCATTTGCAATCATTTCCTCCGCCTGAGTTGGCTGATATGGATTTCGATCAATCGCACGGACGCAAGCTGCAGGCGGGTCCGCCCGATGACGACGAGGGTGGTGACGACGGCGGTGGTGGTGGTGGTCCGTCGAAGCCCACGTTCGCATCGCCGGAGGAGGTGTTCCTGACCCTCAAGGACACGGCGATTGTGGACAAGCTGACGACGACCAACTACCATGACTTTGGCAGGGTAGTGTAAGCGGAAATATCTTAGAAATCAAGTTGAAAGCGTCTGATTTCCGCGCTTCAACCAAAGCTGCGATAAACTGCTGTCAATCATTGGCCTTCATTTCAATTTGCGCCACCACACTTCGGTGGCCGCTCGTGCGCTGCTGGCTCTCGAGTTGTGCTGCTGTTGTACGCTCAAGGGGACGCCTACGAGCAGTACCAGATTCAGGTTGGGCTAGGCACACATCTGTTCTAATTGTCCATCAACACATCTGCCAACCCTTCATGTCCTGATGCTGTGAGTATGTTCGGGGGGGGTGTAGATAGGGCCTGGCGTCGCATGGCCTTGCCTCACATAATTCGTTCAGGATGTCCTTGACTGCATTTACGCAATTCCAACATGTTTCAAACCCATGTTACATGCGACCCTGTGATGTTTTGCGCATTGTACGCCGGGCCCTAAATCCAGATCTTGCGGCCCTGGTCAACCACGTTGACTCAGCCGGCGGAAGCCCCCGTGTGCTATGACGCGTGTTCCACGGCCAACAACGGGGTCTGCGAGGACGGAGGAATCGGCGACGCAAAGTTTCTCAACAATTCGGGCAACGCAACGTTCGTGAATCCTGGGCTGACGCAAGGTGGGGCCTGGCAGATATTGCTCGCCACGTCATATGATGTCATTCACAAGGAGGCTTCGAATGAGTGTGTCGCAAGGAGGCTTAAAATGCGTGTGACGACGTGGTGGGTAATGTCTGCCAAGGGGGTCTATCATAGGGACACGCAGATGTTTCTCGCCAAGTCATACGATGCCATGCAACTCATAAACGAGGTCTTAAACCCAGTCTCCGGTTTGACTACCCCTGACCCCCCCGAATTCAGCCCCTCGATCAATCATGGACCTTGAGCTCATGATGGTCATTTCATTGACCAATCAGGGACGATAGCCGTTTCATTTCAAATTGGGCAAGATTTAGTGAAATTTCGTCAAGAAGATCCAGCCAATCACATCTCGGTAAACCAATCTCTCGACCAATCACATGAGGGCCTTCAGGCCCCCCGGGGGGCCGGAGACTGGGTTTAATGCGTTGGATGACGTGGCGGTCAATATCTGACAGGCCCTGGTACAAGGCGTAGATGGGTACTATGCCGATTGCACTGACGGGACGTGCCGGTGCCCGTATGCCAGCGACTGTGCCGACTGCGGCTCACGACCGTACATCTATTTGGAAAGCGAGCCGGGCGTGCGGACTGACGTGGGAGCGTACAACATCAAGTATAACGAAAAGGTAGGGAAATCCCAAACCCTAAACCCTAAACCCTAAACCCTAAACCTGGCAGACATTGCTCGCCACATCATCGGCACTTAAATTATTAGCACCGATTAGCTTCAATCTTTAGACCCCAACACCTTTTAATAAATATCCCCCCCCATCATCAGCACTCATGCTGAAGCCTCGCTTCTTGAGTTACATGCCATTCTATGACTTGGCGGGCAATACCTGCCAGGTCCTGCCCATCTTGGAGCCTTGTCTCTTAAATTACATGGCATCCTATGACATGGCTAGCGACATCAGCTGGCCCCTACACATTTTGAGCCCTCGTGTCTCAAATTCAGTGTCGGGGTGAGATGTGATCCTGAGATCCTCGGAATCGAGGGTCAATTTACTCAAGGGTCGCGACCCGGTGGGACTCTGGGCGAGTCGGTCGGTGGGATTTCCGAAATGGACTGTTCTGATCGGTCGAACGGGATTCGATACCACATCTTCGTTACCAGACCCGGCACTGAGTTTAAGTATCCTTGCTTCCTATGACGTGGCGAACCACATTTGGCAGGCCCTTCGACGAGGGAATTGGCGGTGTAAAGCTCAATTTGGCGCAGGCGGCGGCGGCGGCAACGGCAGTATCAGGGTCGGAATGGATGGCGTTTGACCTGTGCATCGATCCAACTGACCTGGCCACATCCACGGCGGCGGCAGCGGCGGCGGCGGCAGGGCACGACAGTGGTTCCCCTGGTGTAATAATGGTACGTTAACTTAAGCTTGATTCAGAGGTTTGACCAAAGCTCGATACCTTGTGAGTTTCAAGGGAAACACGGCTTACGTTAAACTCAGTGTCGGGTCTGGTACCGAAGGTATGGTGTCGAATCCCGTGCGATCAATCAGAACTGTCCGTTGCAGGAATCCCACCGACCGACTCGCCGACAGTCCGACCGCGTCGCGATCTTTGAGTAAATAGACCCTCGATCTCGAGGAGATAAGGTTGACTAGTCACCCCTTCACTGAGTTTAACTTAAGCTTGATCCAGAGATTTGACTGAAGCTCGATACCTTGTGTGGTTTCAGGGGAAACACGGCTTACGTCAAGCTGGAAATTGGGACCAGTGTAAGGCCCTGCACGGCGGCGGCTGCCACACCATCCGGTCCCGCCCCAGCCGGGCCATCTCGGAGGAGTTTGTTGGCGGGTTCCGCCAAAATCTCGCTGTTATTGCGTCTGGGTGACACTGGCAGGGCCTGACAGATCTTGCCCGCCACGTCATAGCATCCATTATACCCTTGAGGAGCTCAGCCCACCCGGCTTGATTCAGTCTAGTGGGACCCCCCCCCCCGGCGTCCCTCTAGGTCGTGGCATATTGCTCGCTAAGTCATAGGATTGCATTTCAATCAAGAAACAAGGGTCCACACGCGTGTCGATGACGTGGTTGGCGATATTTGCGTGACTCTAGACTCGGGCGATTATACTGACAAGTCAGACCAGTCATTCGGGTGGGACGGCGGTGCCGTGGCTGTGATGGACGACTCCGGTTGCCTCTTGGTGGGGTGCTTCAAGTCTGGGTTGGCGACTTCCATATTTGGGGTCCAGGAATCCGTCCGAATCTGTCCGAATCCGACTCTCTACCGAATCCGTCCGAATCCGGAACCTATTTCTGTAGGGTCAAAATGCCCATACAGACTGTGACATACCGCAAAATAATTCCCTGCGGGGCTGCTCAGAATCCGCCCGAATCCGACCCTCTACCGAATCCGTCCGAATCCCGAACCGCCATCCCAGGTGCAAGTTGATACCCGTTTGAATGCGCCCAGCTGAAGCGCTTCAAGCAATCGCTGCAGGTTGGAACCCGTGTTGAAAGCGCCTGAGTGCAGTCCTTGGAACTAAATCACGAAAAACTGCTTTCCAGTGTTGCTTTCGATTTTAACATGCGCCCCTATATATTGGTGTCTCCGGTCGGACTTGAGGGTTCGGAGACGAAAGAGGCGCCCCCGAATCCCCCGGAGACGACTTCGACTGAGAGAAAGAGTGGCACATTCGAGTTACAACAGTCTGGCGCGGCATGCGCCCGCCACTTTCCCGGCCTGTCCGACCCCGCAGTCCGCGCCAAACTTGCCACCAACCTCGGCAGGGAAATGTCGTACAGAACAAACGCCCGACCGACCTTGAATCGACGCATAAAGTGCGTGCGTCTGTACGAGCATATACCCTGAATGTAAGTCATGCTCCGATGTTGGTTCGACGTATGAGCATAGACCCTGAGGGCAAGTCATGCTCCGATCTTGGTTCGAGTGCTGTTTCACAATGACCCTCCTCTTCGGGCTTCAAAACATGCTAGCCGTCGACGACATAAGCGCTCACGTGCCGTCAACGAACGCCAGCGACGCTCCGGGGTGTCCTACCGGATTTGTGCTACTCAACATGGTGGGGAGGTGCAAGTTGAGACCCGTGTACAAAGTGCCTGATGGCGCTCGCAACTGAAATATGTTCATCCGCTGTCAAGTTTTGCTTTCAATTATCTTGCCTAAATACAACATGCAGCGTTTGCACTTATACTACAGCGATAAGCTTGTAGGTTACAGGGATAACCGCCCTCATATACGTTGAACTGCACACAAGCTCTGCTTTCCTTTTCAACGTGCTCCCTACAACACGGTGGTCTCCGCCGAGCCGTCGTCGTCGTTCTTCAAATATGAAAAACCGTCAGGGGAATATTATAACACTTTGAACCGGCCGACCGGCGCTCCTGTGTTGGATGTGGAGCTCGTAGGAGGTGCGCTGACTAACATGACCACGCGGATTGATGCTACCGACTCGTGGAAGGCGCGCACGTGGGACCCGTGGTTGCAGCTCACAACGTGGCAGGGCCTGACAGATGCTACGTCCCCTTACCCCTCAACCCTGGACCCCAAATTCTCAACCCTAAACCACAAAGCGGACTTTGAACCGTCGTTTATCGAGTTGGCGTGGCGTGCAGTGTCCGCTCGGCCAATTCTGGCATTGTCCACCATGGCATAAACACCCGTACGAATCCTCGTTTATTGAGTTAAATTGCAGCCTATGACGTGGCACGCAGTATCTGTCACACCCTACTACGTGGTGCGCTGCTCCCGGAACGTATCGCCTCCGCATCCCCGACACTGCCAGCGGGTCGGTCGAGGTGACATCCCGCACCGCGGGTTGCCTCGTGGTAGGGGGGTTGTTGGTATGAAACATGCGATCGACATTGCAGCTCCTGCTCCTCCTCCTCCGCATGACTTAATGAGCAATTACTCTGAAGGCACTACGCAGTTCTGGTGGGGGGGGTGGGGATGGGTTTGGCGCCAGGCGCGGTCAGGTCACGATCGTTGAGTTAATCGACCCTCGCCCATACATTCTTCAGTCTGCCGTGTACGGCAGACTGATCTACACTGTATTTTTTATGAGCGACGGTCTATTAACTCAAGCAAATTCAGATCCCCATTTGCCCCCCCGACCAGAACTGCGTAGACTCCAATCCTAGTCGATTGCTTGTCCTGAACGACCCTCCCGCATGGCCTCCGCCGTCGTCACGCGCAACAAGCCCGTGCACGACGTCTACGACGCCGAGCTGGCCGCATTCGAAGCGAAGAGACCAGGGTCGACCTTGACCCAGCCTATAGATCCCACGGTGGTCTACACCTCCGTGGATTTCACCGTGGCCGACAACGCCGCGAGTTGCACACAGAACTTTGACGTCGCGCCGTACATCGCAGGAGAGGTGGTGGATGGCGATGCAAAGGCCAGCTGTAAAACCCTTGAGCGCCCTGTGAGGGTGCTCGTTCGCAACGGGCCGACGGCGCCGCAGGGTCTCGGGTGGAGAATTGAGGCGAACGCGACAGGCGGCGGGGGCTGGATCCCCACCCGCGTAATGAGGCAGGGTTTGGCAGATATTGTTCACGCAATTTATTTTGAGCCCTCAATCCCCTCGTCACCCTCTTGCCCCTCGTGACCCTCATGATAGTCGTCCCCCTCGTTACCCTCGTGACCCTCGATGCGCCCTTGAGATTCGTAATCCTAGTGGGTCTCGAAACCCTAAAGTTGAATAGTGAGTCTCGAAACCCTATAACGTGGCGGGCACTTTCTCCTTGACCCTATGGCGCGGCAGGGTGTATATGCGGCGGGTGTGGAGGTGATGGAGGACGTCTGCTTGCCGGCGGGTGAGTACCGCCTGGTCACCATGGACGACAACAACAAAGTGAAGGGGAATGGCTGGCCATCCATTGGATGGGATGGAGGCGCCGTAGGGACTGGTAGACATTGTTAGCCACCTCAACCACACATGTTGAACCCTCATTTAACGAGCTGAATGACATCCTATGACATGGTGAGTATTGTCTGCCCGGCACGATGCGTGCAACTTCATCCAACACAATTAGAATCCTTGTTTCCTGATTGTGACTTAACCCTATGACGTGGCGAGCAATATCTATCAGGCCCTAAGGTGCGGTACACGTGCTGGCCTCGCCCACCACCCCGGCCTATGTATCCGCCGCCGCCGCCGCCAACCTCGCCGCCATCACGCCCCCAACATGTCTCCTTGGTAGGGCCTGCTTGATATATATATCACTTTAACACCCCTTTGATACCCCCTGGACCATCCTTTGACACTCCTTTGATACCCCTTCGACAATCCTCTGCAAACCCCTTGATACCCCTTTGATACCCCTTTGATACCCCTTCGATACCCCTTTGACACACCTCTGCCACCCCCTTGATACCCCTTTGATCCCCCTTTGATGCCTCTTTGATGACCGTTTGATACCCCTTTGATACCCCTTTGATACCCTTCATACACCCCTTTGATACCCCGTTGACTTGGCGAGCAGTATCTGCCCTGCCCTACTCCTGGGTACCATCGAGCGTGATATATACAACACGACACACGACATTGCGGACCTGGCAGGGGCTTACACTCGTCCACTTCTCGGCTCAACTTGAGCCGTGTCTGACACAAGAAAACACCCTACACACCGTAAACACCCCCTAACACCCCCTTACCACGGGCTGCACAAGCCCTTACGAACATCCCCTATCTCACACAAAGCGCTCAAGTTGAGCCGAAAAGTGAACGAGTGTAAGCCCCTAGTAGCTGGCTTATCAAAAGACCTCCAAGTCCATCAGTGTCGCCGCTGGCAAGGCCACACCTTAGTACTTTATGACAAAGTGCGTGAAACCACTTAGACACTTAGAAACAAGTAGTACTAAGTCGTCCACATGGATCGGTCTGATTGGTCAAGCGGGCACCAAGTCAGACTAGTTAGCACTCAGTCAGACTAGGTGTCTAAGTGTTTTGGCGCACTTTGTCATGTTAAGCTCGCCTTTGTGCCTTTCGTGTCCGATGCCACTCGAGTTATCCATTTCCTATCTCAGTCACTCAAGTTGAGCTGAAAAAGTGTTAGAGAAGGCCCTGCCCGCCGGAACCTTGGCTGTTACGTTCAACAACGTGTCGTTGCCCGAGCTGTCGTGCACGCCGCTTCAGACGGCAGGGATCCAAGGAGAATTCTCGGCACGTCATCAAACGCATGTTTGACCCTCGTTCCTTGAATTACATTACATAGTATGACGTGGCTAGCACTATTGAACCGTCCCTATCAGACGGGGCCGAACTATTGCACCTATGGTCCTGTATCGGTGGCGTTCTGCGGTGAGCACGACTTCTTTACCGAAGCCGGTAGCTTGACTTCTTTAATGGACGAGACGTGTGAAGCCGTTTGCAAGTCCAACGCTTGCCACCTGCCGTCATTTCTTGCAGCCGGGCCCACGCCAACCTATGCGGGATGCTGCGCGTTACGTACAGGGGACATCGGCGGCTCCTTCAAGGCAGGTCCTGGCAGATGACGCTTGCAACTGTATTATGAGGCGAGATATGCTGTCACCATTTCTCTTTCCCGTCGCTGTCGTTCTATTGGAATCTCGTCTGATCCCTTGCTATTACATAGGCCCTGGAAATTGTTGCTCGCCACGTCATCCAAACGGATTTTGAGCCGCGTTTCGTGACTCAATTAGGCTCCTATGATGTGGAAAGCAAATCTGGCGGGCCCTGCTTTAAGTTGGACACGTTTGGGCAGAAGGAATACATGTATGACCTAAGCGAAAGCGACACGCGCGAGCGCTACCTAGGCGTGAGCAACCGCGTGGTGGGGGGCGTGCTGATCCACACGACACGCGCCGCCGTGGTAGGGCGGTGCCAGTTGACCCCAAGTTGACCCCAGTTTGATCCCAGGTTGACCCCAGGTTGACCCTAGGATGATCTCATGTAGACCCAAGGTTGACTCCATGTTAACCCCAGGTTGACCCCAATTTGAACCCGGGCTGGCCGCGCTTGTTTTCAGCACCTGATGTTTTCAGCACATGATGTTTTCAGCACCTGAAAAAAGATAAACCGCTTTCAAAATGTGCTTTCAGTTTCAACTTGCGCCCCTACGCTGAGGAGGAGTGCACGTCGACCCGCTTCGCACACCTCGGTCCGGAGTGCGCATCTGATTCGGGCTTGGATCTGAAGCCGTACGGCGTTGACCCCGTGTTCTTGAGCTCCTCAGCAGGGCCAGCAGATGTCGTTCGCTACGTCATGGATGCCAATTCACTCAAGAGACACAGGTTCGAATGCGTTGGATGAGCTGGCAGGTAATACCTGCCAAGGGGGACTAGGTCCTGGTAGATGTTGCTTGCCACGTCATGGGACGTTATGTGATTCAATAACCAAGGGTACCAATCTGATGGCGTGTTGATGACGTGTCGGACGCAATCTGTCAGGCTCTCCTCCCCGGCGCTGTACGACGCCGCCTTGATGGCCAAGTATGTCGCCAACTTTGGGTCGCAAAAATTCGGGGATACCGTTTCGAACTTCACAAAAGAGTGCTCGCCCCCGAGTTGCGGCGCGCACTACGTTGAGGAGGAGGTGAATGAATTCGGCGCGCCGTTTGGATTCTTCCACGAGACGATTGCCGGCCATCAGGACGGGTTTGCGGTGTTTCTGGACGTGAACCAGGTAGGGTAAGAGCAAGGACTCGATGGGGCGGGTTCGCGCGTATGTATGCACAACCCCCATGAATTCACCCGTTAAGTTATGCTCCAGTCTCGCTTCGAGTGCTTGATCTCAATAACCCTCATGCGACAACGAGCAGGGGTATTATTGAGATGAAGCACTAGACCGATGCTGAATCGGCACATCTGTATGCGCATCCAAACTGATGATAAGACAAGCTCTGATCTCGCTCCGAGCGCTTGTTCGAAATGACCCTTCTGTGAGGACGAGGCGCAGGCAGCGCAACTACTGGCGTACATCAAGGATGCGTTCTTCGTGGACGATAAAACCAAGACGATGCAGGTGTCCACCGTCACATATAACGCCGGCATCGGGTAGGCCCGGACGTAAGTTGCCAGCCACGTCATAGCCATTTTGCAATCCTCGTTTGATGAGCTCGATGGCCTCCTTTGATGTGGCGTATAATGCATGCCTGGCCCTAGCATCAGGGTGTTTTCTTACTTCAAATGCATATTCGAGTTTGATCCGGGCGGCTCCATCGTTGTCGAGTCGCAAATCCAGACCTTGAGCGTCGAAAACTATAAGGGCGACTTTACGGATAACTTTCGCGCGCTGTGCGAAGTGCTCTTTGTCCTCGCAACCGGGTTCGCATTCTACGTCGAGGTGCGTCGGCTGACACTTTGCTCGTAGTGTTCACACTCGCCGCATTCCTCTCCCTGGCCTGGCCACTCGTCATCTGAGTGTTTGCTCATGGTGTATCAGTGTACGCATTCACATTTGCCATATCCTCCTCGCTGGCATGGCCACTCCATCCCTCTATAAATGCTCATTGTGCATCTGTGTGTCCGTTCGCACTCCCTGCATCCTCCTTCCTGCCGTCATGTCTGACACTCACACTCACTCTCGCACTCGCTCTCCTTTCCTTCCCGCTTGTTCAGGCTCGCGAAATGTATGTGTTTTCCAGGAAAAGCCGCAGCGGCAGCGTCGCCGGATACTTCAAGTCGATGTGGTAGGGTGGCGAAGGTTGACAGTGTCAGAGCCCGTGTTAACAGCGCTTATGGTTTCAGCGCTTGAGACTCTCACATGACAAAGTGCTTTCAACTCTTGCTTTCAAAACAAACTTGCGCCGCTACGATGTGGAACTACGTCGATGTCCTCTCCATCACCCTCGCAGTCGTCTGCATCACGCTCTGGTATGGCAGTGCAGTTTGACCCCTGGTTGACCCCTGGTTGACCCCTGGTTGACCCCTGGTTGACCCCTGGTTGACCCCTGGTTGACCCCTGGTTGACCCCTGGTTGACCCCTGGTTGACCCCTGGTTGACCCCTGGTTGAACCCTGGCTACCCCAGCGACCCCGGCTTGACCGCGTCTAGTATCAGCGCTTGAACCTGACGTTTGATGAAGCGATTTCAAGCTTTCCTTTCAATTTTAACTTGCGTCGCTACGCTGTGGATCCACCTCAACTTCGACTTGGCAGATTCGTTCAAGATGGACCCACGGTACACGGCAGGGGTTTACACTCGTCCACTTCTCAGCTCAACCTGAGCCGCATCTGACACGAAATACACCCTTTAAACCCCCAACACCCCCCGACACCCCCCGACACCCCCCGATACCTCCCGACACCTCCTATACACCCACAAAAAAACGTCTAAAGAAACTCTCAATGCGACCCCTATCCCAAAGAAAGCGCTTACGTTGAGCTCAAAAGTGGACGAGTGTAAGCCCCTGGTACACGGTGTATGCGGATCTCAAGGCTGACGCTCGCTTCTTGCGCCTCCTCAATGGCGGCAGGGACCTGTTTAATCTTTAAACCAAGTCTCCGGCACTAACTAGTGCCTGAAGACCCTCATGTGATTGGTCGAGAGAGTGATTGAATGAGAATTGATTGGCTGGATCTTTTTGCACGTTTCGCGCCAATTCTGAACACACAACCTGTATTGTCCTTGATTGGTCAATGGGCAGTCCATCATTCTCCCGCGTCCCTGATTGGTCGAGTGGCTGCATTCGGGGGTTTCAGGGGGGAGTCATGCCGGAGACTGGGTATAACATCCTTCGTTGGACCCGTGAAGAGCATTGACCTAACCTATTAACCTGTAAGAACTCATTCACCCTCGATGTTAAGCCATGAGTGAGATGTATCAATTGTTTTCTGGGACAAACAAAATACGGCGTTTTCTGACGTAGAATACATTTAATCCTGCCGGGCCCTGCTCGGTGGTGAAGGGCTGCGCACGGTGGCGGGGAAGTTCGCTGACGTGGCGAAGATGAGCGACACCCTGGTGCTGTACAACACCCTGTTCGGTGTTAACCTGGCAGGGCTGAGTCTGAACAAGCACGCAATCGACGTTGGGTCGCCTCCTCCACCTCTGCGCGTATGTAAGAGTATTCACACTGAAGGCAAGTCATACTCCAATCTCAGTTCAAGTGCTTGTTATGACAAAGTGCGCCAAACAACTTAGACACTTAGTCTGACTTAGTGCTACTTAGTCTGACTTGGTGCCTGCTCGAACAAACAGAACACTACATTTGGACTGCTTGTTGCTGAGCGTCTAAGTGGTTTCACGGACTTTGTCGTATTGATGACCCTCTTGCCTGGTGCTGATGCTGCTCATCTTCCTGAAGAGTGTGGACTTCCACCCGCGCCTCGGTGTTGTCACGCACACGCTGGCCGTGGCAATGAACGACATCGCTCACTTCTTCGTTGTGCTCGCGGTTGTGTTCGCGGTGTATTCAGCGCTCGGCCACATCATCCTGGGCGGCCAGCTTGAGGCAGGGCCGTGGCAGTCATTGCCCGCTACGTTATTCACCACACAGTGTACAGGTGCTCGCCAAGTCATCCAATAAGTAGTGTTCCGGTGATCGCCCGCCACGCCATCCACCACATCGTGTACCGGTGCTCGCCACGTCATTGCCACGCATTTCGAACCCTGTGTCGAATGGTGCATGGCCTTCTACGACGCGGCGTTGCAATATCTGCCGGACCTTCGCTCGAGGTGTTCTCCACGATGGAGTCCACAATGGAAGCATTATTCAACTGGATGGCCATCGGAGATCAGGGCGACACTGGTGACGTATTCGATCTCGCGGGGATCCTGCTGTACCCAGGCATTGGGGTAATTGATAACATGCACTCGACCGTAGTTGAATCCTCTCCTCCGCCTCTGCGCGTATGATAGTTGAGGACCCCCCTCCTCCTCTGCGCGTAAGCCGAATTTCCTGCTCCTCCGCGCGTACGCATGAGCTTAAACCTTGAAGTTGAGTCTATAAGTCATGCTCCGATCTTGGTCCAGGTACTTGTTGTCAATGACCCTATACCCCGGCATCCTGTACTACGTGTCATACACCGTCATCATGTGCCTGATCCTGCTCAACTTCCTCCTCGGTATCATCATTGACGCCTTCATCGAGGTGAAAGAGAAGTTCCAGACGACGAAGAGTGTCGTGGGGGAGCTCAACGATCTGACGCGCTCCTCTCTCAACGCCATGCGTCAGAGCCAGCTCACCGACGCCCAGATGGGCCTGCGGCAGGGCCTGACTTCTCGTTTCCTGACTGTTTTCCCTACTTAATACCTTGGAGATCTTCGAGTTCAAAAATCTGAGAGACAAGTGGCCGGGCCGTGGAGGAGGATGCGGAAAGTGTGTTCAGGTGCACCGGTTACTATAGGCAAATTGTCAGATTGGCTTAACAGGGAACGATTGGCCAGACCTGGGTGAGGCAAGTGTGTATGCGTTGTACACCGATGCAACAATGGCAACCATTGAGGGGATAGGTAGCCTGACCCTGGTCGTCGGATGGAGCAGGCGGCGGATTCGGAGCTTAAGGCATTCGCCGTCGCCAACCCTGTGCTCAGCAGCAAACTGAACTTGGAGCAAATGTATCGCCGGCATGCCAAGATCCAAGACCCCGACATGGAGGTGGAGAAGAAACACAAGAAGGAGGACAAACACCTATATGACGCCCAGCGCTTTGTTATGCTGGCAGGGCCTTGCGGCTGTACAATTGTTGAATCTCAAGTCTCTAAAGACATCGGAACTTAATCTGTGTATACTTTTCAGCTCAAGTTTAGAGGCCGCATGTCCCTGATGACCATTTGAGTTCTCCCTCAATAGCTCAAATGCTGAAACTGAGTGTCGTTTATGGTCTCGAATCCCGTTCAACCAATCAGATGTCTGTTTCGAAAATCCGACCGACTGACTCGCCGCATGTCCGACAGGGTTACGGTCCTTGAGTAGATAGACCCTCAATCTCGAGGAGATCAGGGCGACCGGTTGCCCTGACAGTGAGTCTAACAACAAGAAGCTTAAATACTCTCAGTTTAAGTTTGACGAGGTACGTATGGAGGACCCTGCATATCGGGCTCGAGTAAAGCGTGCACTGCCGACGAGCTGGAACGAAGCATGTTGGGAGTGGATCTCACCGCCGCTAGATCACACCTGTCCAAGATGACGGGCGATGTGAAACGGGTGGCGCGGATGTCGAGTAAACAAATTGGGGTCCAATTAGGCCCGTTCGACGATCAAGGTGAGGCGGTGCAAGTCGAAAGGGCTCAGAACCCGTGCTCACAGCGCATGCTGCATGCACGTGAACCTAGCATATGAGCAGATGCTTTCGAATTCCGCTTTCCATTTCAACTTGCGCCTCTAGACCCTGAATCGATAAACTGCTTTCAAGTTTTGTCTTCGATTTCAACTTGTGCCGCTATACCAAGGCGACGACCCAGAGAAGGCAGCGCGGCGACCACGAGACAGCAGGGGTGCCAGCAACACGGTCATCGATCGGGTGATGCACCGGTTTGGAGAGACGAGCGACGAAGCGGAGGCAGGTGCTCACACTCGTCCACGTTTCTGCTCCACGTGAGCGCTTTCTTTCCCATGTGGTGGGGTGCTTCGCTGGTTTCAGTGATAAAAACGGCTCAGGTTGAGCAAAGATGTGGACGAGTGTAAGCCCCTGAGCGGAGGACTACGAGAAGAACATGAGGTAGCGCCGGGCTTATACTACCTGCCTCGTCATCGACGCACAGTTTGAAGCCTCATGCCTCATGCCTTGAGAAATATGGTTTACTGTGACGTGTTGACCGCCATGTCAACGGCATTTGAACTCCCAGGTCTTGAGCTAAATCAAGTTTCTGTGACATGGCGCGCAATATATGCTGGGCCCTAACATGTGGCACAAGAGGCACAATGACGTGATGCAATTGCTGGCGCAAACCATGGCAATGGTGGAGAAGGTGGGGTCTGGATTTTGTAAGTTTGTAGCGGGGGGTCCTGGGGGGTGTTAAGGGAATGGCTCGGCATTTAGGGGGTATTTATGGACTGTTCGGGGAGTGTTGAGGAGGTACTCAGGGGGTGTTGTTTGGAGATATCATGGGGTTTACATGCGTTTCGATACGTGGCGAGCGCTTTCTGGTAGGCCCTAGGAGAAGGTGGCGGGGAAAGTGGATGGCATTGAAAAGCGCGTGGCGAGAGTAGAGGAGGGGCGATGGGCGTCGCCGCGGCCAAGCGACGAGGCGACGCCGGCTACCAGCTCTCAGAGGCCGCCACCGCCGCCGCCACCGTCTGCCGGTGGCGGGATGACGCCGGCTGCTGGCGCTGAGGCTTCTGGGGGTGGAATGCCGCCGCTGCCGCCGCTGCCTGAGGAGCCGCAGCCCAGCCGTGGGGCAGCGCCGGTCGCCGGCGGTTCGGCTGCCGGCGATGAGGCTACCGGTGGTGCGACTGTCATGGGTGGGATGGCATCTAGCGATGGTGCGACGCCGATGCCGGCTGCTGGTGGTGGGCCTGCCGGCGCTGAAATGCCGCTGAGACCGCAACGTTCAGAAGACTCGCTCTCTATCGGGGGGTCTTCAGGGGAGCCAGTTTCCCCCGGGCAGTCCCTGCTTCCAGAGGACCCAGTTTCTCCAGGGGGGTCATTAAGAGAGAGGGCCAGGGTAAACGCTCGAAAGATGGTCTCGGGGTCGCCAGGTTCACCAAGTTCAAAGAAGTCGTGATCCAATCGCGATTCGAGTGCTTGTTCTTATTGACCCTCCTGACCCGCTTGACTGCCAGGCTGAAGAGTTCCGCAGAGTTCTTCCACTTCCTTGTCGCTCGAGCGAGAATTTTGGATGTCAGCGCGAAAGTTGCATACTAGTTTAGAGCTAGAGGAAGTGAAGGGTACATGTGTATAGAGAACGTGACTCACTCTAGCTAGTGCCACGTTCCGAGTAAACTTTGCGATTAGAGGTGCATGCATAAACCATAATGTCGCTGACGTGGAGCAGAAGATGGAACCACTCGTACGATACATAGAGCTTCAACACTTATATATATAACAAATGAGTTAAATTAGTAGAGCCCAACCGCCAAGTGCAGTGTTCCGCTGCCGATACGGAATGAATGAGATTAAACTGAGTATTTCAATTCACTAAGATCTAAGATTTTGGAGGCATGACTGCTTGCGCATAGTGCACCCGTACACATTCTCCACATCCTAGATAGTTTAACAATACACCCCCGGCTAGCCGGCCGAGGAACCAGCAACCAATGTCAAAATCGGGAAACAACGGCTAGAATGAATTTGCAACGAAAGCACAACGCTGACTAGCGTTATCAATGGATGCACTAGCGCGCACTGGCCAAAACCGGCTCCGGCACAGCCTCGGCCTCAGACCCGATATCGCGCTTGGTGAGCTTCATTTTCAGCCCGATAGGTGGGGCCAGGTAGATGTTGCTGGTCACGTCAGCAATTTTCCGTGGATGACGTGGCGAGCACCAGTGCACTGTGTGGTAGACGACGTGGCAAGCACTAGTGCAACACGCGGCCGATGACGTGGCCATCACCCATAGACTTTGAGGTGGATAACATGGCGAGCAACGGTCCAGTATATAGTGGATGAAACGGCAAGCACGGGTAAACAATGTTCTCGATGGCCTGTCATTTGACCCCACCATCGGGGTAGCACATGGTGACGTCAAAGCGGAACGGGATGTCGGCGTCTGCGGGCAAGCTTTGCTCATCGGGCGAAAAGTCGAACTTTTGTACGCACGTCGCCGCAGATAAGGCCCAACCAGCCGAGCATTCACTTGTTGAATTAACATACTGAGAAGCACGTATACAGGCAACCTAGGGCGGAGGAGTTTGGTCGATGAGTACCACATGAAGCGCATTGGGGCTCTATAGACGTTAGTAAAACAAGAAATACAGGCACACTATGGGCAAAGAGTCAGGGAACAAGTGGCCAAGCCAGGAAGGATGAGGCGAGTGTGAACGGGTACAACGGTATAATATCCTGTATGAGCAAACAGTCAGGAGACAGGGCCTTACCAATGATAGTTGTCACGCTAAGCAGCGAGAAGAGGGCGCCGATGCACGATCGTGGACCCGCGCCAAATGGGGTATAGATGTAGTCGCGTCCCGACTTGAGCCCGACCACCGCGCGTGCCACCTCGTCCGGGGTCGCGTCCGGGTTCTGAGACTTCGCCAGCCCCTCCAAGCAAGGCCCGGTATCACATATTCCACTCTTACGGTCAGTGATATCGTGCAACATGATTCGACCCTCTCATACTGAGTGGTATCGCGTGAGGTAAGACACTGACTTCCACGAACTCAATGGCGCTGGCTGAGGTGGAAAGTAACATACTGACGTGATATGAAAGTGGTGGAGTGAGTGACACGGGCGAATCGATAATGTAGGGAAGTCAATGGTTCAACGACGTGACGTGGGGAGGCTAACGATGCCGGGCCTCACCTCCAGACGCTCATCGGTGAACCGGTCTGGGTCAAACTTTAGCGCATCCTCCCACACGCGCGGGTTGCGCCCCATCGCCCACGTGCTCAGCAATATGAGGTCACCCGCCGCGACCGTGTGGCCGGTGGGCATCAGGTCCGCCTCCGTGGCGATGCGCGGGAACAGGTGAATGGGTGGGAACATCCTCAGCGTCTCCTTGGCATAGGGTCAACTCGAATCATCACGACTCGTCAGATGGCCGCATTTGAATCACATCATGATGAGAGTAATAAACGTTGTGAACGAGGTAGCGATCACCAGTACACGACGAGGTGGATGACGTGATGAGGACCGGTACACTATGTGGTGGATGATGCGGCGAGCACCAGTGCAAGACGCGGTGAATGACGTGGGGAGCTCCGCTAGACTATGTGGTGACAAACTAGCACTAGTACGAACGACGTGACATCCAGCGAGGCCTGCCTTGACCACGTTCTGGCAATACGTCAGCCGCCCCTCCGACACATCCTCAAAGGTGGGCGCGCGCCCCCCCAGCGCCCTGATTTCCGCCTCCATTTTCGCCTTCACCTCCGGATGCCTAGATATCTGCAGCAGCGATGTCGTCATCGTGGCCGCCTGCGTCTGGTGCCCCGCCGCCTGACGGGAGGGCCATTGACAACAAACACTCGAGCCGATTTCAGACTGAGATGCAACATGATTTATCCTCAGGGTGCATGCTCAGTCTGACGCGTGGACTCGGTTCGTCGATTGAATGACGGTCATAAACTTCCTCCCAAAGAGACAAGTATTCGAATCGATATCAGATCAAGATCAAAGCAAAATATACTTCAGGGTGATTGCGCAATCAGACGTTGGACTCCGTTTGTCGATTCAATGGCGGTCGAAACCTGTCCTCAATAACCCCCATGCCATGATGTCGTTCATGTCCCCCCACAACTCGTCATCCGTGTACGCCAAGTTCCCGTTCCCATCCTCCAGATACAGCATGGTGTCCAGCAAGCACACCTGCTTGTAGGGACCATTGGATTGCGCTTGCCGCGTCACATGGTGCCTCATACATCAAGACTAGTCGAGTACTAGTATACAGTATGCTCATGCCACGTCGACACAGAAACTCAAGGCACACAGAGTGAGGACACACAGTACGCCCGCCATTTCACAGGTTGGCACATGACCTCAGAGAGGAGGATACGAATCGTGGAGCGGGGATACGAGTCGTGGAGCGGGATGGGTGTAGAACAGATCACAAGCCATACCTGCTCCACCTGCTTCCCCGCCGCCAACGTCTCCGCATGCATCGCCCGCCGGTCCTTCACAATCACGTCGCCCAGTCGCTCCAGCGTGTCGTACGCCTCCACTAGCTCCCTGAGGCAAGAGTCGACCAAACCAGTATAGTAATGTCACCTAAAAACGTCAGATAACCCTGCTTGATAGTACCAAGGCCACGTGATATCAAGGCCAGTAAGATCAAATCATCTACCACACCACTCAATACCATCACTTCACCAAGCACATGAGCGCGAATCGTCAGAAAACACCGGCAGTCCCTCGCATCGACGAAATTTGTTCGATACGGCTCCCACTTTGCAGTCGTATGGGCAATTCACGCAGGGATCGTAAGAACGTGACTTGCCCATACGAAAGCTTTCGTACGAGCAATTCGTTTAGGGATCGGGACTGGCAGACTGGCCGAATTGGCCATATGAAAGTGGGAGCCCGTCTCGACCAAGTTTCGTAGATTCGTGGGACTGACCGGGCCCAGGAGGAGATGACAGATGTGTATGGATACTCCGTGAGCAAACATTCGGACCGCACCGAGCACAGGAGGATTGGGCGAATGTGTGCAAGTACTTCATGAGAAAGCAGTTAGACAATACCAGGCCCGACCTGAGGCGCCCCACTCCGAACAAACCCCCCAGTTTGAGCAGCGGAATCGGCGTGATAAACACTTTTCCCATGATCTCCGCCGAGCTGTGATACGCCTCCAGCATTTCATTGGGCTTGAAATTTGCCTCCGAACAGGGCCCGGCCACTCATTTTCCTTTCAGCTTAGCTCGAGCCGAGTCGTCCCCGAGACCGTTGCATGAAACCATTCAATGGTGCTGAGGTTCACGTTGAGCCGTCTTGTCCCTGAGACTTCGATTTCAAATCACTCAAAGGTGCTGAAGTGCCAGCCGAAAACGAAACGAGCGGAAGGGCAGGAAGGAGGATGCGGTACGTGTGTGTACGGGTACAGCGGTGCAGTCAGGGGGTGATGAGAAGGCCCTGCCGCTGACCCGGTGATGAGTTCCCGCGATTTCTCCAGCAGCTTGAAATTGTGGTCGAAGGCAATGGGTGCGATGATGTCTAAGAACAGGTGCTGCGAATGCAAATCCACGTCCTGCACGATGCCCTTGCCCCCGGCCTCCGTGTTGGACGCCATGTCCCATGAGTCGCACAAATGCCCCACCCGGCCCTCCACCTGCGCGCTGAATGTCTTCAAGAAGTTGCTGTTGATGAAGGGCTTTTGGCACACCAAGTATTAGGGCCGGAATCACTGATTTTTTTCCCGCGTCGAATGGTGGCACGCAAAATCAGTGTGACGAGGCCAATAGAAGATGGACCCCCCCACGATGCGAGTACAGGGTGGCACTCAACTCAATACACGAGGGTGTATAATGTGGCGGATGACTTGGCAGGCGGGGAGTCAAGCCTGACTCCGCATGTCTTGGCAGGAGTGACAGCCACGAGGCATAGTCAGTCGAGCCCTGCCTTTCGGTGCTGGCGGTTGTAGTCACCCTGCGACCCCGTCACCCCCAAGCCCTTGAGCACCAGGTCAAATACGGGCGGCAGCAGGCGGTCTCGGTAGTTCGCCGCGTTTGTCTTGCACACGTACTCCACCACTCGCGGGTCAATGGTGGACACACAGCCGCGCAGCAGGGCCGGGTACGATTGGAGCCATCTGGTCAGTGTTTCCTCTGATGTACTTGACAATTGCCTCCTCATCCAAGGCCTGGTATACTCATGGCCTCCTGGATGTTAGATACGTGGTCATACAAGTGGTTTGTATTGTCAGGTGTTTGTTACTTGGCCATACTGGGTGATATGCATGGTGAGGTGTTGATCAGATGATGTCGGGCCTAGGTGAGGAGGCGAATGTGTACTGGTACAAAACAAGAAAGCGCATTAAGCCTCACCGGGTCCAATAGGGTTGACAATGCCGACGGTGTCCCTGTCGTAGTATTTGGCCCAATACAGCATTGCCGCCGGCATGCCCACGGGGTCCTCGATAGCATCCTTCAAGCTCTCCAGGAACACCTTGTTATCGAGGATGGTGATGTCCTTCGGGTAGGGGGGCATCCGCAAAGCAGGAGGTAAACTGTGAGCGAACAGTCAGATGATACAGGGGTTCAGGGTAAGGTGGCAACCGTAACCGAAGACCAAACCAAAACTGCAGGCAGGTCAGGAGGGGGGGACTGGAGCTAGCCGTCAGCCGAATTGTTGCAGACCTCAGGATTGAATCGCTTAAAAATTATGCGAGAGGAAGGCGGTAGCGGCACGAAGTGGGACTGTGGGCGTTCAGAAGTGTGCATGGGCAGGTCCAATGTGAAGTGACTGTACATTCTTGGATAGAATGCCTAAAAGTGTTGGCTCCAGAGACACGGCCTCGGAGTGCCGGATGACGCAAGAGGCGGGTGAGGGTAATTGGTCATTAGGGGCATGGTCATCCTGGGATCAAGTATCACGCGGTAGCGACTGAGGCTCGGGCATCGGCCGGTAGCTGACTGATTTGCACTGTTCACCTCCTGCCACGTGACGACGTTCAGGGGTCAAAAAGTTGTCCAAGACTTTCGGTGCAAAGTGCAACGCCCCATCGGCTGCAGCAGCGAAGTTCGACGGGGGGAAGAGTGGCGGCCCTACGTTAGGGTCCGCCGCTGCGCCCGCGGCAGCGACCTCCTCCTTGGTCATAGGCACGCTGCTGCCCATCAGCGCGTTGTACACGGCCTGCTTGGCACTGTCCATCGCTCGAGCTGCTTTGCTGAAACCGTATGGGCAGTCCTTCACCTCCACCTCCTCCCCCGCCGCGGCGCCTTCACTTGCTGTTGCATCGGTCGCGGCAGTGTCTTTCTCAGACAGCGCGCACAGCACCCCGGCCGACCTGTTGCGGCGGCCCCGCGCGCATGTCACCGTGCCTCCCGCCCCTGCGCGGCAAGCGGCAGCGACATTGGATGTTTCTCCTCGTCCGACGTGGGCGTTCGAGCGACCAGCGCGCACCCGGCACTGCCGAGGCGGCGCAGTGAACGCCGCGACGCTTCTCGCTGCCGCGCTCATGGTGGGATATACTCTGACGTGAAAATATGCTGTATGTGTGCAGACGCGCTAAGCGCAATGGCCATGCCGCCATCGTTCCTTCAGAGCACCCGATGACGCGACGCGACAAAGAAGTTGATTCCCGAGATATTTTTCAGCCAATCAGAACGACGAAGATCTGGATAATCAACCGAGAACATCGTTATCCGGAGCACACGCGCTCCGCGCCAGGCCCTAAAACCCTAAACCCGGACCCTAAACAATAGTAAACCTAACCCGCAGGCGGTGAGTGCCCGCCACGTCACCACACGCTATGCTGCACATAACGCAGCCGCCGCCTCCGCACTCCAGCGATGGCCGCCCTCAACACTGTCGTCATGACCACTCGGGCTTCTGCACGACCCGCCTCCGCCGTCGCGCGCGGTCGCTCCACCCCAGCCCGTGTGTCGGCCAAGGCAGGGAACAAAACTCGGCCGACACTGAATCAAATGAATCTACTCCTCCACCTCCCTCCTCCTCCCTCCTATTCCTCCTCCTCCGCCTCCTCCTCCTCCGCCACCTCATCCTCATCCTCATGTTTTTGCTCCGCATGCCTTTGTGTAAACTTGTACCGTGAAGGTTCACGCTCCGACCTCGCTTCGAGTGCTTGTTGTCAATTACCCTCCTGCGAGGCCCCGGCCGCCGCCCGTGCCGTCCCCACCCCTCGCGCAGCCGTGTATCGCGAGCAAACAGCGATTCGTCGTCGCTCCGTCGTATCCAAGGCCTCGGCGGACAAGGGCGCATCCGCCGGCTACACAGTGGAGGCGAAGGAGGAGGAGGCCGCGCCTGCTGCGGATGATGGCGA
>Ga0307489_10000204_pt1 | contig 33081 bp, 47 predicted proteins | sample SB12metaG_FD_202247 | JGI IMG/M metagenome (GOLD analysis project Ga0307489, IMG submission 202247) | Sea-ice brine microbial communities from Beaufort Sea near Barrow, Alaska, United States - SB 1.2 | ecosystem: Environmental > Aquatic > Marine > Coastal | place: USA: Alaska | collected... | reverse complement strand
CCCACCCTCCCCCCCCCCCGCCCCCCCCGCCCCCCCCCCGCCCCCCCCCCCCCCCCCGCCCCCGCCCCCGCTGGAGGAGGAGGAGGAGGAGGAGGAGGAGGAGAGGCTGCGCGACATGTTGAACCATTTCTTCCGGGCCCTACCCGGCGGCGCACTTCAAGATGCGGTAGTTGCTGGAGCTCGATCCCGACCCGTCGACATCCAACGCGTAGTCTGAGAGCAGCTCGGTGTCCGACAGAATGCGAGTCACGCGGATGTCCTTCCACTGGGTATATGGCCAGGTAAATTACACTTGTCACATCAGTGAAGACAGGAGGAGGAAGAGGAGGCGGAGGAGGAGGAGGAGGAGGAGGAGGAGGAGGAGGAGGAGGAGAAGGAGGAGGAGGAGGAGGAGGAGAAGGAGGAGGAGGAGGAGGAGGAGGAGGAGGAGGACAAGGACGAGGAGGAGGACGAAGGGGAGGAGGAGGAGGGAGAAAGGCCAAGCTGTACTGACGGGTTTAAATTCGAAACGGAAATATGATATATGATATTCACACGCAGGCGTGTCCCTGCCGTGGTTTCGTCGGTGGGCGTGACGAGGATCCGGATGATGTCCCCGGGCTCCACGTCGGACGTGAATTTGGAGTTGCGGTTGCCGTCGTACGGGTCCTGCGCCGCGCTCAGCTTAAACCCGGTGTGGTCGTAGGTGACGAGGCCGGGCGCGGTCAGCTGCGGGCGCCGCTGCGCCTCCGCCACCGTGCTGCAGGGCCGCGACCAAATGTTGGTTCCAGTTGAAATTTGACGTCGTCTGATCCTGAAACCAATTGAGCCACTGACTGCTTCGAAGATGCTCAGGAGCAGGAGGATGGTAAGGCAACGGAGTAGACAGAAGGAGACGCAGGATAATGAGGAGACAGGAGGAGACAGGATGTGGAGGAGTGAGGGGTCTGTCGTGCCAACTGGGAACAGTAGTGAGGGTCTGGCCCTGCCGTGGTGGCGTCCGTGGTGATGGGCATGCACTTGCCGTAGTTGTAGCACACGGGCGGATTGGCGTTGTCGTCCGTGATGAACCGCTCGCCCCACGCGGAGGGCCCGGTTACACATCACGGTGGTCAGATAAGCACACCATATGTACAATCAGTGTGTCTGTAGGCACACTTGTTCCAGATTTGTTGGCTTACTATCCAGACCGTCAGAGTAGCTGGCAATAACTCCTACCTAAAGTAAGTTGGGGTTTGGTGATTTTGCCAATAGTCATGTATGTATTTTACCAAACCAGTTGCTGAAGTTAACAGCCAACAAACCGGGCACTAGGATTAGGAGAGGAGCGAACAGTCTTGGGCCTTACCTCGGTGGAGATCCAGTACTCGCAGTTCTCCACGTCGGCGACGTGGATCTTCCACTGGTCGAACTTGGCGAACTTGACGGACGTGCAGGAGCCGCCCGCCGCGCCCGCGCCCATCGCGCACTTCGCCCACTTCACGTAAACGCCGAACTCTTTTTGCAGCTCCATGTCCTTCAGCTGGAACCACTCGTTCCACATCATGCTGATCCCGCAGTTAAGGCCCGGTGGAACATGCAACTCTTTGGTCAAGTGATTGACTCCCCAAGGTCAGATGAAGGTGGAAAAGTCAATACCATGTTGACGCAGGGGAGTCAATGATACAACCAGCCATGTCGAGTGGTGCCATACTGTGTAAGGTGATCATACTGACGTGGGAAAGGCAATGATACCGGGCCTCGGTGGCAGGGGAAAACACTGGTACACAGGAATACTCACAGTCATGACACCAGGCCTCACCCGCAGTCGACGTCGTTCTCGACGTCCGCGGTGGTGCACTGGTCATCCGCGGAGTTGCTGTCGCCGTCGTCGGTGTGCTTGAAGGTCTTCCACCACACGTGGTACTTGAACTTGGGCGGCGTCGTCTTCTTCGTCACGATGATCTGAATCGTCACCCACCGCGAGGGCCGGGCAGAAAGCACTTTCACATGCTCAGAATTTCACACGAAACAATTCACGGAACAAGGGTTGTATTGAAGGACATTATCAGCGATTTCTGCCACATCGAGGCGACGCTCTGCTCGAGTCCACCACGTGTCGATAAATATACAAGAGTGGGAGCAGACAGGAGCTTCAGCTCCTGATCTTAATTCTGCACTAATCGTACGGTCAATAGACCCTACCCCGCGCGGCCACAGCGGCATGAGGCGCGTGAGACCGCGCACATACAGGTCGTCGGCGGCGGCCTCGGACGACGGCGCCGGGAGGAACTCGCGGTTGCCGAGCGTGAATGGGCGGTCAATGGTGAGCTCCACGTCGGACTGGATGGAGTTGACCATGCGCGTCTGCCCGCACGCCGTGATGGTGAATCCCGTGCGCAGCTGCGTTAGGAAGCGGGTGTTACCGTACACACCCTCCGGATAGGGTCAGGTGTAATAATGCCTAACACGTCATATGCTGGCCACGTCATCCGCCATGTTTTAGACCCTCGTTTATTGTGCTAATCCTCCCCTATATGCCCCTGAGCTAATCTTCGCCTGTATGCCCCTGCAAATTGACGTGACTTCAATGAAGGGGATCTCTCCACCCCTGTTTGCCTCCTAAAACTGACATTTACTGGAACGAAGGAGTTCTCTTCACCCCAAAGTACGTCACCGAATACTGGCGTGACCTTAATGAAGGGGGGCAATCACGTTTTACGCGTGCCTACCTCGGTGGTGCCCTCGCCGGCCATGGTGGAGAACTCCACGTTACTCCACATGTTGGATACGATGCGCTTGCCGTACGACCGCACGCGCCCCAGCCCCTGAGAGCAGGGTCATTCAGAACAACGACGCAGATGAGATGAGGGTTATCCTTGGCGGCGAGAGCGCCACCCTGCGCTGCCCTGGAGGAGGACAGAGGAGGAGGAGGAGGATGAGGAGGAGGAGGAGGAGGAGGAGGAGGAGGAGGAGGAGGAGGATGAGGAGGAGGAGGAGGAGGAGGAGGAGGAGGAGGAGGAGGATGAGGAGCCAGGGGAGGAGGAGGAGTAGGGTGATTGAGAACAACGACTCGACCGATGTAAACCTGCCTTGGACTGCATGGTGTACCAGTGGAAGTGCGTGGCCTTGAGCAGCGGCTCCGAGAAGGAATTCTCGAGCACCATGACGTACTCGGCGTACGTGCCCGACGTGGCCAGGTTGCTCACCAGCACCGTCTCCCAGTCGCCGTTGATCTGCACAGACACCCGATCCATAGGGCCAGATGAATACTGCTCGCCACGTCACAGGATGGCCATCAACTCAATGGTGATCGCTATGTCATAGGATGGCAAGTAGCTTTAGTAGGAGTGTAGGATGGCAACTAATTCAATACTGCTCGCCATGTCATAGGATGGCCATTAACTCAATAGTATCGCTACCTCATAGGTCGGCAGGTAGCTTAAATTAGGAGGGTAGGATGGCAACTAATTCAGTACTGCTCTAACTGAATACTGCTCGCCACGTCATAGGATAATTGGAATGTGGCGGGATGAGGTGGGTACGTTATTCACTAAGCCCTACCAGGGCCCCTGGCCGAAGTAGCCGCCGGTGACCTTCTTGGGCCAATGACTCTCCTTGCCAAACTGCGTCTCGAAGCGCGATCCGCGGCCCACGATCAGGGTCGTACACTCGTCCACTTTTCAGCTCAACGCAAGCGCTTTCTGTGGGATAGGGGGTGCATTGATGGGATGTTTAGGGGGTGTTCAGGAGATGTCAGGGAGTATGAGGGGGTATGAGGGGTGTATTTTGTGTCAGAAACGGCTGAGGTTGAGCTAAAAAGTGGACGAGTGTAAGCCCCTGCCGACGATGCGGTGCTTCTTCTGGGTCGCCGCGCCGGACGCGCGCCACACCGAATAGTCGGTGCGACCGGTCGTGATAGCGCCCGAGTCCTTGAAGTTGGTCAATTGGTCATGGTGGGTTTCGATGACGCCCATGCCGGTGCCGCGCTTGCCGATGCGGGGCGGGCACGCCACATACGTCCAGTCGCCCGCCAGCGCCAGTGTGGTGCCGGGTGACAGGGTCCGAGGTACAATCCTACACTGTGAGCTAGCAGTCAGGAAACGAGTGGCCAGGCCGGGGAGTAAGATGCGGCCAGTGTATGCGAATACACCAGTGCACTATAAGCATAAAGGGCCCAACTCGTAACAAGAGAAGCGGAGTGTGGGCATGGACAATTTGGATGCACGGCCCTGGGTCCGTATCGAGAAAACAAGTGGGCAGGCCATGCCGGAGTGCGCCAGAGTGCTGGCCACCGTGGTGTTGGACAGCGTGAAATCCGCGTCGACGGTGAGCTCGGTGTCGGACTTGATGGATGTAATGACGCGCATCTGCGGGGGCGTCATCTTGTCGAGCACCAGCCAGTAGCCAACCTTAAGTTCCTTTGTGAACTTGCACGAATCAGACTCGGTCGGCAGGGGAGTGTTCGGGAGGTTGTTGCCAAGCGCGCACACGATCGTCAACTGCTCCTTGGTGGCCGAGTTGGGTAGCACCACCTCCGCGGAGGTGGGGCCGTAGTTCAGGCCGCCGCTTAAGGACTGGCAGATGTTGCTCGCCACGTCAGAGACAGAGAGGGAGAGGGAGAGATGCTTCCGCGTGTATCAGGATGCATGGAGCATGACTCAACTTCAGGGTGGATGCTCATACAGATGCGCGGAGGAGGAGGAGGATATTCAACGTCAGTCGAGTGGGTATCGCCCTGACCCCTGTGCTCCGCACCCGTGCTCCGCACGTCACAGCATGTCATTAACAACAAGAGACAAGGGTTCAGAATGCGTTGGATGACGTGGCGAGCAATATCTGACAGACCCTACCGCCCTCGCCGCGCGGGGTGCCCAGCGTGAACGGAATGTACGTGGTGAACGCGACAAGGTTGGTTTCGACCTCCAGCAGCTGATCGTTGAACACGCGGTAGACGGCGTGCACGTACTCCACCCCGTTGACCACCACCATGATCGTGAACGGGTTCTTCCCGAGCTTCGCCTGCCCAGTGCCGTAGCTGGAGTACCCGCGCACAGGGGCTTACACTCGTACACTTTCCGGCTCAGCGTAAGCACATTTTGTGGGGTACGTTAGGTGCATGATTTCCCTCCAGTTTATCAGGCAGGGAACCACGGGGAGGTGTGACCAAAACGGCTTAGGTTGAGCTGAGAAGTGGACGAGTGTATGCCCCTGCCCGCGGAACTGGCGCGTGAACATGGTGTTTTGGCCGACGATTAGCTTGTTCGGCGGCGTTCCGTAGACGCCATCGTCGTCCGATGTGCCCTGGAGCTTCACTTTGCCGATGCCGCCGACCATGTAAGCGTCGGGCGACCAGGGGTTGCCCTCGGTGTGGTCGCCCTGCAGGGTGTGCCCGTACCCGCCCGCGGAGAACGGGTCGTTGCCGCACCTGGCGTGTGCGGGGCGGGGCGGGGCGTCAGCGCATGTTCAGGTGCCTGGCCTCGGCGCGTGTCACCGGACCAACTTGTAATCGAACAACCCCATTCAACAACCAGGGAACAGCGCGTGGAGGTTGGCATGGGCGGACAGGCGTGGCGTCGGCGCGCGGATCAGTGGTGCGGGCGGACATGTGTGGCGTTAGGGCGCGGTGCGTGGGGCATTGGCGAGGTTGAATTGCGTTAGGTTGAGCGTTGGTGTTAGATCTGGGGCCTGGATTCTCATGAGACACTCGGGGTAATAAAGGACTGAACACGAGATTGAATGCGCCGGGGGGGCACGTGTCGCGTGCGGTGGGTCGGCGGGGACTCACCAGCCGCAGGTGGTGTCCGCCACGCACGAGGCGCAGTTGGTGTGGTACTCGCATCCAGCTGTTGGAGAGGGTGAGGAGGAGAGTGAGTTTTCAAGTTGAACGCATAAAAGGAAACTGCTTGTGAATCAGGTACGGAATTCGCGGCGTGAAACGCGAGCACGCGCCCAGGAATGCGGCCGGGAAACGGAAGGGCGCTCGCGCCGTAGATCCCGTCGTGCAATCCGCCGTGGAACCCGTGTATCGTAACGTACGCGGACGCCGCGTCATTCCTTTTCGGGAGAAGGTTTTGAAGGCGCCCACGGGGCCTGCCAACAAAGCGCCCCTTGGTTATACCCTTGGGACGGCGGGAATGAGATCGCCGGCCGGCTTCGTGCGCCGGTGTCTCACGGGTACAGTGGTGGCGTCACGCCCCCACGACGTGCTCTGGCACATAATGCGAAGAGCGGGGGCGTACCTTGCACGACCACGGCGGCACACAAAGCGGCCAGCACCCCCAGCAGCATCTGCCCCATGCCCCTCATCTTGCCTGCCAGCTAGCCCTCAACCTGTGGCCCCTCCGCACGCCCCCAACGCAGACGCTGGCCTGTCGCCCGCTTAGCGCCGGGCGGGAACCTTATCCGCTACGTCACGCACACGCTCGAGCGAACGGCGCGTTTGTGAGTGGTCCTACGGCGTTAGAATCGCCCGGTCACCCCGCCCCGCCCCCCACGTTTTGCCGCGGCTTTCCCGCCAGCGAGCTCAGTCACGAGGTCAGCGGACCAGTCGATACCAGAAGTCCGGCCGGACGCACTCGATAACAGTTTACCAGAACGTCCCCCCACGCTCCAATCCAAGCAGCGCGGTTGACGCCGGCTCACATCCCACGACGCCACGCCGTGATCGAACAGCCACGTAGTGTTCAGGATCCGAGGCCGCCGCGCGTGCCACACCAGGGGATCTCACGCCTGTAAGGCATAGGCCCCGGAACGTCGGTCGCCGTAACACCTCAATTGGCTCTCCGCTTTCGGAGACCAAAAGAGGCCGCTGAGAATTGTGCGCTGACGACGCGGTGCGTTCGCCTCCTCCCCTTAACATCGAAGCCGCTCCCGAACCGCCCTAGTACGTTCGAAACCACCTGTCACGTCCAGTTACTCGCATCGCGTGTCTGCTCGCTTACGCCTGCAGCAGCGCGGCGCATAGCTGCCAGACACGCATGCGTTTCCCCAAAATGGGCTCTCCATGAATATGTGGGCCACGTGCCCCGCCTCCCTCTTCGAACCCGCTCGCGCGAACCCTGCCCGAACCCGCCTGACACTCCCGGCCACTCGCGGTGCGTGTATAGTCGCGCGTGTATGCAGTAGCGCGGCGTGTTGGCTGCCAATGGACAGGGGGAGCTGGGCGTTTACTCAACGGCTTGTCTCTCGAATGGGCTACAACATTCCATGACCCTCTCCCGGCGTCCCGGGAGCCGCCCCTCGGACTTGGGTTCAGTGAACTGTCCCCTATCTCCGTCCCAGCGACTGAGCCTGACGACGCCTGTTCTGGCACGGCGCCCCGACTGGTTACACGTGTTGTACCGGTGCACCCGAGCACACTCGCCGCGTCCTCCTCCCTGACCTGACACAGCCGCCCCCCTCGTCACTAGCAGGTAGACACCTCGCGCCGCGACCTCGCCCTCGCCCCCGCCGCACGCGCCACCATGGCGCTGCACAACACGGCTAACAAGTACGGGCTGTTCACGGCCACCACGTACAACTGCATCGGCGACCCGTACAACGAGAAGGATGTGCTGCGCTCCAGCCGCTCCCAGGCAGGGCCACGTCCATTGCTTGTAACCCGTGAACCTTGACGGGCCTGTAAACGCCACAACGATAAACAAAAACCGTGTGAGCGTCATCCACCACACTCGAAACCCTCGTTCGTTCCTTGAGAAGGCCCGTGCTACGACGCGGCGAATGCTGATTGAGAAGCTGAATGTGTGCGAGTGCGCTATGAGCAAACAGGCAGATACCGAGCCAAAAGAGGAGGACGTTAATGTGTACAGGTACACTATAAACACGTCCCTGCCACCAGGGCTTGAACATGAAGGCGTCGCTGAGAAAGACTGGCAAGACCAACGACGTGTGCTTCGACAAGTTCAAGCCGCTGTACGAGACGGTAGGGACCAGTCAGTGCTGCTCGCCACGTCCTTCACCGCGCTTTATACCCAATGTCCGCGTCGTATTAGACACTGCAGCCCTCTTTGTGTTTGGTCAAGGTGTTGCAGGTTGGAAGCAGGGGCTTCCAAGTCGAAACACGGGGCTTCCACTTGTCCACTGCTGAGCTAAACCTGAGCTTGAGGGAGTGGTTACTTAGACATGGATTCTCGTCGTCAACGATTTGGTTCGAGTCATTCAATTTTGGCTTTATGAGACGGAGAGGTTTCAGAAGACGCTGGCGGAGAAGGCGGAGGCGCGCGCGGAAGCGGAGATGCTGGAGGTAGGGCGGTGCAGGTTGAAATCCGTGTTTGCAAGCACGGAACAAGACGTCTTTGGCATGTATGACTTATTGCAACCCCCGTGTGTGATGCTCTGTGATCTCACCACGCGCTACACCATTGAAAGCGCCTGGTTAGCGCCTGAAACTAAAACACGACGAACCGGTTTCGAATCTTGCTATGAATCTCAACTTGCGCCGCTACATGGAGGGGAAGCCGTTCAAGCCGCCGAACAAGTCGAAGGCGTCGACGGGGCTGGGGAACTACTACGGGTGCATCGGTAAGGCGGTGCAGGTTGCCCCGATGAAATCTGTGTTGAAAGCGCCTGGAACGAAGCGCTTGAAACTGAACTGTGATGAACTGCTTTCAAGTTTTGCTTTCAAATTCAACTTGCGCCGCTACACATCGGGCCCAAGTACCCCAACATGGGGCTGGGCGATAACGAGAAGCTCAAGAAGGGCGACCCGACGCTGGAGCCCATGCCGCGCAACATCACCACCAACCCCAGCAAGAAGGTACGGCTGAGTGAGTATATATTACTCGCCATGTCATCCGCCGCCTACGAAACACTCGTAGGTAGAATGCAACGGCGTCCTATGACGGGTCCATCTCGCTCTCTTCACGTCATCCTCGACGTGTTACACCTTCGTTTGTTGAGTTGAGTGGCGTCCTACAACTTGCCGAGGAGTGTACATGGCCCCACGTCACCCGCGGCATGTCAGACCCTCGTCTGTCGAGTGAAATGACATCCTATGACGTGGCGAGCGGTATCCAACTGGCCTTGCTTGAAGGGCACGTATGGGATGCGCGGCACCACCCTGGGCGAGCGCATCAGCGCCGGGGGCGCCGTCGGCGAGTACTCCTACTCGTCCGACGACTACGAGGCGGGGCCTGCCAGATACTGCTCGCCACGCCATATATCTCTCCCCCCTCGCACTTCCCCTCCTCCCTCCCTCTCCCCCTCCCTTTCCCCCTCCCTCTGCCTCTCGCCCTCCTCATGCGGCGGCTAGGATGTCATTCAGTTTAAGAGGTGAAAGGTCAAATGCGTGTTGATGACGTGGCGGGCGACGCTTTTGATTGACCCTAACAGTCGGCGGCGCGCAAGGCGGAGTGCGCGGCGAACGCGGCGGGGCGGGAGAAGATGCAGCCGCAGCCCTTCAAGCCCGCCAACCCGCCCAAGAAGGTAGGGACAGCTAAACGTTGCCCACTCACCCGCATTTTCAACCCTCGCTTCTCAAATTCAACGACATCCTATGACGTGGCTACCATGACAGATGTTAGGTCCTGTCTGCGTGAAATGGCGGAGGGTGTTGGCTAATGCCACCATGTGAGTGCCTTGGGACTCGTTGAGCGTTGCAATTATGACGAGGCGAGCGATATCTGTCAGGCCATACACTACGGGCGGCAGCGGCGTGCCCGGCCGCACCATGGCCGGCAAGGGTGCCGGAGTGTGCGGTAGGGCAGAGATTACTCAAAAAATCCTGTGAACACATTTCTAACCCTCATTTCTCGAGTTGGAAGCCGCCCACCTTATGTTCTGATTATTTTCGCCGCGACCTGCCTCCTTTAATTTATCCTTTGCATCGCATTCTCCGGAGCCCGCCTGATGTTTGGAGCATTTTATGCCGGGCCCTGATTACCGGCGAGTATGCGTACACGGAGCTGGGACCGGCGCCGCGGGAGCCGCAGGACGACACCATCGATAAGCCGTTCCGGCCCAGCCACCCGCCCAAGGTACGCCGATGCAGCTTGACCACGTTGATAGCGCCTGGAACTAAGCGCTTGAATTTAAAGTATGACAAGCTGCTTCCATTCACTTTGCCTCAATGTTGCTTTAAATTCCAAGTTGCGCCGCTACGCCCAGGACGGGTACAACGCCACGCTCAACAAATTCCCCGCGTACATGGAGGACCCCTTGGACCTCAAGATCGCCAAGGACAAGGCAAGGCGGTGCAGGTTGAAACCCGTATTTGCCCGCACGGGACCAGAGATCAGTTGTAATGGCGTGTCTGCCTCACCGCCGGTGTGTGTTGCTCTGTAATTAAACCACATGCTACTCTATTGGAAGCGTCTGCTTACAACATGTGAGACTCTAACATGATACACTGCTTTCAAGTTTTGCTTTCACATCAACTTGCGGCGCTACGACAAGGAGATGCGGCGGGCGGAGATCGAGCGCATGTCGCAGCAGCCCAAGTTCGCGCCGGCGTCGGGGCCCAAGGTGGGCGCCACGCCCTCCGTGCTGCGGATGAACCTCAAGTGATGTTAGATCACACCCTTTTGTGGGTACTGACCTCAGACCTGAGGGATCTGAGGCTCGGATCTTCGGGGCATCCTAGGCAGCAGAGTCATCACCTCAGCTTGTCTCGGGTCCCTCGTCGCGCTTCGGATGAGCCTCAAGTAATTGCTCCGGTTGAACCTCAAGTGAGTGCTCCGGACGAACCTCAAGTGTTAGTTAGATCACCCTTTAGTTTATTTTACACCGTGGCAACCCCGTATTTTGTAATGAATACCGTGAAGAATACCGTAATAGACTTTTGTGTCTCGCCAAGCGGGAACCGCCGAACGCGGATGCGGAGATCGCGCGCAAGCCAACCCAGCCCAAGTCACGCCACGCCGTTGGGACCCAAGGTCGGCGCGACGCCCTCCGCGCTCCGGATGAACCTCAAGTGAGTGCTCCGGATAAACCTCACGTGATTATAGTTAGATCAAACCTTTAGTTTATTGTACCGCGGCAACGCCTTACTCGCCTTACTTTGTAACGAATACCGCTATATCGACAAGCGGAATCCAGCTCACGTGCGCGCCGGAGTCGGGGCCCAAGGTGGGCGCCACCCTCTCCGTACTCCGGCTGAACCTGAAGTGATTAGATCACCCGCTTTTACTGTATGTGATGACTACCGCAACTGGACATTTATCTCTCTCCGAGCCGAAGCGTGGAGCGAAAGCGCCAAGCGGGAGCGTCAAGCGAAGCGCGAGTTCCACAGTTTTGAGGGGCGAAGTAGAGTGAATTACAATGTGTTTGACAACAGAATATTGATGGTACCATAGAGCTAAAGAGGACCCACTGGTGGATAATTTATTTGGGCGCCGCCGCGGCCACCTTCGCCGCCTCCGCCGCCGCCACCTTGGCCGCCTCCGCGGCGGCCACGGCCGCCGCGTCCACCTCGATCTTGAGGGCGCCAAAGTCGCGGCAGTACTTCCCCGGGCCCGGGGGCTCGGACAGCAGAGTCTGCTGGCCGCCCATGGGCTCTGCCTTGTCGCAGAGTCATAGGATACCGCTCAGCGTCATAAGATACAGTATTTAACTCAAGAAACGAGGGTTATGGATACTCTAGAGATGACGCGACACGTGTGACCCGGATGACAATGTAGCCAATATTCGAGGGTAACAGTTGTGGCGAGCACGGGTACACTGTGCGCTGGCGCTCACCTTGTCGCGGTGCTGCGACCCCACGCGCGGCTTCTCCCCATTTTTCAGCGCCTTCACCTAGGGTCAGACGGATAGCGCTTTCCGGATGCCGCTTGGATTACGCTTCCAGGACAACGCACAGGTCAGACAGTCAATACTTTCCGGATCACACTGCCCACGTCACAGGGTGGCGCGTAACTGAAATAGCGACAGCCTGGTGCCTCCTCATACAAGCGAAACCGACTCGGGCCTTGATTTCTTTCTTGTCCCATAAACCCTGAACCCCAAACATACTGCCAGGGTTCACAACGCATGGTGCCTTGAACGCCTTGTCCGGAGTTATGCGCCGTCATGCTGCAGGTCCTACCTTCACAATCGCCACCGCGTCCGCCGGGGTGAGGTCCTCATAGTAGTTGTACGAGTACCCCTTGATGCCGTCAGAGTAATCAGCCACCGCAATCATGGGCGCGTTGACGCAGGCCCCCATGCACTCCATCTCGCCCAGCGTGAACATCCCGTCTGGCGTGTTCTCAAACGTCTGCACGCCCGCCGGCAGAGTCGAGTGCAAAGACCGCTCGCCATGTCACACGTTGCCATTAAACTCCTACGGGACTCGAGCCCCTGTGTCGTAAAAAAATACTCATACGGCAGTTCAAATGACCTGCTCTGTATGGCGCAAGGACAGAGATCTGGTATCGACAGCGTCAATTGGTCACATCGCCGACCGGATTCGGCCGCGTGAAAGTAGTTTCCACACTTGGGACCGGCCGACCAAAACGCCATTTTCTTACGACACAGGGGCCTGAGTCCCGTAGTCGACTGATCAGGGTGTGACAGGAGGCAGATGACTCCTCGACGAGACATTTAGGCAAAGGGTGTGGTTACTGACAATGGAGACCTACTAAGAGACCATCTAGCCTCAAATTGGGGCGGGGGAGACTGGCGAGCGAAATAAACATTTATTTGTTCCCACCAAGATGCTCTGAAAGCGCTTTGGCGATGTCGCGGCTCCCGCACAACATGCACGGGGTGGTGCCGCACACCATGACGTGGTATTTGCCCATGGGCTGCCGGTTGTACATGGAGTAGAACGTGGCCACCTCGTATCAGGGGCTTACACCCGTCCACTTCTCGGCTCAACATAAGCATAGTTTGTGGGATACGCCGGCTTACACTCGTCCAGTTTTCGGCCCAACATAAGCACCTTTTGTGGGATACGCCGGCCTACACTCGTCCACTAAGCAGATTACCCTGAGATGTTTTCAAGCATCAAAAGTCTGAAACCACCCAGCGTATCCCACACAAGGTGCTTAACGGTGAGCCAAAAAGTGAACTAGCGTAAGCCAGCATATCACACAAGGTACTTACGTTGAGCCAATAAGTGGACGAGTGTAAGCTAAGGCCCTGCCTCGTACACGCGGATGGGCGCCACCTCCAGCATCTCCGCCACTTTGTTCATCAACTGCACCGTCAGGTACCCCTCGTTTTGTTGCTGCGCGATGTCCAGGAGGCAGGGCCTGACACGCCGTCCCGTTTTAGCTTGTTGTGAGTGGTCGCGCTGAGTGGCCAGGCCAGGGAGAAGGATTCGGCGAGTAGCTAGACCAGGCAGGCCAGGGAGGAGGATGCGGCGAACGTGTATGGTACACCGGCACATGGCGAGCAAACAGGCAGGTAGCGAGTGTCTGGCCCTGCCAGCAGAGGGAGCATGGCGCTTCGCTTGTAGTTGGGCGGGTACCGCTCGAGGATCGTTTGGACCAGCGGGCAGGGTCTCAGCTCACAAGTTCCTATGTTGGCTCAACTTGAGCCAAAAACAGGACGCCCACGTCAGGCCCACGTCAGGCCCACGGATACCTTGGGTGGTTTCGGGGACAAAACTACAGCTACCACAGCTACTGCAGCGGCGACGGCTGGCAGTTGTGCTGGAAAGGACGCGGCGTGTTGCTCGAGGCCCCGCCAGGGGCATGTTCTCCATCGTGAACTCCCAGGACAAGCTGGGGTTGTTGTCCGGCAGGTCGCGGTGCTGCGACGTTTGGGAGAGCTTGGATGAAGGGAAATCAGAAGCCCTCGGTTCCACTGCGGTTGGTGTCTCATCCGAACACTCCGAACACCCCGAACTTCTTCGGCGGAAACTGGTTCTCTTTTGACGTCAGGCCCGAAAACGCGAGATGGGATGGCCAGTTGTCACCCGGCAGTATCCTCTCTCCCCGCAGCTCTCCGCCTGTGCTCGAAATATCGCCACGTCCTCCTACCTACAAGATATGGAAAAGATATTTGCATTTCCGAATCCACGACTTTCTCAAGCTCACACCCAACATCCCCACCGCGACGTGCCGCAGAACAATATCAACGTGGCGTGCGGAAGGGTGAGCCGCCCGAGAGTGCGGGCGCGCGGCAGCCAGCAGGGCCCGAAAGGGCCAATGACCATCGGTGCGGGCCGCACACTCCTGCCCGATGAGCACTCACCACCATGAGGCCTCCCGAGGAGCGGGTCGCGGAGAGGAGGGCCGGGGTGGTGGGGCCGCGCGCGGGGGCGGCGAGGCGCGCCGCAGCCGGCGCCAGCGCGGAAGCCAGGCGGCGCAGCATGGTTCCTGACTCGGTCTATGTCCCGCGGGTGCCTTCGAGTGCCGGCCACGTCCCCTTAGGATCCTTGGAAGCTTGCTTTGGCGCTTGGCGCTTGGCGCTTGGCGCTTGGCGGTTTTTGGCCGAGTGTTCGCGTTGGCACCTCCTTCCGCCGCCGCCGCCTCGACACTTTACGATGACCAAGCCGCGCGCAGCACTCCCGGGTGACCGCCAAGGAGGTCAGGAGCCGGGCAGCGCGCCCGCCGCGCCGGCCGACCCCGCCGTGGCCTGCCTCGCCGGCCTGCGCCCGCCCCCGCGCCAAGTCCCCTTGCACACCGATGGCAGGACCTCACCGCCGACAACCGTTCCCTGTCCAGCTCAACCGCCACCACCACCACACCGCCACCACTGCCACCACCGCCCCGGCGTGGGCCTGTCCGCGCTTCAAGTATCCCTTGATCATCGATGTTCCTCAGGTTGACCTAGATAGTGAACTATGGAAGGCTCTGGCCGATGGCCGCGCGCTGTGCAAAATGTTCATGACTCCGAAGAAAGGGTGCTTACAGCCCGATAAGTGCCGCAACGCGCACGTTGCGTTCGCCGAGCGGCCGGTGTGCTGGAGCTGGGACCATTATGGCGTGTGCGCCAGGGAGCACGAGGAAGGCGCTCCACCGTGCTGGTAAGGCCTGGAAGATATTGCCCGCTGCGTCATCGAACCACCGTCTGCTCAGAACAGCGGCAACCTATCACTCCATATGAGTACTCGTATGACAATAACATGGCGAGCAATATATGCATCCTATCACGTGGCGAGCAATTTCTGCCGGTCCCTTGGTGCTGGTACCCGCACCCTCCCGCGACGGCGATGGAGTCAGACCTCGCGTTGCAGTGCGAGATAGGAGCCTCAGGGCGCGTCGTCGAACGCTGCCGCGAAATATTTGGGGAGGGTGCTGTGGTGGGCACGTCGCGCGCGGCGTTGACGCGCGACACCGACGTTATGATTCTGGTGCGGCCTGAGGGAGCGCGCGGGCCGGCGGCGGCGGCGCGGGCGTTGGCGTGCGACCCGCATCTGTTGGCGGTCACGAAGAGAATTTACGCGACATCGGCGGCGGCGGCGGGCGGGGGCGCCGCGGCGAATGTGTCCGTCGATACGCCGGAAGCACTGGCTGAGGCGTTGGCGGCAGGGGCTTCCACTCGTCCACTTCTCAGCTCAACCTGAGCCGTTCTTGTCACTGATAAAACACTGAAATCACCCAACGTGCCCCTCAACAAGTGCTCACTTCACGCCGAAAAGTGGACGAGTGTAAGCCCCTGGCTGACGGGGTGGCTCAAAGGCGCACGGACAGCTGCGGCGGCGGCAGATGCGGCTGATGGCGATAAGCTGCGGCTGCGCGTGCGCGGGTTCCCCAGATGGGCGGAGCGCGCGGCGTTGACGGCGCTGGAGGTAGGGCCTGACACATTATGCTCGTCACGTGATGCCATTCCGTTTGAATCAAGCAACGAGGGTCTACAATGTGGAGGATGACGTGGCAGGCTCAACTGAAGAAGCGAGGGTATACAATGTGGAGGATTATGTGGCAGATGTGATCTGTAAGGCCCTAGCTGGAGGCGCTGGCGGAGGAGGAGGGCAGCGGGTTTGAGATGGGGGGTGGGGTTCGGGACCTCACACACTCACTTGATGTGGTCAGCGTCAAGGGGGTTACGTACCTGTCGTTGTGGCCCACGGGGACCGCGGCCGAGGAGTCGGGCAGGGACGGGGTAACGGCAGCGGCAGAGATGGGGGCTGCGGCGGCGGCAATGGCTGCTGCGGAGGCGGCGGTGGCCATGGTGGCGGGGGGGACTGTGGCGACGCCAGATACCCGCGCGGCTGCGGCAGCGGCGGTGGTGGATGCTGCGAAGGCGGCGGTGACGGCAGCAAATACGTGGGCGGCGGTGGCGGTGGTCGACTTGGCGGCGGCGGAGGCGGCGGCGGCGGCGGCGGCGGCGGCAGCAGCACGCGAGGCAAGTGGAGACGACGGAGGCGGCGGCGGCGGCGGAATCGAATTAAGCCCGCAACCACCGCTGTCCGGCACCGCCACACTGCACGACCTGTTGTACCACTGCGAGCGCGTCAAAGACTTTCGCCAGCGGCAGGCGCCCATGTGCCGCGCGTTCTTCAAGCTGGAGGTAGGGCGGTGCGGGTTGACCCTATCAAACCCACGTTGAAAGCGCCTGGAACTATGAGATTGAAACAGAAATAGGATGAAGCGCGTTTAAACCATGCTTTCAATGTCAACTTGCGCTGCTACATCGAGGAGGCGCTTGGGCGCGGGGGTGTGCCCATGGGCGCGGGGTGGCACTGCGTCGACATCGGCGCCTCCCCCGGTGGCAAGGTCTAAACCCTTAACCCTTAACCCTTAACCCTTAACCCTAAACCCTAAACCCTACAGCCACATATTGCTCGCCACGTCAGTGGTTGCCATGTAATTCAAGAAACTAGGGTTCCGACCCCGCTGAATTACGTTGGATGACGTGGCGAGTGATATTTGCTAGGCCCTACCCTGTGGATGGACCCAGTTTATGAGCACTAAACTCGCTGTACTGGCCCAAGAACAGGCTCGCGGTTTGGGTCACGGCGCGGAAGAGTCAAGCCAAGGCGCCCAAGAACAGGGTCACGTTTGGGCAATCGACCCCGGAAAGCTGGCCCAATCCTGGCTAAACGTATCGCACATGAAGATGCGAGCGGAGGACTCGCACGGGGTAGGGCGGTGCAGGTTGACCCCAAGTTGAGCCCATTTTGACGCCAGATTGACCCCAGGTTGACCTCAGGTTGACCCCGGGTTGACCCCAGTTGACCCCGGGTTGACCGCGCTCGGTCTCAGCGCTTGAAGCCAAAATATGATGAACCGATTGCAAACGTTAGTTTTAAACTCACCTTGCGCCGCTAATTTGGGGCCATCGCGGCGGACGCGTTATCGCGCGGCCTGCCGCCGGTGAACCTGCAGCTGCTGGTGTGTGATGCCAACATGCACCCCACGGGAGTCGCCGGTAGGGGGCTACACCCGCCCCCTCCTTTCAATATGCCCCCCATCCTTTCAACCTAATCCCCCCTCCTTTCAACCTGCGGCTGCTGGTGTGCGACGCCAACACGCACCCCACCGGAGTCGCCGGTGGGGGTCTGTATACCGCCCCCTGGTGACTCTTGCAGGGGTGTTATTGAGAATAAGGACTCAACGGACGGCCAGACGACGATAAACCGATAGACGAGCATCCCAGAACGGCTGGATGAGCTGGATAATTGCTCATACGGACGTGCGGACGTGATTCGTGGTGGCCGACCGACCCCGGGGCGTCTGTATGAGCATTTACCCTGACCGACCTGAAATCGCGCCTGGCCGTTCGAGTCCTTATTCTCAATAACCCCCGTGTCTTGTGAGATTTTAGACCCCTGTGTGACTCGTGTGACGTTTTTACACACACTTGGGGAGTGGCAGCCAATGAAGGCCAACCAACAAATCAGCTACTAGATCCGAATCATATTGAGGACAACTTTGGATTTATCGGAGGCTTGCCACACCCCACCACCACTTGTCCCCGGAACCACTTAATTTATCCAAGTTGACTAACCCCTGAAACACGCTCAAGCTGGGAGCTAAACGGAACGTGTGAGGCCTGTTCTACCGGCATTCTGCTGTCGATGGTGCCAATGTTGGCGCCCGGCGCGTGGCTGGTCACCACCTTCAAGAACTTCTGCCGGGGGACCAACAACTGGGACCGCCAGATCGGGGAGGCGACTCAGCAACTCAAGGTAGGGCGGTGCGGGTTGACCCCAGCTTGACCCCAGCTTGACCCCAGCTTGACCCCAGCTTGACCCCAGCTTGTCCTCATCTCGACCCGAGCTTGACCTCAGCTTGACCAAAGCTTGACCCCGGATTAAAAGCGCTTGGTTTCAGCGCTCAAATCACAAACATGATGAGGCGCTCTCAAGTTTTGCTTTCAAATTCAACTTGCGCCGTTACATGAAGGATGCGGGGTTCGAGCGGCCCCGCGTGTTCCACCTGTTTAGCAATTGTTCTCAGGAGAAGACCTTGGTGGCGCAATACAAGGGGGGTGCCGAAGCCGCGTGATCTTATCTTCTTACAAACTGTCTTCGTCGATCCGCGAGGCGCTTCCCAAGTGAACATTAAGCAACATGTTAGGCTGAGGAGGTAAATAGTGATACGGGGCAAAGGGCTCATGGCTGAGGGCTGAGGGCCATGGGCCAAAGCCACTAACCTCAAACGCCGACGAATCTAGTACTTAGTGGCGGGTAGAGGTGGGAGTGCGGCGAGCATACTAGTTAGTGATTTTACATTAGAGATTTTACATTATTGATCATTGGGTTAACGCGAAGTTCGGTAGTGCAGATTGCGTCGTTGCGCGCGGTTCAGCGGTGCAGGTTTGATCGTGATTTGGTGGAGCGTGTTATAACATGTTCCACCTCTGCTTTCGAGCTTCTGATTTGCTAGCCTGCTACTAATCTACGTACTGCGTAGTCAAACCGGACACTTTCACCCTTTCTCCTATAACCCTGCCTGACCGCCCTTATTTGAACCCTTACAACCCAATCAATTCCTTGGCAGGTAACCCGACCGGAGCACACTTCACCCTTGAAACCCAATCAACCAGTCAATCCATCTACAGTCATCCAGTCTGACTTCCCATTCAACCATGACAGCAAAAAATCCCCTACAGGTAACCCGATCAAAGCGTGTTCCTTCACCCTTGAAACCCAATCATCCCTTCCAACCCCGAAAATCGGGGTTGGGCCGGCACCGCGGCCGCCACGTCATCCGCTGCCGCCACGCCCTCCCCCTCCTCCTCCACCGCCGCGGCGTCATCCGTTGCCGCCATGATCTCCTCCCACTCCGCCGCCGCGGCCTCGTCCGCAGCGATGAGCTCAGCCATTTCATTCGCGGTCATGAGCTCTGCCGCGTCTTCCACAGCAATGTGCACAAGGTCGTCCAACTCTGCTGCGGCGCGCGCCTCCCGCCGCGCCTCCCCCTCCGCCTCCGATGCCTGCTCCACCTCCGTCGCGCGCGGCGCCTGCAGCCAGTGCCAAGTAACCACGTCATGCTCGCCACATCATAGGATGTCATTAAAGGAAAAATGAGGGATACAACGTGGTGGATAATTTGTGACGCTTGCCACGCCCTAGGATGCCACTTTCCCCAATAATTCGGGGTTACACTGTGGTAGATGACGTGCGACGCAGGCCCCGTCATAGGATACCATGATCCCCAATGAACGACGGTCCACAATGCGGGGGATGACGTGGCAATCATTCCTCATTCCTCACCTGCAGCATCCGCGACACGGTCCACCGCGCACCCTTCTTCTTCCTGTCCCGCGGCACCGCCAGCGCCTGTTCCCATGTGAGCCCCTTCGCGCCGCCAGCCAGCGTCAGCAGCGCCGCATCCCCGGGCCTCTGAGTAGGGCCAGCCCTAAGGTACTCGCCGCGTCACAAGATATCGTTTGATTCAACAAACGAGGTGACTCCCACAGGTGATGCTCGCCACGTCAAAGGATACCATATTACTCTTGCCATTATACTCAAGACACGAGGGTCTACAACGCTGTAGATTCAGGTGGATGACGTGGCGAGTAGCCTCTGGTCCGCCAGTGGCCAGCCTCACCTGAGCTTGATCTTACCCCCTTTGACGTGCTTGCCCCCCCCGCACAGCGCCAGGGCCAGCTCCTCCCACCCGTAGTTGTGGCCCACGCACATCACCGTGGTGGGCTTGGCACGCAGCTCGGGTGACTTCTCCGGCCTCCTGTCGTCGTCAATGTCATTCTCGTCAGGGTCGGCGCTGGCGTCCCCCGGGAATGGCGTGCCCATGAGGCAGTGTGTACGCAACGCCTCCGCGATGGCGCGCGCGGTCTCCACACCCCCGGGGTCCTCCCCGTGCGACGCCAGGTACAGCGACTGGTTGAAGTACACCGGCAGGAACGGGCGGGACACGGAACGCTCGCCACGTCAAAGCCAGTGTCGGTGTCACCGGTGACGGTAATCTCCTCGAAATTGACGATCTATTCATCACAGGATGGCGACGAAGTCGGACTTTGGGCGAGTCGATCGGTGGGATTTTCAAACTGGACAGTTCTGATTGGTCGGACGGGACTACTGTGATACCAGACCTGACATTGAGTTTAAAGGAGAGCAATACACGCACTGCTCGCCACATCTTAGGAGGGCAAGGCACACTCTGCTTCCCACGTCACAGGACGGCGTTCAGTGGGGACACCAGGAGCAAACAGGCGAAAACGGCCCCACTGTGGGATCCTTCGTCAGGATAGAGTTCTTCGACGTGCGGTTGGCGGCGGTGACGCGGTCGAGGGTCTGCTTGGAGCGCAGCGCGCGTGAGGACACGATCACATCCGGCGCCCACCCGCCGCCAGCAGTGAGCACCTCGGCGGCTAGCAAGTCGCCCAGGTGGTCGGCGCTGCGCATACGGTCAGACGGAAGACGCGGATAAGGTCAGGTGGAGTTAACGCTAGGCAAGCCATCTGAGATGTCTTGACTTGACTCAACACTCGAGGGCTCACAAGGCGTTGTATGGCGTGGCAACAATATTTTCAGGTATGAAGGGGTTGGATAATGACCACCTTATGAGTGCATTTGGGATCACTCTAGTGCAAAACAATAAACTAAACGGTCTCGTTGCGAAGCGGTCTCGTGGCGACGACGTTCGGTGTCAGGTTTGTATCAAAGGAAGATGACCCTACCCGCGCTCGCCCCTGGCCGCTAGGGGCCGCTCCATGTCCGGGCACTCGTCCGGAGTGTCCCACGAGCAGGGTCTCACACTCGCCCACTATTCAGCTCAACGTAAGCACTTTATGTAGGTCTGTGGGATACGCTGGGGCGGAGTCACTGATAACAACGGCTCAGGTTGAGGTGATAAGTGGAGGAGGGGAAGCCCCTGCCCACGAGCTCTTGCCGTGCCGCAGCAGAATCAGTCGCAGCGGCTCCGAGGCCTCTGCTTTGGCCTCCGCTTTCTTTGCCGCCGCCTCAGTTCTTTTCGAGAGCTTCGGCGCCTTCACCACCACGCAGGGCCTTTCACAACGAGTGCATGATTCAACGCCTCTGTGATAACCCAAGTGGACGGGATTTAATGCCTCTTCTCCACCCTTTCACGCTACGATGGAGTCGACCAGGAGCTGAGGAAGGAACGAGCATGAGAGCTGAAGAAGGTTGAGCTACAAATGGAGGGACCCAACAACTTCAGTTGAGGTGAACAGGGAACGGAGTGAGAGCTGTGGCTAGGCCAGGGGGGAGCAGGCGGCGAGTGTGTACGGGTACACCATGAGCGAACAGTCAGGCGGAGTGAGGCCCCCGAGTTTGAGGTGAAGAGGCAACGAGTGCGAGAACTGCGAGGCGAGGTGCATGGGTACACTAGTACACTATGAGCAATCAGTCAGGGAACGAGCGGTGTTTGGCCCCGCCTTTATACACTTGGCGAGATCCCCCTTACGCGCGTTCCTCATCTCCTTCTTCGTAGCCGTGCCGCAGGGTCGCACACATGCTCCTCAGTACTTCTTCAGCTCAAGTTTGAGCCTCTTGTCCCTGAAACCACCTGAGTCCATCCTATCCCGTTGGCATACCTCAAAGATAGTATTTTGTTGAGCGTTTAAAGGCGGCGGCGTCGCGTGAGCACCGTTGCCTCGCCGTCCCCCGGTCGTACAATCGGGTGGTTAGGGGCGGACTCGGGCTGCCGCGTCAGCTCAGTTTCGGTCCCCCGAAGGTGTGCCTGTGCCCACCTGACGAGTTATTGATAACGTCGAATTACCTTCTGTCCCCTCAAGTCACCTCAAATACGCTCAAGTTGAGCAGGAAACCTTGTATCGGGCAAAGGCCATGCCTTTTTGCACGAAGCTTGCGACGCCGCCTGGAGCCGCGTAGAAGGGCCTGGCAGATATCGCCCGCCACGTCACCGATACGCGCTTTTAACCCTCGTTCCCTGAGTTAAATGGGCAGAGTTAAATGGGCATCCTACGACTACGTGACAAGCAATCTCCGCCAAGCCCTTCTCACAAATCACAGAGGCCATCCCGCTCACCGATAAGGCGTGGCATATACTGCTCGCCACGCCATCGCCATCGGCACGCGTTTCGAGCCCTCGTCGCTTTGGTTACACGGCATCCTATGACGTGGCAAGCAACGTCTGCCCGGGGCCCCGCCGCTTGGTGGGGAAATCCTCCGTCTTCTTACTCTTGCTTTCAATTCTCGATACCGACCTTCGCCCGACGCCGCCGCCCGACGGCCGAGGGGCAGCGCACAGGCGGACGCCGTAAATGCTCGCGGCCGCGGCGGCCCGAAGCTCACCCTCGACGCGTTGGGACATGCCGGGGGCGAGGGCGAGGCTACTTCCGCTTCCGCGGCGACTGGCACCATCGACCGTTACCAAGCTATGTTGGCGGGAAACTAATCTTTGTTGGGGTTGTCGGGGCGCGCTCACGCGCGAGGCTAGCGCCGGGGCAGATGCCGCGCCCAGAGCGGCCGACGCCGACATCGTGGCGTTGGCAAGTGGTGGTCTCACGTGGGGTGTCACGTGGGGTGTCACGTGGGGTGCGGAAAGGAGGGTGTGAGGACGCGGACTAGCTGCAGGTCCCATCGCGGTCGTTCAACAGCGGCGGGGCGGGCCGACCGAGGCGACCGACTCTGCCGACCTGTCCCGAACTGTAACTCAATAACGAATTTCTGGTGAGGTGGGCTCGAGGTCACTCACAGGATACGGTTATCATGCGGGCTTGTGACTCATGAATGTCGACGTTACACTGAGATATTTGGAAAGGGTCGATTGAGAAACTTGCAAGTTAATGAATCCTCGTCAGCGTGGCAGCCACTGCTTATCACGTGCGGGTCGCGCGCGTGACCTGCGCGTGGACGTCCGTGACCCATACCCCGCCCGCGCTCTCCAAGTCCCCCCACATCCCAACGTACGCCGTGGCGAGCGCGAGCCTGGCATAAGCTGCGTTGACGGTGGCGCCCGGCCGCCTTGACGACGCCGGGCGCGCCGGAGGCGGCACCCGCATCTCCGGCGATATCTGTCCGGTCGGGTACCGACATCGGAAGTCAAGGTGTGGCGGCGTGCTCGACGATCAAGCGCCGTATCCAGCGCCCGCCCCTCGCGCGCCGAGCCGCTTCTCCAAAATGCCAAAAAGCAAATACTCAGACCCAACACTTGGCAACCCCAAACTCCCTTTTCCGGTCGGTCGGAGTGCTGAACGTGTCGGTCGTGAGTCCTGAGTACAGTGTGTTTTCAGGACTCACCACTGAGACCCTTATTTTACCAGGTATTAGACGACAGGTCCGTCGGGCGCGTAGCAGCCGGTCACGAAAAATATCTGATGTTTTATCCGTGCCGAGATGTCAGACGACCGGGACTGGTGGAGGCGCGCTGGTGGGGCAGCAGGGCACACCCGCACGACGACAAGATGCGCGCGGCTGCGCGCTCGGCGATCCAAGCTCGCGTGAGAGCCTGCGCCGCGGGCTCGGGCGTGGCCCGCGGGCTCGCCTCGAGGGGCGCTGCCGCCGGGGCACCGAATGCTGCTGCCCTGCGGAAGTTGGGTGCCGTGTGCGAACGGCGCGATGATGCGCTCGCAGGCAGGGGCTTACATACACTCGTCCACTTTTCAGCTCAACTTGCGCCGTGCCTGACACACACAAAACACCTCACACACCCCTAAACACCTCATAACAACCCCTTGACACGGGCTACACAATCCCTACGCGCACCCCCTATCCCATAAAAAGCGCTCAAGTTGAGCTGAAAATTGAGCGAGTGTAAGCCCCTGCTCGCGGGCTGGTTTACCTTCGGTCGCGGGTTCGCCTGGCTCGGGGTCGTCGGTGGTGGAAGCGTCGCAGGCGGCGGCGGCGGCGGCGGCGGCGGCTGGGGCCGCGGCACCACCGCGACCCGCGCCTTGAGCTCCTCCAGCGGTGATGGAGGCAGGGGCTTACACTCGTTCCCATTTCCGCTCAACTTGAGCTTACCTTGCCCCTTTCCGCTAAACTTAAGCTTACTTTGTCCCCTACACAACCCAAATTAACCCGTGGATGAGACCCGAAGGTGCTCAAGTTGAGCTCTAACGTGAGCGATGTGTTCCGAAGGTCCTCAAGTTGAGCTTTGAAGTGAGCGAGTGTAAGCCCCTGGATGAAGGTGGCGCCACCTCCGATCCCGCCGCTACCACTGAGCCCACCATCGCCGAGCCCGCCGCCGATCCCGCCGCCGCCACCGATCCCGCCACCACCGCCGAGCCAACCGCCGCTGACATCGTCGCCGCCATCGAGCTCGCCGCCACCACCGCTGAGCTCACCGCCGCCGCGCCCGCCGCCGCGTACTCATTCAATGACAAACTCGCCGCCGCCCGCGCCGCCCGCGGGAAGCGCGAGCCGACGCGGGGGGAGGGCGACGGAGACCGGGCGGACTCTCCCACTGACGAGATCACCGTCGCCCGCGCCGCCCGCAAGGAAATCAAAGCGATGCGGAGGCAGGGCGCGAGAGACCGGGAGGCTGGAAGTGCGGCGCGGGGGGGGATGGGCGGCTACGGCGCTGACACGCTTCGTGGCGCCACAGGCGACGGCGACAGAGGCCGCGGCGGCGGAGGCAGCACGGGTGTGCCAGATCCTCCTCCTCCTGCTCCTCCTCCTCCTCCTCCTCCTCCTGACCCGGAGCGCCTGCTTCGCGTGGCCGCGGCGATGGCGCCGAAAGAGCTGACGCAGGAGGATCAGGATAAGATCCTGACGCAGGCATGGTCTCACGGTTATCCCCTTTCCAGACACCGGCCTTTTGTGATCGCGAATAGAGGGTAGTTCCAGGGGAGAGAGGAGAGAGGGAAGCCAAGATCGAGAGGAGATATGAGATAGAGGAGAGAGGGGAGAGAGAGGGGTGAGGGGAGAGAGAACCAGGTAGTGCACTTTCTCCCTCAGCAAAGGGTGAAACTCAATCATTATTCGCCCAGGCAGAATTCACTTAGAACTCACTTAATCACAGACCAGGCACTAGTGCCTCGAAGCAGCTTTCCGCAGAGCTGACGTGAGGACACTTGTGTATTGGTGCACGGCCCTGGGGTCCGGTGGAGTTTTACTTCAGCGACGCCAACCTGCCGACCGACGTGCATCTCATGAAGAAGGTCAAGTCTAATGAGGTATGGCGGTTCCGGCTGACAGTACCAACACTAGTGTTGACAGCACCTATGATTTCAGCGCGCGACACTATATCATCTTAAACTGCGTTCAACATTTGCTTATAATTTCAACTTGTACCACTACAACGAGGAAGGCTGGGTGCGCCTGAGCGAGATCGCCACCTTCACCCGCATGAAGCGGCAGATGAAGAACAACCCGGTCGAGGCGCTGCTCCCCATCCTGGTAGGACAGTGCAGGTTGAACCGATGAAAGCTATCTTGAAAGCGCCTGGAACTAAGCGCTTGAAACTATAATATGATGAACCGCCTTCAAACTTTGCTTTCAAATCCAACTTACCCTAAACCCTAAACCCTAAACCCTAAACCCTACATCCTGGCGCGATCCGAGGCGTTGGCGATGGACGAGGACAATGGCTGGCTGCGGGTGCGGCGGGTGGCGCCGCTGCCCACGTTCGATCTGGAGGAGGTGCAGACGCGGTATGGCGGTGCAGGTTGAAACCAAATCGAAACAACGTGAACATTTCAAGATGACAAGTAGCGCGTATACTCTGTACTGAGTCAAGCGCTTTCATAAATAGGCTGACCCAAGGCTGACCCCAGGTCGACCGTGCTTGCATGAGGCGCTTGAAGCTAAAAAGTGTGACATACGAGTGCCCCTTCCAAACTTTGCTTTCACTTTCTACTTGCGCCGCTACAACGCGGACTATTGTGGCGGAGTGCTTGGGAACGGACACCCCCACGATCGATAGTGTCATTCAGCAGTTTGCGCCAGCTGGCCAGGTTCTCAAGGTGCGGGTGCGAGATCCCGACATGAGAGCGGTGCCGGGCAGGGGCTTTTACACTCGTCCACTTCTCAGCTCAACTTGAGCGGTGTCTGTCACAAGAATACACCCTGCACACCCTAAACACCCCCTACCACCCCATTAACACGGGCTACAGAGCCCCTACGCGCACCCCCTATCCCATACAAAGCGCTCAAGTTGAGCTGCAAGTGGACGAGTGTAAGCCCCTGATGTAAGGGGCGATGGGCGCCGCGGCTGCGCCGGGACTCGACCTCTCCGTCACCGACTTCAACAAAGCCCTCGCCTCGGTGGAGTTCTCCACCGTGGAGGGGGCAGGGACTTATTACGGATCCCTATATCCTTTCAGCTCAACTTGGGCGGCATTGTCCCTGAGCCCACTCAAATCAGCTCACTTTGGGCGGCATTGTCCCTGAGCCCACTCAAATCAGCTCAACTTGGGCAGCAATGTCCCTGAGCCCACTCAAGTCATCACAACTGAATACATCGAATACGCTCAAGTTGAGCTGATAACGGACTAAGGGTTTAGCGTGAGGCCCGGGGCGGAGGCGGCGAAGGCTGTGGAGCTTCTCAACACCGGCGGACTGGCGGACTGGCGGCAGGGGCTTACACCCGTCCACTTTTCAGCTCAACTTAAGACGTTCCTAACCCAAAATACAACCTGAGCACCCCCTAATGCACCGCAATACCTCCTGAACACCCCCTAGGCAACCCCTAAATGCACCCCCTGTCCCACAGGAAGCGCTTACGTTGAGCAGAAAAGTGGACGAGTGTAAGCCCCTGATTGGCGGACTAGCGAACGGGGAGTTTGGGAGTTTGATATGCGGGGGCGGGGCCTGGTGAAGCCAAGGGCGAAGAAATCTGCGACACCGCCGTCGCTACCGCCCCGCCCGCCGTCGGCGTCGCCGCCGCCGCCGCCACTGTTCCCACAGGGCCAACAGCAAAACCAGAGGCAGGGCGGGAGCGGGGGCGAGGACGACGCGCGCGCTGCTGACGGGGCAGGTGGCGCAGCTAACGGGGCAGGCGGCGGGTCCGGCGGGGCGGGCGGGGACGACGGGGAGGCGGGGGCGGGGAAGGCCAATGAGGTCGAGGCGGGCACTTCGGCGGAGGGCGAGGGGAAGATTTAATGAAGGGTAAGACATCTGGTAGCTCTATGACTCCTGGTACTGGTACCATTCAATACGCGTGAAAATAGAGGATGCTGTGTCCCGTAGATGGGTATCCTGCGCTCACATTTCGTCGGCGAACTTTGGGTGTCATCGGTGCGGAAAGTACATAAGGAAATACACAACGACTAAACGGTGCTTTCGGACCCTCAACAATAAGACTCCGATTTAGACTGAATCGTGTAACGGAAATATCACCTTACGATAACGAATAAACCTACAAGCCAACCATACTGCTAGAGCTAGATGCCTGGGCAGGATGCCCCGCATTTTTTTTTTCCGTTTTTTCTTACTGACCCCAAAGAGGTTCGTTTCTCCTTTGTATATTTGTCCGTCTTATACTTCATGTCTAACAATCAAAACCCCACGGTAAGCCTCCCATTTAGACCCCCAGAGGGAGCCCAATTGGAGCGTCCATGAAAAGTCCCCTCTAAACCCTAAACCCCTCCTTTGTCCGCGAACGCCACGTGTCGCTCCCCGGTGTTGAAAGCGATAGACACTCGCTGCTTAGCACGTGCCGCCACCGCGGCCGGATCTGTTGTTTCGGTTCCCCCTCCCCCTTCCCATCCCCCTTCCCCGACGGCCATCACCCCGTGCAGCATCCACGATGTAGCAGCGCAAGCTGAATTTGAAAGCAAACTTTGAATGCTGCACATCACATGTTACTTTCAAGCGCTTAGTTCCAGGCGCTTTCAACTAGGGTTTCATCGCTTCAACCTGCACCGCCCTACCACGACGGAAACATCACCAGCCGCCCCTCGCGCGGCGGTACCGCCTCCCACTAGGGGCTTACACTCGTCCACTCTCCTGCTCAACGTCAGCGTTTTCTGAGGAATAGGAGGTGCATTTGGGGTTGTGTAGGGGGTATCTCGGGGTTGCTCGGGGGTATACGGGGGTGCTTAGGGTGCATTTTGGGACAGAAACAGCTCAGGTTGAGCTGAAAGGTGGAGGAGTGCAAGCCCCTGCCTCCCAAACGCACCACCCCTCCTTGGCCGCCTCCGCAGTGCCCGCGCCCACGCCGCCGCTCAGGGGCTTACACTCGTCCACCTGTCAGCTCAACGTCAGTGCTTTTGGTGGGACAAGGGGTATGTAGGGGCTGTTTAGGGAGTGTTTAAGGCGGGGGTGGAGGGGGTATTTAGGCGTTTAGGGGATGTGTTGAGTGTCAGAAACGGCTCAGGTTCAACGGAGAGGTAGACGAGTGTAAGCCCTTGCCGCCGCTGCACAGCCGTAGGATCAGGTGGCCCGAGAGATCCGAACCGTCGGAATCCGCGGAGGCGTTGGAAGCTTCTGGGGTGATGAAGTTTTGGAATTCTTCGGAATAAGAATCGTCCTGTGTTGAGGGCGAGGGGACGGACACGTAGAAGACGCCGCTCCACTCGGCGCCCACGTGGTTGTGCAGGCCGTGCGAGTGTCCCGCGCCGCACACGTTGACCCAGGAGGTCGAGATGGTCGCGTGTGCGGGACGCTTGACCTCCCCGCCCGCCGCCGCCGACGCACAGGGGCTTACACTCGTCCACGTTGCAGCTCAACGTGAGCGCTTTGTATGGGATAGGGGATGCAGGTAGTGGTTGTGTAGCCCGTGTTAAGGGGGTGTTAGGGGGTGTTCAGGGTGTGTAGGGTGTTTCCTTGTGTCAGACACGGCTCAGGTTGAGCTGAGATGCGGACGAGTGTATGCCCCTGCCGCCGACGCACCCCGACTCCCATCTCCACTTTCGCCGCCACCGCCGGGTAGCCTCCCACATCCGCCTCCGTCTCCGCCTCCGCCTCCGTCTCCGTAGCCGGCTTTTTCGAGTCGCTCCCGAGCCCCTCGATGTAGCGGCGCAAGTTAAAATTGAAACCAATGTTTGAAAGCGGTTCATCACAATTGAGTTTCAAGCGCTCAAACTATACACGCTTTCAACTCGGGTTGTAATACTATCAACCTGTACCGCCACACCGTGACCGGCGCCATCGCTTTGTTTCAGAAGTCCGGCGCCACAGAGGAGGCGATGAAGAGAGTTGTCGGGTGGGCCCACCTCGGCGGCAACACCCTCGATGTAGCGGCGCAACTTCAATTTGAAAGTAGAAGTTGAAAATAGTATATCACATTTTAGTTTCAAGCGCTCAGTTCCAGGCGCTTTCAACTTGGGATTGACAGGGTCAACCTGCACCGCCCTACTTCGACGAGCTCCTTCAGAATCTTGATTGGCGCGCACCCTCCCGCTAGGGGCTTACGCTCGTCCACATTTTTGCTCAACCTGAGCCGCTTTTGTCACTGAAACCAGCAAAGCACCCCAACACATGGGACAACGAATGCTTACGTTGAGCTGGAAAGTGGACGAGTGTGAGCCCCTGCCTCCCGCCAGGCGCTGCATTGCGTCCGGGGTAGAGTGGAACCCGCCGCGGTTGGACACCTCGATGCAGGGGCTTACAATAGTCCCAGTTCCCGCTCAATTTGAGCTTACATTGCCCCTTTCCGCTCAACTTAAGCTCACTTTGTCCCCCATATACCCCAACTTAACCCGTGGATGTGGCCCGGAGGTGCTCAAGTTGAGCTCTGACGTGAGCGGTGTGTTCCCGAAGGTCCTCAAGTTGAGCTCTGACGTGAGCGAGTGCAAGCCCCTGCCTCGATGCCGGCGCCTTGTGCCTCCTCGCGCAATGCAGCGGCGAGGAGCGGCGGGTTGAGGCGGGCGGCGGCGGCGGGGCTCAGGTCGTACACATGTACCACGGGAAGGCGGCCCAGCTCCAGGGGCCTAAACTCGTCCACGTTTCAGCTCAACGTGAGCCCTTTCTGTGGGATAGGGGGTGTGGTTACAGGCTGTGTAGGGGTGGTTTGGGCAGGGGCTTACACTCGTCCATTTTCAGCTGAACCTGAGCCGTATCTGACACAAAATACACCCTATACACCCCCTGACACCCCCTGTACACCCACTACACCACCCTACACAACCTCTAACTACACCCCCCTGCCCACAGAAACGGCTCAGGTTGAACCGAAAAGTGGACGAGTGTAAGCCCCTGCCCAGCTCGTCGGTATCCCAACGGGTCACCGCGTGGCGCCACTGCGAGTGCGACGCGAACACGCGCGCGTCGCAGGGCACCGCCGTTCGCGAGTGCGATGCGTCGTCGTCTACGGCGCGGGTGTAGACGGCGAAGGCTCCAAGTAACGCCTGAAGCTCGGAGGCGCCGCCGGCGGTGGGGTGGACAGTGCTGTCGGTGGCGCTGGCCTTGCGCTTCGTGCCTCCGCTGCCGCCGCGGCCGCCGCTGCCGCTGCTGCCGCCGCCTTTACCGCCGCCGCCGCCGCCGCCGGTGCTGCCGACCGCGCCGGCCTTGCGCGTCGTGCCGCCACCGCCGCGGCCTCCGCCTTCGCCTTTACCCCCGGTATTGCTGCCGCCCCCGCCGCCCTTCGCCCTTCTGCCGGTGTCGCTGCCGCCGCCTCCGCCGCTGCCGCCGCTGCTGCCGCCGCCTCCAACGCCGCCACCGCCGCTGCTGCCGACGGCCCGGGCCTTGCGCGTCGGCGATGGCAACCACACAACCCCGCCGACGAAGCTCCGTGCACCGTCTCTGCCTGTCCCCCAGCTGCCGCCGCTGCCGCTGCCGCCGCTGCCGCTGCCGCCGCCACCGCTGCTGCCGCCACCGCCGCCGTCGCGGCCACCGCTGCTGCCGCCGCCGCGGCCACCGCCGCCGCCATCCCCACCGCCGCCTCCTCCTGCTCCTCCGCCAGGCGCCTTGCCTTTCACCCCGTCCACGTCAGCCTTCGCCAGGCCGCGCAGCATTGCTTGCGACACCCCCGGCGCAGGGGCTTACACTCGTTCACATTCCAGCTCATCTTGAGCTCTTCCATCCACCGTATAACCCAACTGAACGCATCGCGCATGAGTGTCCCGGAGTTGCTCAAGTTGAGCTCTAACGTGAACGAATGTAAAGCCCTGCCCCGGCGTCGTCCACGGGCTCGAGTTTCGCCCGCTACCACCTTTATTATTGCTCCCAGACCTACCAAAGCTCAGCCCCTTCCCCCTCGTCTTCCGTTGCGTCGTGTCTTTCGAGCCGAGCGGGCGCCCGCCTCCTCTCTTCTTCAGCCCCGGCGGGTGCTCGCTACTCGCCGTGCTATCCGCGATGCCTAGCGTGCTCGGAGGCCGCGTGGAGTGCGCGTCCGCGCTCGCGCGGGCGGCAGCGCGATCGGATCTGCGTGGAGATTTGCTAGCAGCGGGAATCATCTGTCGCTCGTCGGCAGGAGGCACCGCGTCGCCCGCCGTTGCCGCGTGCGACAAGCCGTACAAGGAGTGAGCTCGTGGTCATCTGCGGCACCGCATCGCCAGCGGTGCTGACCGACTTTGAGATTATGAGCGAATCATCAAGCGGGCAGAATCGGAGATTATGAGCGAATCCTAATCATGACCGTTATTTCTGTTATGACGACAGATCTCCCAACCGCTACGTTGCGGCAGGTCATCAGCTGACCTCGTGATCGCTTGAGTATAGCACGGCGCGCGAGCGACGTACCGCCGCCACGTCTTCTCCCCTGTACACAGATAGCCGCGATGGCATCGACCTCGGCGACCGGTCTGGATCTCGGCAGCCGCCCGGTGGCCGCGCCAGTCGCGATCGCTTCGGGTGACGCGAGCGAAGATATTGCAGCAAATGTCAGCGCCGACGCTTCAGAGCTCGAGGCGGGGGCGGCGGGGGCGACGGTGGTAGCGGCAAGGGTGGGTGAGGCGGGATCGGCGAGGCTGTCGAGTCAGGAAGCGGGGGTGGAGAAGGCGAGGGCGTATGTAGCGCGGGCGCGGGAGCAGAAGGCGGCGGCGGCGGCGAGGTCGACGGTGGCGGCGGAAGCGGAGGCGGAGATGCCGCAGCTAAAGTTTAAACCGAGGTCAAAGTCTGTGCCTTTTTACAACGTCGTCGGACCTTCGTACAACCGTGCCGTTTGCTGCTTCATCTTCCTCGCCGTCATCGTCATCGGCGTCGGCGCCGGCCTCGGTGTGTGGGTCGCGTTGAACGGCGTCGATGACGCCGACGCGACGGTGACGCCGAGCACGCAGGCAAGGGGCATTTAAGACTTGTCCACTTTTCGGCACATTTATTTTGCCGGTCGGTTTCAGGCTTCGGTGACCGAACAACACGTCTCACGTTGAGCTGAGGAGTGGACGAGTGAAAGCCCCTGCACGCAGGTGTCGCAAACGCTTTCGCTGGGCGGGTACACCGTGGCTACCTTCGGCGATACCGAGCAGCTGGCATTCAAGACCGGCGTGGCCACGATCGCCTCCACCACGGTCGAGGACGTGACCATCACCTCCGTCGCCGCGGGCACCACCGCCCGGCGGCGCCACCTGCTCGCGGACTCCGTCACCGTGGCCTACGTCGTGGCCACCGGCGACACATCCAACAGCGACAACGTGGCAACGGCGCTCAACGCCATCACCCCCGCCAAGTTAACCACCGAGCTCAAGGCCGCGGGTCTCACGTAGGGCCGGCAACCCTGGACCCTATACCCTATACCCTAAAACCATAAACCCTAAACCTGGGCGGGCAATTTCATTGTTTCAGCTACTCGTATGTCTTGTGAGTCTGTTTGGCGTGAACTTGTGTGCGTACCAGGTATTCAGAGGCATTCGCTGGTCACCTCATAACCAAGATGTGTGTGTGTTTGGTGTGGCCCTGGCGTGAGCACCCTGACGGCGGTGGCGGTGGTGGCGTCAGCCAGCGTGGCGACCACCACTATCACCACCCCGTCGCCGCCGCCGCCGTCGCCGCCGCCGCCACCCCCCGTGCCGCCACCGCCGCCGTCTCCGCCGCCGTCGCCG
>Ga0307489_10000203_pt1 | contig 33130 bp, 28 predicted proteins | sample SB12metaG_FD_202247 | JGI IMG/M metagenome (GOLD analysis project Ga0307489, IMG submission 202247) | Sea-ice brine microbial communities from Beaufort Sea near Barrow, Alaska, United States - SB 1.2 | ecosystem: Environmental > Aquatic > Marine > Coastal | place: USA: Alaska | collected... | reverse complement strand
CTAAAGCGTTCACTTCGTTTTTTAATAAATCAGCTTTTGATGAATTTAATTCAATATTTATAATTTTATTAATTGTGACGATTAATGCAAAATCCATAAAAGCATTTAAATGAGTAATATCGTTGAGGGTGATTTTTACATTTCGTTTTGCTGTATAACCGTCTAAGGTTTTTTATCATTATTTGAATAGGAATAATTAGGGTTTTTCGAGATACTTAAGGCAGAAACATTATTCTCATTAATATTAAATTGCGTTAAGCAATCGATAAAGTGGTTAACTCTGTCGTCGACCTATTTATTCGCATCGGAACTTTTCGTTTGTAAACTTAGACCTCTAAGTAAACAACCGCTATGTCCAGTTTAGCTTTGATTGTTGAGGGGCCTATTATTGATATGTGACGGTTATCATGCAAACTGCTGTTTGCTTGAATATAAAGTGACTCAACCTGTACTTGACTATAGCGGTAGTTGATATATTACCGTGGATATTTGAACAAGGATAAAACCTAGAAATACACCATAATTAAATCTATCGAGTATCCTAAATTCATTGATTTACTCCAATTGTTAATAGCCTTATAACTCGAAATTATAAGCCTATCATTGGAAAAAATGTTTCGTGCAGCAAAAAGAATACCGGGTTAAGTTTACTTGTGTGTTTTTTGTTCTATTCTGTTTTGTTCTGTCACTACTTTTTAACCACTAAGACTAGACCAATAACGACAAATAATGCACCTAATATGCGATTAGGTGTGATTTCTATTTTAGGATAACCCAGCCAGCCATTCTGATCTAATACTAGCGATGCCATCATTTGGCCAAAAACAATTGAAATAGCTAATACCATCGCGCCAAGCTTGGGAGCTAAGAATACCGAAATAGCAATATTAAATGCCCCTAAAAAACCTCCTAACCAGGCCCACCAGGGAATTAATGTTAGTGAATTAGGTTTAAACCAAGTGTCACCTTGTACTAAGGCAATTACACCTAATACTATGGTACCTATAAGAAAAGAAATAAACGCAGCTTGAATTGGATTACTCAATGCTATTCTTAGTTGTGAATTAATGCCTGCTTGAGAAGCAAACGAAAAACCTACTAATACACTGAGTGGTAAAAGAAAATATATGCCAATATTTGTCAATTTGATTTGGACTCCACATACTGATAATTCGATTAAGGTGTTTTATATTAATAGTCAGAACTAAAACTTTAACAGTATGACTCAATTAAATCATAGGGTCTAATGTACATTATATTGTTTGATAACCTGATCATCAAGTATAAGCAGAACCTTAAAATAACACCACGGCATCGATTTACTTAATAATCATAATTTGATCTAGCACGGGAATAATCGGTAAAGCGTCGTTAGTTCTAGTATTGATAAAATTACAAAATAAACGCTTATGAATTTTACGATTACTTCAATCGCTTTTATTCAGCGCTGTTTCCATCATTTAGCGCCTATACTACAGAGACCATTACGAAATACGTCTTGGCTTCAAACTAGCATAGCCTAAAGAACAAAGTATCCTGTTTTGACCTATGCTGTTCACAACTCATTTTTAGTTGAATTAAGGACACCTAATATGAATAAAACAAAATTATTTTCCACTAGATGTATCACAGGAATAATGACCCTGATGATGACCTCAGGTGCTGTTTTGGCCAAGACTGCCGAAATAAGCAAACCCAAAGGTGCAATGGGCAGCGGTGTTACCCAAGATTATCAAGCAAAAACCAACCAATTTTGGTGGCCTGATCAATTAAATTTGTCTGCTCTTCGCGACCAAGACCAACGATCAAATCCGCATGGTGCGGATTTCAATTATGCTGACGCATTTAGTCAATTAGACCTTGCTGCTGCCAAGAAAGACATCGACACCTTGCTAACCACTTCACAAGATTGGTGGCCTGCAGACTTCGGTAACTATGGCCCCTTCTTTATTCGCATGACATGGCACAGTACCGGTACTTATCGAACTTTAGACGGTCGTGGTGGTGCAGCAGGCGGACAACAACGTTTTGAACCGTTAAACAGCTGGCCAGACAATGGCAATTTAGACAAAGCACGTCGATTACTTTGGCCAATAAAAATGAAGTATGGTGAAGCCCTATCTTGGTCTGACTTAATGGTACTAGCGGGTAATGTTGCACTAGAAAACATGGGATTTGAAACCTATGGCTTTGCGGGAGGTCGTACTGATGATTGGGAGCCTGATTTAGTTTATTGGGGGCCAGAAATTGAAATGTTAGCTAGCGATCGTGAAGACCGTGATGGTAAATTACAACGGCCATTAGGTGCTACTCATATGGGTTTGATTTACGTAAACCCTGAAGGTCCAAAAGGTGTGCCTGACCCAATAGCGTCTGCTAAGAGCATTCGTGTCGCTTTTAGTCGCATGGCAATGAATGATGAAGAAACTTTGGCGTTGACCGCGGGCGGACATACCTTTGGTAAAATGCATGGGGCACACAAACCCGCTAATTGTTTAGGCCCTGAACCTGCAGCTGCCGGTATTGAAGAACAAGGCCTAGGGTGGAAAAATAAATGTGGTAAAGGCCATTCTGAAGACACCGTGACAAGTGGATTAGAAGGCGCCTGGACACAGGCACCGACACGCTGGACTTCATTATACCTTAGTAACCTGCTGAACTTTGAGTGGAAGCAAACACGCAGCCCAGCAGGCGCGATTCAGTGGATGCCTACCGACGAGTCTTTGCTCAAAGTAGTACCTGATGCTCATGTAGAAGGTAAGTTTCATCCACCGGTAATGACTACTGCTGACCTAGCGTTTAAGTTTGACCCTCAATACAGAAAAATTGCCGAGCGTTTTTTAGCTGATCCAAAAGAATATCAACTCGCCTTTGCCAAAGCTTGGTATAAGTTAACGCATAGAGATATGGGACCAAGAAAAAACTTTTTAGGTAGTGAAGTACCTGAAGATATTAAAATTTGGCAAGACCCTATTCCAGAAGGTACGCAATCTACGATAAGTGCTAATGATGTTGCTAAGCTTAAATCTACGTTACTAGATTCAGGCCTCACTGTGCCAGAAATGGTCAGAACTGCATGGGCGTCTGCTGCAAGTTATCGTGATACCGACATGCGTGGCGGTGCAAACGGAGCCCGATTAGCGTTATCACCTCAAAACGATTGGACAGTTAACAATCCAGCTGAAGTAGAGAAAGTAATGACGGTCCTCAAAGAGATTCAAAGTGAAGCAAATGGTGGCTGGTTTAATAACGATACAGTATCACTTGCCGACTTGATTGTTCTTGGCGGTGCTGCTGCTATTGAAAAAGCAGCAAAAGACGGTGGATATGACATAAAAGTTCCATTTATTGCTGGGCGTGGTGATGCAATACAAGCGCAAACCGATATTAATTCGTTTTCATTGTTAGAGCCAACCGCTGATGGTTTTCGTAACTATTTAAATGTAAAAGAAAGTTACAAATCACCGACTAAAATGTTAGTTGATAAAGCAGATCAATTAGACCTTTCTGTACCTGAGATGACAGCATTAGTCGGTGGATTAAGAGCACTTAATGCCAATTACAGGGGTTCAACGCATGGTGTGTTGACGTCTAAGCCAGGCACATTAAGCAATGACTTCTTTGTTAATTTGTTAGATATGTCAACGGTTTGGCAGAAGTCTGCTGAAGAGGGTGTTTATGAAGGTTTTGACCGCAGCACAGGAGAAATGAAGTGGACTGCTACATCAGTTGACTTGATTTTTGGGTCAAACGCTGAGTTACGAGCTGTTGCTGAAGTGTATGCTTTTGACACATCAAAAGAGAAATTTGTGAACGACTTTGTTGCCGCATGGGTAAAAGTCATGAACGCTGATAGATAATAACGTGAATTATGCGTTTGGACTTCAACTTGGCTTAGCGCGTTAATCAGTTACTTTACTTTTTAAAATGCTGCCTCATTTATTATGAGGGCAGCATTTTTTGCACAACACTCGCTCTATTTTATACTTTCTTAACAGTGCGAAACGTCTAGATTAATTATTAGGGTGATGAGTAATCCGTTTTTTTTATGCTTGTTGGGCCTGTTTATTGACAGGGTTAAATCTAATCAACGTGACATTAATGACCGTTTATCTGTTGTGTTATTTATATCCTTGCTTTAAAGTTTTTGCCCGTATCTACCATTATATTATTAATGTTCGGGTGTAACAGCGGGTATATTACTGTAAATTATCCAGATACTTACTCTTTATATTAGCCACTATGAAAAAAATCCGTTTGACTCAATACTCACATGGCGCAGGGTGTGGTTGTAAAATCGCGCCATCGGTTCTTGATGTAATGCTAAAATCATCACTCACTTTACCGGAGAACAATGCACTTTTAGTGGGTAATAACACCAAAGATGATGCAGCTGTTTTTGATATTGGTAATGGTCAAGGTGTGATTTCAACCACTGATTTTTTCATGCCTATTGTTGATGATCCCACTGATTTTGGTAAAATTGCCGCCTGTAATGCCATTAGTGATATTTATGCTATGGGTGGAAAACCGTTAATGGCAATAGCGATTTTGGGCTGGCCAGTAAATATTTTAGCACCAGAAATTGCTCAACAAGTGCTTGATGGTGCTAGATCTATCTGCGTTGAGGCGGGTATACCCTTAGCGGGTGGGCATTCGATTGATGCGCCAGAGCCTATTTTTGGTTTAGCCGTTACTGGCCTGATTAACAATGATCACATTAAGCGAAATAATACTGCAGGAGAGGGTGATCTCTTATATTTAACTAAACCGTTAGGTATTGGCATTATGACTACGGCTGAGAAACAAGGTAAATTATTAGTTGAACATGCCGAATTAGCGCCGCAAGTTATGAAAACCTTAAACGTTATTGGGCAAAAATTTGCCGTACTTGATACAGTTACTGCGATGACTGATGTGACAGGTTTTGCACTTTTAGGACATCTTCTGGAAATGTGCCAAGGCAGCAGTGTTGGGGCGATTATCGACTTTGAAAAAGTACCACGTCTTGATTTTGTTAATGATTATATTGACCAAGGCTGTATACCAGGAGGTTGCGCGCGAAATTTTGACAGTTATGGCGAGCAGGTGGGGCCATTAACACCGAAACAAAAAACACTTTTATGTGATCCTCAAACCAGTGGGGGTTTACTTGTGGCAGTAAAACCAGCAGGAAAACGAGCTTTTGAAGCGTTATGTCAAGATAATGGTCTTAATCTAGAACCTATTGGTGAACTGGTACCAGAAAAATCGCCAATCGTGAGTTTGTTGTAATGGCAATCACTCTTCCAGCAACACCTCGAGCAAACAGCGCTGACTTTCGCGCTATTATTAAGGCTAAATTCCCTTTAATTGATGTACGAGCTCCCATTGAGTTTGAAAAAGGGGCTTTTAACCATTCTGTCAATTATCCACTGATGAATAATGATGAACGGGCGGCAGTGGGTTTATGTTATAAAAATAAAGGACAAACGGCCGCGATTACCCTGGGTAATCAGTTGGTTAAAGGACAAATTAAAGCAACGCGACTTGCACATTGGCAAAACTTTGCACTAAAAAATCCTCAGGGTTATTTGTATTGTTTTCGTGGCGGTTTACGTTCACAAACGGTGCAGCGGTGGTTAAGGGAATCAGGGGTTAACTACCCATTGCTTATCGGTGGATATAAAGCACTGCGTCAATTTCTACTTAATGAGCTTGAGCAGCTCGCATTACATCCTTTAATAATCGTCGCCGGCAATACCGGTAGTGGAAAAACACCTTTTCTGTCTCATTGTGTCAGCAGTCTAGATCTAGAAGGGGCTGCGGGTCACCGAGGTTCAAGTTTTGGTGGTTTTATTAGTCAACAATCAAGTCAAATAAACTTTGAAAATAAACTCGCTGAGCAATACATTACCGGTGATTATTCTTTAAAAAAACCCTTAGTCTTGGAGGATGAAGGTAGGTTAATTGGCAGTGTGCATTTACCTCAAAGTTTACGGCAAGCGATGACATTAGCCCCAATAGTTGTGATTGAAGAAAGCTTAGAATATCGACTTGAACAAATATATCGAGAATATATTATAAAGATGTCAGACTCATATCAATCTACCTATGGGGCTGAACAAGGTTTTATCTACTTCAGTGAATATCTGGCTCAAGGTTTATTTAAAATAAGAAAACGCCTTGGTACAGAGCGGTATATTGAGTTAAAAGAACTACAGCGTCGGGCATTAACTCAGCAAGTTAATGGCCAAGTTCACTATCACCTTGACTGGTTAAAACCATTACTGAGCGAATATTATGATCCTATGTATCAGTATCAGTTAGGATTAAAGGCTGACAGAGTTGTTTTTCGAGGCAACAACAAGCAATGTCTCGCTTTTATTCACAATGTATAAACCATTGTTATAGATTAAATTAATAGTCTCGCTATTCTGTTCAGTAAACATCTTAGGGCGATATCAATAAATTCACTTCGATATTTACGTCCTTGACATGACCATAGAAACAACCCTCATTATTTAACAGCAAAACTAAAGGTTAGTTACTCAGTGTCCGTTGGCCTAAGTTATAAAATAAATCAAGCAGATGAGAAAAAAGGTCTAAAAGTTAGGCTTTAGAGACTTGCTTATAGATAAAAGGCCGTATACGGTAGCTATCAATTTCAACACCCTACTAATGAAGTCGTTATATTTCGATCAACTTTTTGACAAGTTAGCTTGAGTGTCTAGGGTGAATAATACTGAATGCAGTGTTGATATGTTTAAAGTCATCCAGTATTACAACCTAATTTTAGAGGAAGTTAGCACCTTTTAGCTGCATAGTTATTTCTATTTGGCCAGGTACTACAGGATATTTAATGAATAAAACAGCAGCAGAAATTTTAGGCAACCCGGATTATCTGGCCATATCTTATGGTGGATATCGTAAAAATACCCGTGATATTCAACCAAGCGTAAAACAGCTTAAAGAGGATATGAAGATCCTCTCAGCGATGGGCATAAAAATTCTGCGTGACTACAATGTACAACTTCAACATGCGTCCAATCTGCTAAAAGCAATCCGACAGTTAAAAGACGAGGATGGCAGCTTCGAGATGTATGTAATGCTGGGGGCATGGATCGATTGTCAATATGCCTGGACTGATCGTACGCCTAATCATGAAGTTGAAAATACTCAGGCGAACGCATCAGAAATTCAACGGGCCGTTGATTTAGCCGCTACCTACCCAGATATTGTTAAAGTTATCGCCGTTGGTAATGAAGCTATGGTCAGGTGGGCAACAAGTTATTTTGTTAGACCCAATGTTATTTTAAAATGGGTTAACCATTTACAAGATTTAAAACAATCGGGAGACCTTCCTAACGATCTATGGATCACCAGTTCTGATGACTTTTCTTCTTGGGGTGGCGGAGATCCTAGTTACCGAACAGAAGACCTCGAGCACTTAATCAAAGCGGTTGATTACGTCTCTATGCATACTTACCCTATGCACAATTCGCACTATAATCCTCAATTTTGGATTGTGCCTCCTGAGGAAGAACTTCTTTCAGAGCGAGATAAAATAAAGTTAGCGATGCTTCGTGCTAAGCAATTTGTTGTTGACCAATACCAAGGGGTTTTAGATTACATGCATAGTTTAGGAGCTAATAAACCACTCCATATTGGCGAAACTGGCTGGGCGACTGTCTGTGTTCAAGACTATGGCGCGCATGGGTCAAAAGCTGCAGATGAGTATAAGAGTGGACTTTATTATCAACACATGCGTGAGTGGTCAAATGATAATAACATCTCATGCTTTTATTTCGAAATGTTTGACGAAAGTTGGAAAGATCAGAACAATGAACAAGGGTCAGAAAACCACTTTGGCTTAATAAACCTCGAAGGTGAAGCAAAATATGCCTTATGGGATTTAGTTGACCAAGGTGTTTTTGATGGGTTGACGCGAGGAGGTCAGGCGATCGTTAAAAGCTACAAAGGCGATAAAAAAGCAATAATGGACAATGTGTTGGTACCTCCTACCCATTATTAATAGCTCAGGGTGAATAGTCCTTTAGAATGCTGAACAAGGGCTTTTATCTTTTAGGTGATAAAATTGCGTAATATAGAACAAATGATCAGACACTGTAACTGGTTTAGGGGAGTGCCTGATGCTGCTTATAACGAGTTGATTAAAGCGGCTCGGATTAAACACTTCGACGATAAAAAATATCTTTATCGTTTAGGTGATACTACAGAGTCGGTCTACGGTGTTATTTCAGGTTTTGTTAGGGTGAAAATTAGCAGTGTTGAAGGACAAGAATTTGCCATTACTGAATTTTCTACTGATTCATGGCTTGGTGAATATTTACTGTCTGACCAACCAGTGCGTATGTTTGAAGCACAAGTACTGGAAAAATCAAGTATTATTGAACTACCTAAATGGGTAGTTCAATCGGTCGCTGAAAAGTATCCAGTTATCTATAAAAATTTGTTTTTAGAACAATCTGACCGAACGTTGGAAATGTGTAAGCTGCTAAGTGGCATGTTGTTTTATCCACTCAAGGCAAGACTCGCTGGACGATTATTTTGGTTCGCTCAACACTATGGTAATGATGTTGATGAGGGAGTGTTCATTGATAAAAAAATGAGTCAATCTGAATTAGCGGATTTGACCCTAGGTTCCCGTCAGCGGATAAATAAAATAATCAAAGAGTTCGAAGCAAAAGATATTTTATCAACCAATGGGCAACGCTATTTAGTTAAGAATATGACAGCGCTAAAAAATGAAATTAAAATAAAAAGGTAATTAGTAGATTGTTTAATTACAAAGCAGGCGAACCACTACAGGTAGTTTGAGATGATTGAAACTAATTTTACTGAAAGCAATGTAATCACTAACGGAGTTGATATCTCGTATCAACTCCATGGTAATGCTAAGAACCCAACAGTATTATTGATTCATGGTCTAGCTACACCATTAACAGGTTGGCCAACTGATTTTGTTAAGGGCTTTGTCGATAAAGGATTTCAAGTGTTGTTGCTTGATAATCGAGATATAGGTAAGTCAAAAATTTTAGGGGAGTCAACATACCTCAATATTATTTGGACAATAGTAAAGTTTAAATTTGGATTTTCATCTAGAGTACCTTATCAGTTAGACGATATGATGGAAGACATCGTAGCATTATTAGATCATTTGCAATTAAATAAGGTACACCTTATCGGCGCTTCAATGGGTGGGATGATTGCGCAATTATTAGCGATTCATCACCCTAAGAGAGTCCAAACATTAACGTCGATTATGTCAACTACAGGCACTAAAGATATACCACCTATTGATTTGAGTATTAGGAAACAACTTATTAGTATACCTAAATCGAGGGCTTACCAGGATCGTTTGGCTTATCACCTTAATAATTGGCGAGTAGTCGGCAGTCCTAATTACCCAGCGACTGAGCAGTATTTAACAGATTATGTAGACTCATTAATAAAGCGAGGTATTACTATTAGAGGCACTCTTAGCCAGATATTAGCGATTATGGTAGCAAGGAATAGAGAGTCACTACTTAAATCAGTAAATATACCTAGTTTAATATTACATGGTGATAGTGATGGGCTTGTTCATGTTGACGGTGGCAAAGCCACGGCTAAGGCTATCCCGGATGCTCAACTTAAAATTTATCCGGGTATGGGACATGACTTTCCTAGAGAACTGGTGCCCAATATTGTCGATGATATTGTACAGTTTATTTTTCAAAATAATGACGATAATAAAAATAGAGTGGCTGATGTTGAGTCAGTTATTGACATTAGGCTGTCATAAAAGTGATACCAGAGATGGTTTAAGCTAAGGTTCGATCATTAATAGCTTTACCTGGTAAACCCTCAACTAATTTACTCGAACATTTCAGGTTGTTCAGCACAAATCACATTACTCATAGGCATGAAACTAAAATAACCTGCTAATTCACTGCCGACAATATTATATGCCGCTTCAGCGGCTTCTTCACCAATAAGGATTGGTTTACCAGCTGCTTGCGCTAATAATTGTGCTTGGCAACTTCGCTCCATGGTAATAAACCACCACGCTGCGGCTTCCACAGTTTTTCCGACGGTTAATAATCCATGATTTTGTAATATTGCCGCCTTACTATTACCAAGTGCTTTAGCTATGCGTTTACCTTCGCTTGTATCGAGTACTACGCCGGTAAAGTCGTCAAATAAGACATGATCTTTATAAAAGGCACAGGCGTCTTGAGTTATTGGATCAAGAGTTTTTCCAAGGGTTGACCAGGTTTTACCATATAAAGAATGTGCGTGAGCCGCGGCATTAACTTCAGGTTGAGCGCTGTGTATTTGAGAGTGAATAGCAAAGGCGGCACCGTTAAGAAAACCTTCCCCTTCTACTACATAACCTTGATGATTAACCAATAACAATTGTGATAGTTTTATTTGTTTGAACGAAACGCCCATAGGGTTAACCCAGAAATGGTCTAAGCGTTCCGGATCTCGCACCGTAATGTGTCCTGCTAATCCTTCGTCAAAACCAAATTTCCCAAATAATCGAAAAGCGGCCAACAGCATTCGTTTTCGATGTACACGAATCTCTGCAATCGTTTCGCCTTCAAAAATAGCAGGTAAAGCGCCTTTGGCATTCATCACAACATTATTCATGGTATCGGTCATAGTCATTCTCTGTTGGCTAAAGTGTTAAATATTATTTATCCTGTCATATTATCTGATCCCAGTAAAATGGCCAGAATACCGTCAGTAACATTGCTATTCGTTAAAATGCATTTCTATTGCTTAATTCATATTAATGGCCTAACAAATACCTTTGAATGTTTAGACCAAATATCAACGTTTAATTGATTGAATATCGATGAGAAAAAGTCACTTTTATTTATATCAGTAGTTGCTGATAACCAATCAGGTAGGTTGTCATAACTGACGCTATCAACGTTTCGGACTAAATTCCCCCCAGTGATAAGTTAAGGTAACTCATTAATGAAGAAGTATTTCATCGCTTGAATTTTTCCTTGGTAGAAATTTACATCACTACTGTGATGCTTATTTTTTAATGTTTGAAAAGCAATATCAGCCGGCTTTAGCCATAAACAAGCAATGGTCACATGACCAAGTATATTTAAATAACTGACGGAATTTGAAAAAACCAAATCGATGTGTTGAAGCTGTGCCTTGCTAGTACCTCAGTTGTTAACTGTTTGTTCCCTAACGTTCATAAACCTATAAAAAGTGTATTGATGGTTAGCTAAATTAGTAGATAAAGAAAGTGCTACTTTTTTAACTAAAAAAGCAAGAGTTAATGGGACAGTTAACCACTAATTTTTTGTTGAAACGGCGGTATTCTTAATTATCTTATTTCTATTTAATGGTTCGTTTTCAAAATTTATCCTTTGAAGATACACAGATACCTGATAATTTAATGTTACTTATTGTTAATTCGACGTTAAATCGCACTTTAGCTAATAATAAGTACAATTTAACAACAGAACATCGTTAAAAATATCTCAGTATTTTGTTTTTACTCTACTATTGGTCTTGGTGGTTGTGATATCGCTTTGCTAGTCATATAGGGTTTAACAGGTAAACGAGGTTTAAATGGATACTCTGCGTAGGAGTCTTACTTAAACCGAACATTTATCTATACACGTCAGACAAAGTCGACGGGTATAGATAGCTAAAATATAACACGCTCAAATAAAAACAATAACTAAATGTAAAAAGGAAAATACAATGGATTTTGCAAACAAATTGGGGACGATCGACAGCACCATCTTTATTGTCTATGTCATAGGACTCTTGTGCCTTGCGTTATGGATTTCTCGTAATGAGAAAAAAGAAGGGGCGAATACTGAAGATTATTTTTTAGCCAGTAAAGCGCTACCCTGGTGGGCGATAGGTGCCTCTTTAATCGCCGCCAATATTTCCGCAGAACAAATTATCGGAATGTCTGGCTCGGGTTTCGCTATGGGTCTAGCGATTGCTTCGTATGAATGGATGGCAGCTATTACTTTGATAATAGTAGGTAAATATATGCTACCTATTTTCTTGGAAAATAAAATATTCACCATGCCACAATACCTCGAACAACGCTTTGATAGAAAGGTAAAAACAACCTTAGCCATTTTTTGGTTAGCGGTTTACACCTTTGTTAACTTAACCGCAGTTTTGTGGTTGGGTGGCCTAGCTATTGAAACGGTTGCCGGCGTTGACTGGATGTTCGGTATGATATTTTTAGCCATTTTCTCTGTTGCTTACTCTTTATACGGTGGTCTAAAAGCGGTCGCTTATACCGATATATTACAAGTGGTGTTATTAGTCTTTGGTGGTCTACTACTGAGTTATTTAGCCTTAGATGCAGTTTCTGGTGGCCAAGGTGTGCTAGCCGGATTTGGCATACTTACTGAGCAAATGCCTGAGCATTTTGATATGATTTTAAGCCCTGATAATGAACACTACATGAGCTTACCCGGTATCTCAGTCTTAGTTGGCGGCATGTGGATCATGAACTTTAGTTATTGGGGTTTCAATCAGTATATTATTCAACGAGCATTAGCGGCTAAAGATCTAAAAGAAGCACAAAAAGGTATCGCTTTTGCTGCTTATCTTAAATTGTTAATGCCACTTATTGTCGTGCTACCCGGTATTGCTGCGGCTGTACTTTATCCAACATTAACAACACCAGATCATGCTTATCCATCGATGATGGCATTAATGCCTGTTGGTATAAAAGGTTTGGTTTTTGCGGCTTTAGTTGCTGCAATCGTCTCATCACTTGCATCAATGACCAACAGTATTTCTACTATCTTTACTATGGATATTTATACCCAATTCAAGCCTAACGAGAGCCAACGTCACTATGTACATATTGGTCGTATCGCCGCGTTGGTTTCTTTGTGTATCGCCCTAGTCGTTGCTCAGCCATTATTGGGTAAGTTTGATCAAGCGTTCCAATATATTCAAGAGTTTACCGGTTTCTTCACTCCTGGTATTGTCGTTATCTTCATTATGGGGATGTTCTGGAAACGAGCAACATCTATGGGGGCATTATCGGCTGCATTAGGCTCAGCAGTATTTTCTTTAATACTGAAATTTACTTGGCCTGAGTTACCCTTTATGGATCGAGTTGGCCTAGTGTTCATTATGTGTTTAGCGCTTTGTTACTTAGTCTCTATGGCGGGCAAACCTAATACGACAGATAGCAGTGTGAGTTTAGATCAAGTAAACTTTGCTACTAAAAAATCATTTAATGTCGCCTCAGTCGGCGTGATACTTATTATTACTGCTTTATACGCCACTTGGTGGTAGATAATAAAGTTAGAGTGAAAGGTCAATTTATTGGCCTTTTTACTTATTAATCACTATAAAATCTTGGTGTTAATCTCTTGCCGCTCTTTTTTTATACACTCTCTTAACCTATATAAATCCCCTAGATTAAATATCCTGTCGTAGAGCCCAGATATTCAATAGATAATTTTATCCCTTTAAAATTTGCATCACCACGGTAGTCATCAAGTGATAATGATTATTTAAGATGAATATAAATTTATATTTCATATATCAATATTTTATAACTTTGTATTGGTAATAGTTTAATAACATTGGTAAATTAACGGCAGGATTAGCTTCTAGGTGTCTAGACGTAAATAAAAAATTAAAGACTGAATATATGAGAAATACTATGTTTTACCAAACTGACGATGTTCGAATCAACCAAATTAAAGAGTTATTGCCACCCATTGCATTACTCGAGCGATTTCCTGCTACACAACAGGCCTCTAAGTCGGTTTTTGAGGGTAGAGCAGCTATCCATAAAATTTTTAATGGCAAAGACGATCGCTTATTAGTCGTTATTGGGCCATGTTCAATTCATGATCCAAAAGCAGCACTCGAGTATGGAGGCCGCCTTGTTAAATTACGTAAAAAATATGCTAATACGTTAGAAATAGTGATGCGGGTATATTTTGAAAAGCCAAGAACAACTGTGGGTTGGAAAGGCCTAATTAATGACCCTTATATGGACAATACCTTTAACCTTAATGATGGTTTACGTATTGGCCGAAAATTATTACTTGATTTAAATGATTTAGGTTTACCTACTGCAGGTGAATTCTTAGATATGATCACGCCACAGTACATGGCTGATTTTATGTGTTGGGGCGCAATTGGTGCGCGTACGACTGAAAGCCAAGTTCATAGAGAGCTAGCTTCTGGTCTGTCTTGTCCCGTTGGTTTTAAAAATGGGACTGATGGTACAACGAAAGTTGCTATTGATGCTATTGGCGCAGCAAGTGCGCCACACCACTTTTTATCAGTCACCAAGCTAGGGCATTCAGCGATTGTTGAAACTACAGGTAATCCTGATTGTCATATTATTTTACGGGGCGGTAAAACCACTAACTTTGATGAAGACTCAGTTAAAAAAGTGACAGATCAATTAACTCAGTCATCACTAAATACAAAATTAATGATTGATTTTAGTCATGCGAACAGCAACAAAAAGTTTGAAAATCAAATGTTAGTTTCCACTGATGTTAGCCTACAAATAGCGAAGGGCAATGATGATGTTTTTGGTGTTATGGTTGAAAGTAACTTGGTAGAAGGTCGACAGGACTTGGTTGATGGTGAAGCTAAGGTCTATGGTCAAAGTTTAACTGATGCTTGTATTGGGTGGGATGATACTGAAACTTTACTTGCTCAATTAAGTGATGCTGTCAGCACTCGTCGTGTCTAACCGCATAGAAGTTATGATGACGTCTTGTTACAAAATGAAAGGGCAGTAGTTAATAACTCCTGCTTTTTTAATGGGCTAAAAACATATCAATAGCACAATCACAAATTTCTTCAACATGGGTGACATCAGTATAAACACCGTCGATAAGTAGTTTGGCAATCCCATGCACTGTTCCCCAAAGTACTTGTGAGGCTCTTAGAGCATTCTCTTCGTGAGTCTGATTAAGTAGTCTCAAGTATTGCCACTCTTTGGTCATTTCTACTTGGTATTGAAAACATGGATAGGCAGTGTCACGTAATTCTTGTGTGCTATTTTCATGTTTCCAAATAGCTCGGCCAAACATCAACTCATAAAGTTCGGGGTTATTTTTGGCAAATTTGACATACTGATGAATATATAGCGAAAATTTCTCTTTAGTGGATCTATCTGCCAAGTCAAAGCTGTTTTTGTTCATCAGGTGAAGCTCTTTAAACCCAGTCTCCGCAATACCACATAGCAAGGCGTTTTTATCTTTGAAATGATGGTAAGGCGCGCTTCTTGACACACCGACGCGAGAAGCCAACTTACGTAATGAAACTTCTTCTATGCCATTTTCTGTTAGCATTTTTCTAGCAACATCAAGTAAGGTTGTTCTTAAATCACCGTGGTGATATTTTACTTTCATCGTCTTATTTGTCATAACCGTTAATTTAACAACCTATTGGATATTAATCAATCTTGACACCGTCTTGGTTAGTAATAGGTACATAATTTACTAACAAGTGTTGTACAGATCAGAATCAGAGCAAAAACTAAATCACTGAAGACGTTTACTGTTTCTTAATAAGTGTCATTCTCATAGATAAAATCCCAAAGCTGAGTTATGTTGTCGAGATAGATAATGATGTAATACAGTCATAAATATACAGTTGATCTTTTATATCATGATCTTTTCTCATTAAAAAATCCCCAAGAGGTCAAATTTTCGTTAAACCTAAGCTATTTACTCATTCATTTTAGCGGTACAATTATAGTGAAAGAACACGGACTATTACTGACTTATCTATTATTAGCTTATAGGGTACGTTTAATGGTCTTTATTCTTAAGCGGTTGCCTTTTATGGTAGCGCCAATTATCTATAAGAGTTAAAACTTAATGAAATCATATACCAATATTGCTGAATTAATTGAATTATTAGAAGCAAATATAATAGCACTCTCCAATGAAATCATCACATTAAAGCAAGAGCCACAGAGTTTTAACGAACAAGTCATTTTTAAGTACATTGATACAGGCTCTACAGGTAAAACAAAAGACTTCGTCAGATCGTTAGGTATAAAATCTGAGCGTGGTTCATTATTTTCATCTGGTGAGGTGAGTAAGTTAATAAAAGACGGTGCAGATGATATTTCACCTGAATTATTGGCTATAGCTCGCAATGTGGTCAGTATGAAAAATAAAAATGGTGTAAAACGCTAATTACCATCCTTAATTTTAATAACGTTTATACCCGTTATTTTATTGATTCAATGAACTGCCTTTTTAATTGTTATAAGATCTGAAGCCCTTTGACTTGGTTAGTGCTGATTAGTGTAGGTTTATTCTTCATATTATAAAGTAAACACTGGATGAGCCTCACTACATGCTGATATAACAATAGGGTGAACAATAATTAAGTCTGTATTAAAACAATAAAAATATTCATATCGATTAATGATAACGTTAACGATATGAATATTAGTAATGGAGCTAAGATGTCTAAAGATACTTATCAACCGCCAAACATATGGCAATGGAAAAGCGAAAATGGCGGTAAATTTGCCAGTATTAATCGCCCCATAGCAGGACAAACTCATGAAGCGAATTTACCTATGGGTCAACACCCCTTACAACTTTATTCGTTGGCCACACCTAATGGCGTTAAAGTGACCATTTTGTTGGAAGAATTGTTAGCCCTGAACATCAAGGAAGCCGAATATGATGCCCATTTGATTGATATTATGGCAGGGGATCAGTTTGGCTCAGGTTTTGTCGAGTTAAATCCAAATTCTAAAATTCCTGCCTTAATCGATAATAGCGAAGATAAGCCGCTGCCAATTTTTGAGTCTGGTGCAATACTGTTGCATTTAGCCGAGAAATTTGATGTATTTATACCTAAAGAACCTTGGCTTAAGTCGCAATGCATGTCGTGGTTATTTTGGCAAGTAGGTAGCACGCCATATTTAGGGGGGGGCTTTGGTCACTTTTATGCCTACGCACCAGAAAAGTTTCAATATCCAATAGAGCGTTTTACTATGGAAGTAAAACGACAACTTGACGTGTTAGATCAACATTTAGCTAATAATCAATACATGTGTGGTGACCAATATACTATTGCAGATATGGCTATCTGGCCTTGGTATGGCGCCTTAATGAAAAACAAAGTCTATGAGGCAGCCGAATTTTTACAAACTGACTCGTATAAACATTTACTACGTTGGACGGAAGAAATTAGTAAACGATCAACGGTTAAACGTGGAATCATGGTTAATCGTACTTGGGGAAAATTAGATGGGCAGTTGCACGAACGTCATGATGCTAGTGATTTTGAATTGAAAACTCAAGGTTGATCCGAGATGTTTTAGTCCTATTTTGACTTGACCCTAGTTGGTCAGGTCAAAATCATCAAGAAACATGTATAAGTCAAACACTTTTCACAACCCATTTGAGCGTTATGTTGTCCTAACCTTATGTGCCTCATTCGATAATCAGCAACAGCTTAATATTAGCTCAGCACTCAAAGACTCTTCAATTATCTATGATAATACTTATGATCTTATTTGACTGTTATCGAGCTAAATACTGCTCATCATCATTGTCTTAGTCATTGATAAAGTTGTGATTTTTAAAAAACTAAAATAATATGTGTATTTAGTCCTCTCTTACCCTATAAAGCTGTCCTACAAAAGCGTAGGATCAGGGTACTTTAGATAAAAATTCAGGTCTGCACTCAGGTGCACTAACATAAAAAATTATGCAATTAACAGCAAAAGCATCACTTACTAACGCTTTACTTATTTCTATTTGTACACCTGAGTTTAAAGGTGATGAAGCCACAGAATCACTTGCAGAGCTTTCGCGTCTAGTCACTACGCTAGGATTTAAAGTCGTTGGCAGCCAATCTCAAAAGCAAAGTTCGACTAAAAAAGTTAATGTACTAGGTTTAGGGAAACTGGCTGAAATAGCTCATCTTACCGGCAACCAAGGCGAAGTTGAAAGTGGCGAAGAAGGTGAAGACTTAACGGATGACGCGGAGTTTTCCATTAACCCCTCAGATATTCCTTCAGACAACCTTCCGTTTGGCTGTGCTGATGTCGTAGTCTTTGATTGTGATTTAAGCCCATCACAGTTACGTAATGTTGAGAACCAATTAGGTGTAGAGGTTTTTGACCGTACTGGCATTATCATTGAAATATTCAGTCGCCATGCCCGTACCAAAACAGCAAAATTACAAGTGGAAATTGCTCGCCTTAATTATGTTGCACCACGACTTCGTGAAACATCATGTGGTGATAAAGAACGTCAAATGGGTAAGGGCGCTGGTGAAACGACGCTAGAGCTAAATCGCCGTAAAGTTCGTGACCAATTAGCTGAACTCAAGCGCGATCTAGTTAGTGTTCAAGATGAAATGAAAGGACGACGTACACAACGTTCTGAACTTTTTTGTGTCACTTTAGTCGGTTATACCAATGCGGGTAAATCATCAATGATGCGAGCGATTACCGGTAGTGATGTCGTCGGTGAGAATAAACTGTTTGCGACGCTAGATACTACGGTCCGAGCATTACATCCCATCACCCAACCTCGAATACTCGTTTCAGATACGGTAGGTTTTATTAAAAAGTTACCTCACGATTTAGTTGCATCATTCCATTCAACCCTAGCAGAAGCGCATGACGCTTCATTATTGTTATATGTAGTCGATGCTTCAGATCCTTCTTTTCGTTCGCAACTCGATGTAGTGCACGAAGTACTGGAAGAAGTTGGTGTCGAGGATAATAAGAAATTACTGGTACTGAACAAATCAGATCAACTTAACACTGAGCAGCAACAAGCGTTGATGGAAGAATTTCCTGATGCCATGATGACTTCAACCCACAATCCTTCTGATATCAGTAAATTACATAAATATATAGTTGGCGTGGCTGAACACGAGATGATTGAAGATGAGATTATTATTCCTTACACAGCGAAAGGGATTATAGGCGAAATTCGATCGAGCATGAGTGTTACTAAAGAAGAATACGAATATAGTCATATCAAGATTACTGTGCGTTCTAATGCGATAGATTTAGAAAGATTAAAAAAACGGATGCTGACCTCATAAAGTCATAGCTACTTAGAGATCAATTCTGCGCAATTAACGTCTAAAAATGGTCCAGCTTTACCAGAAAAATAGGCGAGTAGTAGGTAAAGTGAAAAGACAGTTCTCCTTATCTACTGATGGCTGGCGCATTTTTTCTATTTTAGTTCAGTTATTCATTCGATGAGTTTGATGGGTATTGTCTAATGAATCATTTTTATGTCACTAAAACGTAATATTAATAATAAACCTTATTAATATTGAGCTATTTACAATAAAATAAAATATTTTCATTTTTTCTAATTTTTTATTATTGTGGGATATTAATGATGAGCGACTGAGTATAATGGAATAGGCATTACTGATACCTATTCATATTATACTGTTATCTTAAATTAACTTATGGACAATTATTATGACTAAAGCGTTACGAGCATCTGATACGCCTTTTGCAGTAGAAGTTGAAGAAGGTAAAAATTACACTTGGTGTTCTTGTGGTGAAAGTACAAAACAACCTTTTTGTGATGGTTCTCACCGAGGTTCGGATTTCTCGCCAGTAAGGTTTACGGCGACAGAATCTAAAAAAGTATTCTTTTGTGGCTGTAAATTAACGGCATCGCAACCACTGTGCGACGGTAGTCATAAATAGAGCGAAAAGGAGAATAAATAGTTGGTTAATGAGAGTGTTACTGCTATTTAAACCCACTATTTATTAGCCCTGCGGCAGAATATTTTTAATGTGTTGATATGTTTTATTTGTTCTTTGATTCTATCGCTGAGATCTCTTTTTGAATAAGGTCTGCTTCATACGTTAATTCAGAATAACTTTTTATATCGCCATTACGTTGAGCCTGCATTGCTTTTTCAAGTTTAATATCAAGGCGCTTATTTAGTTTTTTTGTTGGGTTTGCTTTAAATATAGAAAACATAACTTTCTCTAATTAGTATTTGGTATCTTTATATACGGTTTTATTGTGTTATTAGATTACTCGTGTAGATAAAAAATCAAAAACAGCTGAATTTTATCAATTTTTTTATAAAGTAATGTAGAAACTATTTGAACCTTCATTTAATAATGTGTGAATTTGATGCCGCCATAATCATTTTATTCCTCAACCATTTATTAGCGGGATCTTTATCTACATTGACATGCCAGTACAAATGAACATCAATATCAGGTAATTCAACGGGCATCTCAAAAATAGATATGTCGAGCATCTCACTATACATTTTCGCTGCAATTCTGGGCAGCGTTAATAACATATCGTTGCTTAATATCACTCTACATGCCGCTAACGCGTGTTGACACCTCAACGCAATATTACGGTGTACACCTAATCGTGATAACTCAAAGTCTTCAACTCCAGGGCCACTAGATCGAGATGAAACTAATACATGGTCGAGACTAAGATAGGTGGTTAAATCTAACTTCTTAGAAAAAATAGGATGTTTATTTCTCGCTACAACAACTAGTTGGTCTTGTTCTAATTTCGTATGCATAATATTATTGCTTACGGGAAACAAGGCATCAATTGCCAAATCAATATCACCGCTTGCTAATTTATTTTCTAATTCGGTCCGCCGGACTCTCATATTACTGCTCAAATTTACCGAAGGGGACTCTCTTGTTAAACTTTCCATCAGTATGGGTAAATAATAAGGCTCTAATGAACCGTGCAATGATAATGTGAAGTTTTTGCGCGAAGTTAGGGGTTCAAATTGGCGTGACTGCACTAAACACACTTGTAATTGATGTAAGGCCTCTCGAACGTCAGCGATTACATTTTTAGCAACGGGTGTGGGCCTCATTTCATTACCTTGTCTAATGAACAAAGCGTCATCAAAATAGGTACGTAACTTACCTAACGAATGACTCACTGCAGGTTGCGATAGATTTAATACTGACGCTGCCTTGGTTATATTACCTTCGCAATAGATTGCATCAAAGACAATAAATAAATTTAAATCAATTTTCATAACCACTCCATTAGTCTTATTGCTCAGTGATTAAGACCAAAATAATACCACTAGTTAATGACCAACTATTTATAAAATAAATAGTTGGTCATTAGAACTATTCATTTGTTTAATTTAGAGGGTGGGCTTAGCATAGTCAAGTATCTTCGATATATGGATAAAATAATTTTTACACTGAAGATTTTAATTGACCAAAGGGGTTAATGTGACTGTTTACATTAAAAAGACACTAAGTATAACAGGCGTCGATGACGATTCTATAATGCCTGTATTGTTTTGTATGCTTCTTGTTAAGTCAGAGCCATAAAATGGCATCAATCTATTTAATTCGACATGGGCAAGCGTCTTTTGGTAGCGCTGATTATGACCAACTATCGGAAAAAGGTAGTAAACAAGCCGTTATTTTAGGCCAATATTGGCGATCAAGTGTTGTTCCTCATAAGTTTTATTCTGGAGATTTACTCCGTCATGGACAAACACTCAAAGGCTTTACTGAGGGTTATCAAGGACAAGAAACGCCTATGATTATCCATTCCGGTTTTAATGAGTTTGACCATGTAGATATTCTAACTAATTATAATAAACAGTGGAAAAATCTTGCTGCAATGAGTGCTGCAGTTAATCAATTGAATAATCCAAAAAAAACGTTTCAAAAAGAATTTGCTAATGCTTTAAATCGTTGGGTATCAGGTGATTTTGATAATGAATATCAAGAAAGCTGGCATCAATTTAAGCGACGTTGCATACGTGCACTGCAAGATATCATCAAGCAAGAGTTAGCCAACAGTCGAAAATTTGTTAACAACTCAAGTGAGTCTAAACAATCAAAAAATATCTTAGTGTTCACTTCTGGAGGGACTATTTCGGCTATTGTGCAACATATTTTACACCTAAGTGATCACCACGCATTACAAATCAATCAACAATCAAGAAATACCAGTGTAACCAAACTGCTGTTTTCTAAGGATATGCTAAGTGTGGATTATCTTAATAATTACAATCATTTAGAACAGGCGGGTGATAACTGGATAACTTTTAGGTGATCTTGAGTTAACATCAAAAAAACAAATGCCTCGTCAAAACAATTAACCCAAATAGAAGGAGAAAATAATATGAGTATGGACAATTTATTTGATTTATCAGGGAAAATAGCCTTAGTAACAGGGGCAAGTCGTGGTATTGGCGAAAGTATCGCTAAGCTCTTAGCCCATCATGGCGCTCATATTATTGTTTCTAGTCGTAAAGTTGAAAGTTGCCAAGCGGTTGTTGACAGTATTATTGACTCTGGTGGCAGTGCTCAAGCAATAGCGTGTCATATTGGAGAAATGAATCAGATAGAGTCAATATTTGATCAAATTTCAACAGAACATGGCAAGCTTGATATCTTAGTAAACAACGCTGCGGCGAATCCTTATTTTGGTCATGTATTAGATACTGACTTGGGCGCTTTTCAAAAAACTGTCGATGTTAATATCAGAGGGTACTTTTTCATGTCTACTTTGGGCGCTAGATTGATGAAGAAAAATAAGGGCGGCGCTATTGTTAATGTCGCCTCTATTAACGGTGTTATTCCAGGCGACTATCAAGGGATTTATTCAATTACCAAAGCGGCTGTAATATCCATGACTAAAACTTTTGCCAAAGAATGTGCCCAGTTCAACATTCGCGTTAACGCTTTATTACCCGGCGGAACAGATACCAAATTTGCTTCAACCTTAGTGAATAATCCAAAAATTCTTGAACAATTGATGCACCACGTCCCTATGAAGCGTGTAGCACAGCCAGACGAAATGGCCGGTACTGTCCTTTATCTTGTTTCAAATGCTTCAAGTTATACTACAGGTACTGCTATTAACGTTGACGGCGGATTTTTGATTGGATAATCGATATATAACAGGTAGACATAACTGATAAAAGCTCTTTATGAATTAGGTCGTTCTATTTAATGACCAGCCAAACTAACAACGTATTGGTTTTGAAACATAGTAGGATGTAGCGATTACCATGAGTAATAACAAGTTTAATAAATTATTTGAGTCATTTTCAATGGGAGGACTAAATCTAAAAAACCGCACCGTAATGGCTCCTATGACGCGAACGTTTTCCCCTCATTATATTCCTAATAAAGAAGTTGCCCAGTATTACCGTCGTAGAGCAGAAGGAGACGTGGGTTTAATTATTACCGAAGGTACCTTTATCTCTCATAAAGCAGCAAATGGTTACGAACGTGTACCGGCAATTTATGGTGAAGAAGCACTTGCTGGCTGGAAACATGTAGTTGACGAAGTTCATGCTGCCGGTGGTAAAATAGCTCCACAACTCTGGCATGTTGGTTCTGTTCGCAAAGAGGGTATAGGCCCAGATCCAGTAGTGCCTGCCTATAGCCCGTCAGGCTTGTATAAACCAGGTGCGGAAAATGGTGTTGCTATGAGTCAAGAAGATATCAACGAGGTAGTTGCCTCTTTTGCTCAAGCGGCTGCAGATTCAAAAGCTGTTGGTTTTGATGCGATTGAGGTCCATGGTGCCCATGGCTATTTAGTTGATCAATTTTTTTGGCAAGGAACAAATCAGCGGACCGATGGTTATGGCGGCTCATTAGAAAATCGTGCCCGTTTTGCTGTAGAAATTGTGCAAGCTATTCGAGCCGTTGTTGGTAAAGATTTCCCCATTATTTTTAGATATTCTCAGTGGAAACAACAAAACTATAATGCAAAACTTTGCCATACACCGGAAGAACTCAAAACATTCTTGATGTTATTAAGCGATGCCGGCGTTGATATTTTTCACGCCAGTACGCGTCGTTTTTGGCTACCTGAATTTGAAGGCTCAGACCTGAACCTTGCTGGCTGGACAAAAAAACTCACTAACAAGCCGGTTATCACCGTGGGTAGTGTCGGTCTAGACAGTGATTTTACAGGGGAAGGCAGTGTAAACTTAAGTGGAACATCTAACCCAACAGGTATCGATGGTTTGCTAAAACGTCTAAATAATGATGAATTTGATCTTGTCGCAATTGGTCGCGCCCTATTAGTTGATGCTCAATGGGTCAATAAAATTCGTGATAAAAAAGAAGATCAAATAGCGCCATTTAATAAAGAAGCGTTGATGCAATTAAGTTAATTGTAATTTTTTTTAATAAAGCTTAACAACAGAAAATAAAAGTAGCACAACAGCTAACTAAGGATATCCCATGGATTTTGAATACAGTGATAAGGTTAAAGAACTGATAAATCGTGTAACTTCATTTATGGAGGAACATGTTTACCCTAATGAAGAAGAAATGCATAAACAGGTAGCTTTACATCCTTGGTCAACCCCGCCATTAATGGATGTGTTGAAAGCCAAAGCAAAAGCCAAAGGGTTATGGAATTTCTTTTTACCTGTTGCTTATGGCGAATATAGCGCTGGCCTTACCAACCTGGAATATGCCCCCTTAGCTGAAATTATGGGCAAAGTGATGTGGGGGCCGGAGGTCTTTAATTGCTCTGCACCTGACACAGGTAATATGGAGGTACTCGCTAAATATGGTAATGAAGCACAGAAAAAAAGGTGGTTAGAGCCCTTACTCGAAGGTAAGATTCGCTCTGCTTTTGCGATGACTGAACCTGAAGTTGCGTCAAGTGATGCGACCAACATTGAATTACGTATTGATCGAGACGGTGATGAATATGTCATCAACGGACGTAAATTTTATATTAGTGGCGCCTGTCGTAAACAATGTGAAATTATGATTGTGATGGGTAAAACTGATGCTGAAAATAGTAATCGCTATATCCAACAATCTCAAGTATTAGTCCCGATGAATACGCCAGGTGTCACTATAATCCGACCGATGAAAGTCTTTGGTTATGATGATGCGCCTGAAGGGCATGCTGAAATTACTTTTGAAAACGTTCGAGTACCGGTTGACAATATTATTGTCGGAGAAGGTAAAGGTTTTGAAATTGCCCAAGGTCGATTAGGTCCTGGACGTATTCATCACTGCATGCGTTCAATTGGCATTGCGCAACGTGCCTTAGATTTAATGTGTAAACGTGTCAATGAGCGTATTGTTTTTGGTCGTCCAATGATCAAACAACAATCAATACGTGAAGCTATTGCCATATCAGCTTGTCAGATTGAGCAAGCGCGTTTAATGACCCTTAAAACGGCTCAAAAAATGGATGATGAGGGTAATAAAGCTGCAAAAGAGTTAATCGCAATGATCAAAATTGTCGCGCCCAATATGTCGCTTGATGTTATCGACCGGGCTATTCAATGCCATGGTGCTGTTGGTGTCAGTCAAGACACCTTTTTAGCCCATGCATATGCTGGGCAACGTACTTTGCGTCTAGCTGATGGACCCGATGAAGTTCATATGATGCAATTAGGTCGTGATCTAGTGAAAAAAATCACAAGTTAACGCTATCGATAGGTTGGGTGATAATTCAACTTATCGAGTAAACAAACAACATTATCTCAAGAGTATTCCCTAATGTCAGATGTTTTATCGATTGATATTGAAAAATTAACAATGTATCTCCAAGCAAATATTGAAGGCTTTGAAGGTCCGGTAACGCTCGATAAATTCCCTGGTGGCCAGTCAAATCCGACATATAAAGTATCTGCGCAATCAGGAACTTATGTATTACGTAGACAGCCCCCTGGAAAATTATTGAAATCAGCACATGCCGTTGACCGCGAATATAAAGTCCTTAATGCGCTAAAAGATAGCGAAGTACCTGTCGCCAAAGTTTTTCACCTATGTGAGGACTTGAGCATTATGGGTTCAATGTTTTATCTTATGGAGTACTGTGATGGGGTGGTTTATTGGAGTGCTTCCTTAGCTGAAATTGAAAGTAATGAACGTCGAACTCAAATGTATGATGCAATGAATGAGGCCTTAGTGGCTTTACATCGTGTCGATGTTAATACCGTTGGCTTAAGTGATTATGGTAAATCAGGTAACTACTTTGAGCGTCAATTAGGCCGTTGGACATCACAATATCGGATAACCGAACTACTAAAAATTAATGCCATGGATGAATTAAGCCACTGGTTAGAACAAAACTTACCCAATGATGACGGCAGGGTTTGTCTCGTTCATGGAGACTTTCGTTTGGACAACATAATGTTTAATAAAGATAAAACAGAGGTTATGGCGATTCTAGATTGGGAACTTTCTACTTTAGGGCATCCTTATTCTGATTTAGCTTACCAATGTATGCAATTGCGCATGCCATCAGGAATGGGCAGTATTGATGGTTTAAAAGATATCGACCGTGCAAGTTTAGGTATTCCGACTGAGAAAGAATATGTTGCTCAATATTGCCAGCGGATGGGTATCAAACAGATTGACAACTGGACCTTTTATTTGGCTTTTAGTTTTTTTCGTTTAGCTGCCATCGTACAAGGTGTGGCTAAACGTGCTAGCCAAGGTAATGCTTCAAATGAGAATGCCAATAAAGTAGGTTCTTTCGTCGAACCACTCGCAAAAATGGCCTTACAGGTTATCGCTGAAGAAAAAGCGTAGCGATAAGGTAAAACAACAATGATAAACATCAAAGGAGTAATCCCATGGATCCATTATTAGACTTTACCGGTAAAGTTGCTGTTATCACGGGGGCCGCTCAAGGTTTTGGCAAATTACTTGCTGAAGAACTAGCGCAACGTGGTGCTAAATTAGTGATAAGCGATATCAAAGAGACGGCAGTGCTTAAAGTTGCTGATGATATTGCTTCAACAGGCGCCGAGGTTATTGCATTAAAATGTGATGTTGCTAACAATGAAGACTGTAAAGCGATGGTCGATGCTGCTGTTAAACACTTTGGCTGTGTCGATATCGGTGTAAACAATGCGGGAGTTGCTCATAATTTCTCGGCATTACATGACATTGACGAAGCATTAATGGACAGTCAATTTGCTATTAACGTCAAAGGTGTACAATTTGGTATGAGTCATCAAATTAAGCAAATGCTGACGCAAGAAGGAGGTGTAATTCTTAATGTTAGCTCCATGGCAGGTCTAGGAGGTGCAGCAAAAGTTGGTGCTTATTCTATGGCGAAACATGCGGTTATTGGTTTAACCAAAACAGGTGCTGTTGAATACGGTCGTCACAATATCCGTATTAATGCTATCTGCCCATTTTTTACGTTAACGCAAATGGTTACTGATATGGCTGATCAGAACATGCAGGCTAAAATGAGCCAAGGTTCACCAATGAAACGTTTAGGTGAACCCAAAGAGATTGTTGCTATGATGTTGATGATATTATCACCCGCCAATTCTTATATGACAGGACAATGTATTGCAATAGATGGTGGTGTCTCAGCAGCTTAAGTCCTGCAGATTTTGAGCCGCATTTAAGTAGTGGCTCACTAAAGTTGATCTCAAGATTATCTTTTAGCTTTTTTATTTTATACCGTTTTAATTGAATAGCAAACCGCTAACTATTCGCTAAGTAAATACTGGGGTATGAAAACTATTCATTTGTTTAATGCTAAAGCTCCGACTAGCATAGATTATCGGTTAAATTTAATTCATAGGTCATGATGTTAATGTTGAAAATAAGAGGGAATAATGCCTAAAGTAATCAATAGCAATGAAATAGCCAATTTTATCGGCTATCAAGCCGAGCCAACTGATTGGCATCAAATAACTCAAGACCAAATTAATCAATTTGCTGACTGTACCCTTGATCATCAATTTATTCATGTTGATGAAGAAAAAGCGAAAGTAACCCCTTTTGGCTCAACCATAGCTCATGGTTTTTTATCGTTATCAATGTTGTCTCATTTTGCTGAAAATTTCAGTGTCATTATTGACGGGTTTTATATGGGCCTCAATGCGGGCTTTGATAAAGTGAGATTCCTACAACCTGTAGCTGTCGATAGCCGCATTAGGGCGCACGCTAAAATACTATCAATCGAAGAAAAAAAACCAGGGCAATTTCGCCTATCTACTGAAGTTACAGTTGAAATTGACGGTTGTGATACGCCTGCTCTTGTCGCTCAGTGGGTTTCAGTGCAAATGGTTAAGTAAATTTAAACAGTAATTACTCAGGTAGTAGAAGGAATAACATGACAATTAGTTTTGAAGGTAAAGTTGCCATTGTAACAGGTGCAGGTAATGGATTAGGGCGTTCACATGCACTAGCGCTAGCCAAACGTGGTGCGATGGTTGTTGTTAACGATTTAGGTGGCGCTCGTGACGGCAGTGGTGCATCGAGTGAAGCTTCACAAGAAGTGGTCCGTTTAATTGAGAAAATGGGTGGCGAAGCGATTAGCCATGGCGCCAATGTTGCTAATTTTGATGAAGTTGAAGACATGGTTCAAAAAACGATGGCTAAGTGGGGGCGTGTTGATATCCTTATCAATAATGCCGGTATTTTACGTGATAAGTCTTTCAGTAAAATGTCACTAAAGGACTTTAAACTTGTCATGGACGTTCATGTTATGGGCTCTGTTAATTGTACTAAAGCGGTATGGGAAATCATGCGTGAACAAAATTATGGTCGTATTGTCATGACAACATCTTCTAGTGGTATGTACGGTAATTTTGGTCAGTCAAACTATGGTGCGGCTAAGATGGCGGTACTCGGCTTAATGAATACCTTAGTACTTGAAGGAGCAAAAAACAATATCCATATCAATGCACTTGCCCCAACGGCAGGCACTCGGATGACTGAAGACTTAATGCCAGAAGAAATAGTCAAAGCGTTCGCTCCTGAAGCGGTAACGGCCGGTATGCTTACCTTATGTGACGATGATGCGCCAAATCAATTTATTTTATGTGCAGGTGCTGGTGGCTATTCTAGTGCGAGTCTTGTCGAAACTGAAGGGTGTTTTATTCCTCAAACATCACAAAATCCAGAAACAGTTCGCGAACATTGGCACGAATTAACAGACCCAGCAGGCCAGAAAAAACTAGCATCGGGCGCCAAACAAGGTGAAAAATTTGTTCTGAAAGCGATGGCTTTTATGAAATCACAACAAAAATAATATTGACTTATCAACGATAAGAAAATTTGAAAACAATTAATAAATTAGGAATTGTCATGAGAGAAGCTGTAATAGTATCTGCCGCCCGTACGCCTATTGGTAAAGCTTATAGAGGTGCATTTAATGACTTGTCAGCACCTACTTTAGCTGCGGTAGCTGTCAAAGCTGCAGTAGAAAGAGCGGGGATTGATCCTAATGAAATTGAAGATTGTATTTTTGGTGCGGCATTAACCCAAGGTAACCAAGGGATGAATTTTGGCCGACAAGTCGCCATGGCGGCACAATTACCTGTTTCAGTCCCTGGAATGACTATTGACCGACAATGTTCTTCAGGCTTAATGGCTATTGCTACTGCAGCCAATCATATTGTTTGTGATGGTGCACAAGTGGTGGTTGCTGGAGGTTGTGACTCAATCAGCTTAGTACAAAATGACAAAATGAATATATACCGTGCGGTTGACCCAAGTGTAAAGTCTTATCGCCCGGCAACCTACATGCCAATGCTCGATACTGCTGAAGTTGTTGCTGATCGTTACCAGATTTCTCGTGAGCAACAAGATGCTTATGCATTAACATCTCAGCAACGGACTGCAGCAGCGCAAACTGCTGGGAAGTTTATGGATGAAATTGTACCAGTAACTTGTACTAAATTAGTAATGGACAAGGTAACAGGTAAAGTGAGTAAAGAAGAAGTGACTTTAGCTAACGATGAGGGTAATCGTCCTTCAACATCATTAGCGGGCTTATCGGGCTTAAAAACGGTAAAAGAAAATGGCTCAATTACCGGGGGTAATGCGTCACAATTATCTGACGGCGCCGCTGCCGTTGTTGTTATGGAACGTGAGCTTGCCGAACAACGTGGTCTTTCGCCTCTAGGTCTATATCGAGGTATGGTAGTTACCGGTTGTGAACCAGATGAAATGGGCATTGGTCCCATTTATGCCATTCCTAAATTATTATCACGTCATAATTTAACTATCGAAGATATCGGCCTATGGGAAATTAATGAGGCTTTTGCTGTACAAGTTATTTATTGTGCAGAAAAGCTAGGAATTGCAGCAGATAAATTAAACGTCAATGGCGGCGCTATTTCGATTGGCCACCCTTATGGGATGAGTGGGGCGCGGATGGTTATGCATGCACTTATCGAAGGGAAACGTCGTGGTGTCAAATACGTTGTTATTAGCATGTGTATTGGTGGTGGCCAGGGTGCAGCAGGCTTATTTGAAGTGTTATAAATTTGAATCTCATCATATAACAAATAATAAAGCGTAAAGCAGCAGGCTGCTTTACCATTAAAATAAAGGAAAGTATTGTGGAAAAAATTTGGCTTGAAAAGAGTTATCCGCCTGGTGTTTCTTTTGAAATAGATGCAGATAAGTATACTTCGCTAGTACATTTATTTGATAAGTACACCCAGCTTTATCAAGATAATACCGCCTTCATTAATATGAATGTTAAGCTCAGTTATCAGGACTTAGCAAAACAAGCAACTGATTTTTCCTCGTATTTACAGCAGGAGTTAGGATTAGTTAAAGGGGATAAATTCGCGATAATGATCCCCAACATTCTGCAGTATCCTGTTGCCTTATTCGGTGTACTAAAAGCAGGATTAACGGTAGTCAATATCAATCCACTATATACAGCTCGCGAACTTCAACATCAATTAAAAGACTCAGGTACAAAAGGCATACTTATTCTTGAAAATTTCGCTCATGTTCTTGAGTCTGTTATAGATAAAACTGATGTTAAGCATGTCATTACGACAGGCGTAGGTGACCGGTTAGGTACAATAAAAGGCGGATTAATTAATAGCGTCCTTAAACATGTTAAAAAGCAGGTGCCAGCTTATACTTTAGCCAATACCGTCAAGTTTAATAAAGCACTAGCAAAAGGCAGTCATCTGACTTTTAAGCCGGTAAAAGTGACAGGACAAGATCTGGCTTTCTTACAATATACCGGTGGGACAACAGGGCCTGCTAAAGGTGTGATGTTAACTCATCGAAACATGGTTGCTAACCTTGTTCAATCAAATGAAATGACCCGACATGTATTTGAACCAGGTAAAGAGATCATGATAACGGCGCTGCCGCTTTACCATGTATATGCGTTAACCTCTAATTGTCTTTGTTTTATGGCTTATGGTGGGATTAATCTTCTGATAACCAACCCTCGTGATATGCCTGGTTTTGTTAAAGAACTCGCCAAATATCCTTTTACTGCAATTACCGGTGTTAATACCTTATTTAATACGTTGTTGCATACCCCTGGCTTTGAAAAGCTCGACTTTAGTGAGTTAAAGCTTGGTTTTGCTGGTGGCATGGCAGTTCAACGCCCTGTTGCAGAACTCTGGGAAAAAGTGACGGGTGTTCGTTTGCTAGAAGGTTATGGCTTAACTGAATGTGCGCCTCTGGTGACGATGAATCCTTATAACCAAGAAAGTTATGATGGCACCATCGGTGTGCCGGCATCATCGACAGACATTCGCTTGCTTAATGACGATGGTGAAGAAGTTGCCATTGGTGAACCGGGTGAAATGTGGGTCAAAGGTCCACAGGTGATGAAAGGCTACTATAACCGTCAAGAGGCAACTGACGAAGTGCTCAAGGACGGTTGGTTAGCCACTGGTGATATTGCGACAATGGATGAAAAGGGTCTATTTAAAATAGTAGACCGTAAAAAAGACATGATTATTGTTTCTGGTTTCAATGTCTTTCCCAATGAAATTGAAGAAATACTCGTTACCCATGAAGGGATATTAGAAGCTGCTGCTGTTGCTGCGCCAAGTGATGCAACCGGTGAAATGGTTAAAGTATTTATTGTCCGAAAAGATCCCAATTTAGTTGAACAAGACATCTTTGATCACTGCCGCGCGTTACTCACTAACTATAAACGACCCAAAGAGGTGGTGTTTTTAGATGAACTCCCTAAAACCAACGTTGGTAAAGTCTTACGAAAAGAACTTCGCTAACTAGTTATGGCTGTGCTTCTATATACCCAACAAAACTCAACGTTAGGATTTTATAAATAAAAATATGTTAGACATTTATGCAGGTGATACTGCTTTAAAAACTATCAGAGAAAATGGATTCTCTCCTGATCTCTTTCGTACTTTTCTTGGTGCGAGTGGCGGGCCAAAATGGTTCGTATTGTATGGCTTAGATAAATATCTCTTTGGCGATTTTTTCAAAGATAAGCAACAACCATTAAATTTAATCGGTTCAAGTGCAGGGGCCTTTAGAACAGCATGTTTCGCTCAGAATGATCCCCTAGCAGCGTTAGAACGATTGGCAAAGAATTACAGTGAAACGGTTTATTCTGATGATGCACAACCCGCTGAGATAACGACTAAAGCTAGAGTCTTGTTAGATACAGTTTTTGGCGTTTCAGGCGCAGCAGAAATAATGAATAATAAAGTATTTAAGGCTCACTTTATTGTGGCTAAATGTAATGGATTTGTCGCCTCTGAAAATAAACTTATTCAAGGTTTAGGTTTGGTGATGAGTTTACTTAGAAATACCATCAGCCGTTCTTTAATAAAAGGTCAATATGAACGTTTTGTTTTTCAAAATGAAACGAGCCAATTAAGTTTGCATGACCCTGATAATATCTTAACAACTCGCTTGGCTTTCACTGACAATAACATTAAAAAGGCATTACTTGCGTCAGGCGCTATACCAATGGTGATGCAGGGTATAAAGGATATTGATGATTGTCCACCCGGTATGTATCGAGATGGAGGGATTGTTGATTATCATTTTGACTTCGAAATTAAAAATGAGGGATTAACGCTTTACCCCCATTTTACGTCAACGCTTAAAGCTGGCTGGTTTGACAAAAAATTGTCGAGGAATGTTCGAGCAAAGCATTACGATAAAACGGTATTGATTTGTCCTTCACATCAATTTATCGATTCACTGCCTTATGGAAAAATTCCAGACAGAACTGATTTTACCAAAATGACACCAGAGCAAAGGCTCGACTATTGGCAACAAGTTTTTGTCCAAAGTGAGCAGTTAGCACAAGAATTCACACAGTTTTACCAGAGTCAAAATATTAGTCAGATCAAAAGTATTAACGCACTATTGGCCTAGGGCCATAAAATAAAACACATGAATAAAATAGATAAT
>Ga0307489_10000201_pt1 | contig 33149 bp, 60 predicted proteins | sample SB12metaG_FD_202247 | JGI IMG/M metagenome (GOLD analysis project Ga0307489, IMG submission 202247) | Sea-ice brine microbial communities from Beaufort Sea near Barrow, Alaska, United States - SB 1.2 | ecosystem: Environmental > Aquatic > Marine > Coastal | place: USA: Alaska | collected... | reverse complement strand
CTCAGTCCGCCACCGGATTCGCTCAGCAAGCCGTTAACTATACTGCTTTTTAGGTTGCCCATCCCCTCGGTTCTCCTCCCAGTGTGTGTTGTCAACCCTGCGCGCGACGGCCGCCCACAGCGTCGACTTACACCCGTGTGGGCTTCAGTCGAGATGGACAAGCTCGTGGTGACGTGCGGCAAATGCGGCAAGCGGGGGCACGAGGTGAGAGAAGCGCGCCACACGTTGTTCCCCCCACAGGGGATCTCTCTCCCATCGCGTCTCTCGGTTGCGCCCCTGTGGTGTTGCTGCGGCGCCGCCCAATTCCCCAACGCCGCAAGCAGCGGCAGCATCAACAGCTGCATTGCCGGCGTTGCTGCAATTTGTTGAGCCGCCGTTCGGCGGGGGTTCACATGGTCGCGAGAGTGATACGATGGGGTGGACCTGTTGTTGTTGTCGTTGTCGTTGCTCGGCGCACATCGACAGTCGCACGCGCGATAACGCCGGCTGCAACCCAGGACGGGTCTGCGCCGCGCGGAGGCCACGTATTCCACATCCAGCGAACGCGTCGGCGGACCCGCGCGTCACAAACATATGAGCACCGCACAAACGCGTTTGCACTTCGCAGGCAATATGGGCACCTTGTGTTTTAGACTCGCTTCTTCGGGGTCTGGGCTCAACGGTCGGTGCAACTGAGCGGCTGCGCGCGGCCGCCTCTCAACGTTCCTCCCCATGGAAACTCTGAACCTATCGAATGCCCGCGGATGCCGGCTTGATAGCCCCCGCAGTCGAGTGCTCCGAAGTCCGCCTTTCCTCTGGGATGAAATCCGAATTTGACTGATCTACGTATCCTCCTCTTCCCTCCTCTCACTCCCCCTCTCTCCTTCACGGTCTATCCCGTGCGCGACAGGCGGAGAAATGCCCGAAGAGGAACAACGCCATCTGCATGAGCTGCGGGGTACGCGGACACAGCTCGGCAAGGGAGCATCGAGAACAAACAGTCGACCGACGTTCAATCGACTACCCGAGTCCATGTGTATGAATGAGCACTCACACTCAAGGTAAGTCGTGCTCCAATCTCGGTCGGGTGCTTTTTCTCAATGACCCTCCTGCTCGGCGGACTGCGGCACGCGCAAGAAGATACACGTCACCACCCTGCTGGACCGACAGGGGATGGACACGGACACTGTGGCGCCGCAAGTGGCGCTGGGGGCGATGAGCGAGGGCAAGGGCAAGGGCGAGGCAGGGGGGGTCATTGAAAACACGACACGACCGACGATGCATCTTCTCCCCCTCCCCCGCGCGTACGTATAAGCATTCACCCTGAATTTACCCGGTGAGTCATGCTGTGATCTGTCTGTATGAGCATTGTGCCTGTATGCGCGGTCACATCGAAGGTAAAGCGTGCTTCGATCTCGGTTCAAGTGCTTGTTCTCGATGACCCTCGTGCGAGGGCATCCTCAGCCGCAGCCGCATGCACACGGCGCAGATGTTTGTGCGAGCCAAGCAGCGTGCGGATCGGCAAGACGGTAAGGCGGGCGGCGGCGGGGGGGGCTCGGCCGGCGTTGGAGGTGGCACCGGCAGCCTGGGTACCAACGACAAGGCGGGGCCTGTGTGCCCATAGTGCACCTGTGTACCCTATGTCACCCCTATGTCACCCCTATGTCACCCCTATGACACCCCTATGACCAGCCTGCCACTGTGCTTACCTTCGTTCAGATTCAGTGTAATTTCGATGTCATTGAGATTTGTGCCACTGATCACTAACGCTGGACGGAATCAGGGTACGGCCTAACGACAAGGCGCCGTGGGCACCATCGGTGAAGGCCGCGCCCTCTCGCACAGTGGTGGTGAAGCGCAAGGGTGAGGCGGCGGGCGCAGACGTCGTGAAGACGGCGAAACCGGCCGAGGCGGCGGCGGTGCAGGCGGTGGCAGAGGTAGGGCCTGGCAGATATTGCACGCCACGTCATATGTTGCCTGACATGTTGCCGTTGGTGAGTACTGCACGCCACGTCATAGGGTGCCGTTGAATTCAATAAATGAGGGGTCAGAGTGCGTTTGATGACGATGCGAGCAATATTCGCCAGGCCCTAGGAGGCGGAGGTGGGGAACTGCGATGGGGAAGGGGATGGTGGGGGGCTCGGGGGTTTGTTGGGAGGCTACGGGAGTGACTCAGAGGATGACGCGGAGGAGGAGGAGGATGCGGTGGAGATGCGAGCACCAGACCGGCCGAAGGTCGCGCTGCCGGGGCCCGGGGACCTGAGCTCGAATATTTCGGCGGAGGAGGTGGCGGCGGCGGCGGCAGAGAAGGCCACGCGGGCAGAGAGAGGTGAGGCACGGGCACTGAGTCACCTGAGAATATGTTGATACTCGTGATGAGACGTCCTCGATGTGTCAGTGTCTGACCAAATGGCTTCGTGTGATACTTGGTGATATGCGGTGCTCTCACCACGCATTGCTATTAATGTATGTGTTATCCCTTACTCGGAGGAGGTAGCGACGCGGGGAAGGCGAAGGTGATAAAGGTTGGCGCGACGAAGCAGGACATGTGCCGGGATTTCTCGATGGGTCATTGCGCGCGTGGCAAGGCGTGCCGGTATTATCATGGCGAGGGCGGGCCTGGCGGGTTGCTCGGTGGCGTTGACAACAGGTAGGGGGTATGATGAGAACAAGCACTCGACCGACGTTGTATCTCCTCGTCCACCTCCGCGTGCCTGTATGAGGATAATTGAGAAAAAACACTCAGACGACGTTGAATCTCCTCCTCCTCCTCCGCGTGCCTGTATGAGCGTTCACCATGAAGGTAAGTCACGCTCCGATCTCGGTCCAGTGCTTGTTCTCAATGGCTCTCCTGACAGGACGGGCCGCCCGGGGCAGGGGAGTAGCGGAGGCGGCGGTGGTGGTGGTGGCGGGGGGGGCAAACGCGCGTTGCTGGGTCCTGTTGACAACAGGGCGAGCACCAAAAAGGCAAAAGAAACCCCGCGCCTGGGATCCGACTACAAATCGGCGTCGTCGAGACAGGGACTCGACGGCTCGAAGATCTCAAAAGTCTAGCCATCTAATGCATCAAAGTTAGTAAAAAAGGAAAAAACCTCTCATCTCATAATCGCATAGTCTCACGTGTCGTCGGCGGCGAACGGAGCCAAACTCTCAAGAAGCAGCAATCTTGTATTACATCACATCCGCGGCTGCTAAAATAATCCAACACCCTTTCGTGTCCGCGTAATAATTTCCGCGCAACACTTTCCGCGTTCAAATCTCATATAAATCTCACATGTTTGGCGGACTATTTCTGATCTCTTTATCTCTGACCTCACAGGAAGTCGAACCGGCGCATCTGGAACGCTCCGTCCGTACGCTTGAAGCCAGTGCCGTCGGCGGAAGAGGAGGAAGCACCGGCGGCCCTAGCCTTCGATAATTTATCGAAAGACATCTTCCGAAGTGTGAAGTTTCCGGTGCGCTGGTGCGTCTCCATGGGTCAGGGGCTTACACTCGTCCACTTTTCGGCTCAACTTGAGCGCTTTGTACGGGGAAGGGATTGCGCGCAGGGGTTGTGTAGCCCATGTTAAGGGGGTGTGGGGGGGTGTTTAGGGTGTGTTGGGTGTTTTATTGTGACAGACACGTCTCAAGTTGAGCTGAAAAGTGGACGAGTGTAAGCCTCTGCCGTGGGAGCGTCTCCTGGAGGGGCGGGGCCGCGGGCGCTGGCCTGGCCGTCGAAGTTCAGGGCCTTACAGACAAACCTCGGCACGTCATGGATGCCAGGTAACTCAATAAACGAGGGTTCAAATCGCGTTTGATGACGTGGCAGGCATCATCTGTCAGATGATGCTCGCCATGTCATGGGATGCCTCTTAACTCAAGAAACGAGGGTTCAACTCGCGCTTGATGACGTGGCAGGCACCATCTGTCAGACCCTACCGAAGTTGAGGCGGCGCAGCACGAAGGAGCCGTCGGCGCCGCGCTCGAAGGCATCGCCTCCCACCTTCGCCGCCTCCGCCGCCGCCTCCGCTCCCGCCCCCTCCGCATCCGCCGCCGCCGCCGCCCAGGGGCTTACACTCGTCCACTTTTCAGCTCATCTTGAGCCGTCTCTGACGCAAAATTCAACACTAAACACCCCCTACTCCCCCTAATCACCCCCAAACACCTCCTAGACAGCCCCTAGATGCACCCCTTATCCCACAGGAAGCGCTTGCGTTGAGCTGAAAAGTGAACGAGTGTAAGCCCCTGCCGCCGCCGCCGCGTCTGGGCGCTCGAACCCATTCATCTTGGTCGCAGGGTTCTCCTTCGCAGCCACAATGTCACGCTTCTTCATACTGAAGCTGCCGCCGCGGAGGGGCGCAAGTTGAAATTGAAAGCAAAACTTGAAAGCGGTTCATTTCCAATAGGCCAATTTCGGGATATTACGTATTTGAAATGCCCATACAGGGTTGCGGGCAAAGCGTCAGCGCTACGCGCGGGAAAGCGGGCGTCAGGCTGAATGCCCATACAGAATTGCGGGCAAGGCGTCAGCGCTCGGCGCGGGAAGCGATATACTGAAATCGACATTGAAGCGTCAAGCGCTGACACCAAGCGCGGTCAACCCAGGGTCAGATTGGGGTGAACCCGCACCACCCTACCGCTGCGCTTGAAAGCTTTGCCCTCCGCCTCCGCCGCCTCCACCACCTCCGCCGTCGCCCCCGCCTCCATGATCACAACCGCCTCAACCGCCTCAACCGCCTCAACCGCCTCAACCGCATCCGTCACCCCCGCCGCCTTTTGCTAGGGCCTGACAGGAGCTGCTCGCCACGTCTTTGGATGCTATTCAACTCAAGAACCGAGGAACCGAAATGAATTTGATGACGGGGCGGTTAATATCTGTCAGGCCCTGCCTTCTCCGCCGAGAAATCGAACTTCCTGAGCGCGAAATCCCCCGTGCGTTCAAAGTGCGCCTTGGCCGGCTCGGGCGAAAGGTTGAGCTTGCGCAGCACGAACTTGCCGCCGGCGCGCGTGAACGAGCGCGCCTTGGGAGCCTCAGGAGCGGCGCTCTCGGCCTTGGCGGGCGCGGGCGCGGGAGCCGTCTTGGCTGCGGCGGCCTTTGCCAGCTTGGCCTCCATCTTGCGCGCGGCAACGGCGGCCCCGGCCTCGCAGGAGGGTCGTTGACAACAAGCAATCGACCCGAGATCGGAGCATGCCTTTCGGGTGAATACTCATACAAACGCGCTGACTCGGTAAAAGGTTGAGTGTTTGATCGTATTGACTCCCCTGCGTTGGCGTTAGCCACGGCGGCGGCGGCCAGCTCGGCGGCGGCGGCGGCGGCGGCAGCGGTGGCGGCAGTTGTGCCGACGGCGGCGACGTCGGCGGCTTCGTCCTCGCAGGAGGGTCATTGAGAACAAACACCCGAGCCGACTTGGGATAACGACTTTCCACTTACCTTCAGGGCGAATGCTCATATAGACGTGGGAGGAGGAGGAGGATATTCAACGTCGGTCGACTGCTTGCTCTTTATAAACCCCGTGGAGGAGGGGGAGGAGATTCAACGTCGGGCGAGTGCTTGCTCTTCAGAACCCTCCTGCCTCATACTCCATCGTCGCCATCTCAGCCTCCATATCGCGCACCGTTTTGCGCAGCGCGTCGTTAGCCTTAGCGGCGGCGACGGCCTTGAGCTTGGCCTCCATGCGCGCGGCGGCGGTGGCGGCGCCAGCCTGGGCGTTGGCGATGGCGGATGCCTTGACGTAGTGGCACAAGTTGAAAACTGTTAGCAAAGTTTGAAAGCAGCTCATGAGGTTTTTGTTTCAGGCGCTGAAATGGTGAAGGGTTGAGAGGAGAGGATTCCAACAGCAGTGATGCGAGAGGCGAGGCCAGGCGAGGAGAGGCAAGAGAGGTGAAGGAAGCGGACATCACGGGTTTGTAAGCCCATTCAACTTGCACCGCCATGCCTCGAGGTTGGCCTCCATCAAGCGGCGCAAAGCATCGTTAGCTTTGGCGGCGGCGTTTGCCTTCAGCTTAGCCTCCATGTAGAGCCTAGCGGATGTTGCTCACCACGTCATAAGTTGATTTTCACCTTCAGAGACGAGGGTACAAATTGCGGTGGATGACAGGGCCTGGCTGATCATGCTCGCCACGTCATAGGGAGCTGTTCAACTCAAGAGACGCGGGTTCAACGTCCGTGTCGTTGACGTGGCGGGAAATGTCTATCAGGACCTACCTCCATCTTGCGCGCGGCAGTGGCGGCGCCGGCGTTAGCGTTGGCGATGGAAGCGGCCGTGAGGCAGGGGCTTACACTCGTCCACTTGTCAGCTCAACTTGAGCGCATTGTATGGGATAGGGGGTGCGCTTAGGGTTTGTGTAGCCCGTGTTAGGGGGGTGTTAGGGGGTGTGTAGGGTGTGTAGGGTGTTTTCTTGTGTCAGACACGGCTCAAGTTGAGCTGAAAAGTGGACGAATGTAAGCCCCTGCCGTAAGGTCAGCCTCAAGCACAGCGGCGGCGGCGATAGCAGCAGCTTCGTCCTCAGACATCATCACCGCCATATCGGCCTCCAATGTGCGCACCGTGGCGCGGAGCGCGTCGGTAGCAGCCGCGGCTTCCTCCTCATACATCATCGCCGCCATCTCGGCCTATATCCAGGGACATGCACTCGCCCACTTTTCAGCTTAATGAAAACACTATTGTGGGTCAGGTGCCCAATATAGTGAGGTAAGGTGCCCATTATAGGGAGGTCAGGTGCCCATTATAGGGGGGTCAGCAGCCAATGATACCGGGATCAGGTGCCCATTATAGGGGTGGTTTCGGTGACGAAACCGACTCAGGTTGAGGTGAGAAGTGGACGAGCCGACAGCCTTGCCTCCATCGCGCGCACTTGCGCGTGCAGCGCGTTGTTAGCCTCGGCGGCAGCGGCGGCGGCTTCCTCCTCGTACATCATAGTCGACATCTCTACCTCCTTCCAGGGGCTTACACTCGTCCACTTTTCAGCTGAACCTAAGCCGTTGCTGACACAAAATGTACCCAAAACACCCCCTACTACCCTCTAATACCCTCTAGACACCCCCAGGACAACCCCCAAATGCACCCCCTATCCCACAGAAGCGCTTACGTTGAGTAGAAAAGTGGACGAGTGTGAGCCCCTGCCTCCATCGAGCGCACGGTCGCGCGCAGCGCGTCGTTAGCCTTGGAGGAGGGTCATTGGGTTTAGGGTTTGGGGTTTAAGGTTTAGGGTTTAGGGTTTAGGGTTTAGGGTCATTGAGGACAGACCCACTCGACCAACATTGATTTGATGAACCAAGGCTCCGCGTCGTCTGTAAGTATGAGAACTCACCCTGAAGGCGCGCCCTGAAGGTCAGTCACTCGGGCGCGTCCGATCAGGGTCCGAGTGGGTTTGTTCTCAAGACCCCCCCTGCGTTGGTCTTCAGCTTAGCCTCCATCTTGCGCGCCGCGACGGCGGCGCTGGCGTTGGCGTTGGCAATCGCAGCCGCCTTAAGTCAGGGGCTTGAAGGCCTCCACTTCTCAGCTCAGCCTGAACCGTTTTGGTCACTGAAGCTACCCAACGAATCCCGCCAAAAGACATCAGGTGAAGCTGACAAGTGGACGAGTGTTAGCCCCTGCCTGCAGATCGGCCTCACGCACAGCGGCGGCGGCGATGTCGGCAGCCTCGTCCTCGTTCATCATCGCCGCCATATCGGCCTCCCATCAGGGGCTTACACTCGCCCACCTTTCAGCTCAACGTAAGCACTTTTTGTGGGATAGGGGGCATTTGAGGTGTGTTTTTGGGGGATTCAAGGGTATTTTGGGGGGGTCCCTGGTAGAGGTTAGGGCGCGTTACGGGAGTACAGGGGGCGTTGAAGGGTTATTTAGGATGTGCTTAAGGGGTGTTTAGGGTAAGTTTCGAATGACAGAACGGCTCATGTTGAGCGGGAAAGTGGTCGAGTGTATGCCCCTGCCTCCAATGTGCGCACCGTGGCGCGCAGCGCGTCGTTAGCAGTAGCGGCTTCCTCCTCGTACATCATACCCGACATCTCAACCTCCATCGCGCGCACCTTCAGGGCGGGGCTTACACTCGTTCTCTTTTCGGCTCAACGTAAGCGCTTTCTGTGGGATAGGGGGTGCATATATGAGTTGCTTTATGCGGGTGTTGACGAGGTATCAGGGGGCATTAGGGGGTGCTGAGGGTGTTATGTGTGTCAGAAATTGCTCAAGTTGAGCCGGAAAGTGGACGAGTGTAAGCCCCTGCCTTGAGGGCGGTGGCCGCAGCGCTAGCAGTAAGTGCTTCCTCCTCATACTAGGGACTATGCTTGTCGAACTAAGTTAGTGCTGGCGATGGGGGGCGTTAAACTAAACTAGTATAAGCTAGTTTAGGGGCTAGTGGTTAGTGGGTTAGTGAGTTAGTATTCGGGACTACAGAGGGTTTATAAAATAGGGGGGTTTAAACTAGGCTAGTTTAGGCTAGTTTAAGCTAGTTTAGGGGCTAGTGCTTAGTAGGCTAGTTTAGGGGCGACAAGTATACTAGGGACTGATGGATATTGCTCGCCACGTCATTGAATGCCATTTACTTAAAAAACGAGGGTTAAAAAGTGTTTCATGGCTTCATAGGATGCCATTGAATTCAAACAAACGAGGGTGCAAAAGCGTTTGATGACGTCATAGGATGCCATTTCATGAAAAGAACGAGGGTTCAAACTGCGTTAGATGACGTGGCGAGGTGTTTCCATTAGGCCGACCCGATTCGATTTCGAGATCCGAGCAACCCCATGCAACGATTTTGGGCGATTTCGGACGAGTCGGATCCGTTTTGGGGTCATTTTGCCCATGCGACGCGGTCTGATCTGGGTTTAGGGTTGCTGATGATTTTAGGGTTTATGTCAGGGGTCATTTTGCCCATACGATTTAGACCGACTCGACGATCCGACTCGCCCCCCGCCCCGCCGCGAATGCACCCAAAATGTTGCTCGGATCCCGAAATCCACTTGGGTTGGCCTTAGTCCCAACCTCGTTCATCATTGTCGCCATCTCGGCCTCCATCTTACGCACCGTGGCGAGCAGCGCGTCGTTGGCGGTCGCCAGTCCGTCCGACCGCGCCTGGCAGGAGGGTCGATCAGAACAAGCACTGGAGTGACATTGGATCTAGTCCTCCTCCTCCTCCGCACGTATGTATGAGCACTTATCGCAGGTGGGCTTTTATCAGGGTTCGAGTGCTTGTTCTCAATGATCCTCCTGCCTCGAGAGAGGAGGGTTATTGAGAGCAGGCGCTAGACCGACGTTGATTCGACGAACCGAGGCATCGCTCGGTATGAGCCGCCACCCTGAAGGTAAGTCATGCGGGCTTGTCCGATCAAGGTTCCAGTGCGTCTTCTCAATAGCACCCTGCCTGGGCCTTCTCCAGCTCCTCCACGTCCACCATGTCCGCCACCAGCGCCTCAAGACCCCGCACACGGTCCAGCAGCCCGTCGCGCGCCGATTCAGCTGACTCGGCGCGCGCCACCGCCGCCGCCAGCAGCGCCGGGCGGGAGGGTCAATCACGAACACAAACCTATATCAGAGCATGCCTTTGAGACTCACCTGTAGGGTAGAAGCCGGTACAAACAGACGCGCGAGCTTTGGGTCGTCGATTCCACGTCGTTCGAGTGCCTGTTCTCGACAGCCCCCCCGCCTCCACTGCGTCCAGCTCCTCGGCATCCACCATCTCCGCCACCATGGCCTCCAGGTCGCGCACGCGCCCCTGCATGGCCCCGGCCTCCTCGCCCGTAGCCATCTCCGCGATCACCGCCTCCAGCTAGAGGCTTACACTCGTCCACCATTCAACTCAATGAAACCACTTCTTGAGGGATAGGTTGGGTGATTCAAGTGACGAAAACGACCAGGTTGAGCTGAGAAATTGACGAGTAGAAGCCCCTTGCACTCGTCCACTTTTCAGCTTGACGTGAGCACTTTTTGTGGGATACATTGGGTTGGGATGTTTGGGTAATTTCAGTGGCAGAAACGGCTTAGGTTGTGGTGAGAAGTGGACGAGTGGGAGCCCCTGCCTCCAGCTCCCGCACCCGCGCCAGCTGCGGCGCCGCCGTCGCCGCCGCCAGCTGTGTCTTGAGCGACTCCACCTCCAGCGCCGCGGCCTCGGCGGCGGTCTCGGCGGCCATCAACTCGTTCCCGCGCCGCTTGGTCAGGCCCGTCAGGCTCTCGATCGTCCGCCGCGCCGCCTGGACCCAGGGTCTTACACTCCTCCACTTCTCAGCTCAACGTAAGTGCTTTCTTTGGGATAGGGGGTGGATCGAGGGATTGTTTAGGGGTTATTCCGCGGGTGTTTAGGAGGTGCCTGGGGGATGTTGGGGGGTGTTGGGGGTTTAAAGGGTGTATATCGTGTCAGATACGGCTCAGGCTGAACTGGAAAGTGGACGAGTGTAAGCCCCTGCTTGGAGCTCGGTCGTCGCGTCGGACACGCCGGCCGCCGCCCCCTCCTCCTCCGCTAGATCCACCTCAAGGCCCCGGATCCGCGCCAGCAGCGTATCGCGGTCCGCGTCGGACCCGGCCGTCCTCCCCTCCTCCTCCGCCAGGTCGACCTCCAACCAGGGGCTTTCACTCGTCCATTTTCCGGCTCAACATGAGCACTTTGTATGGGATAGGGGGTGCGCGTAGGGGTTGTGCAGCCCGTGTAAAGGGGTTGTTAGGGAGTGTTTCGGGTGTGTAGGGTGTGTTTCGTGTCAGACACGGCTCAAGTTGAGCTTAAAAGTGGACGAGTGTAAGCCCCTGCCTCCAACCCCCGGATGTGCGCGAGCAGCAAGTTGCGGTCCGCGTCGGAGGCGGCCTCCGCCGCCGCGAGCGCCTCCTTGGAAGCTGCCGCCTCAAACTCCAGCGCTCGCAGGTCCGACGCCGAGGCCCCGCCGCCGCCGCCCTCCACCATGGCTGCCACCTCTGCGGCGGCGTCAGCGAGACGCACGTTCAGGTCCCGCAGCGCCTCCGCCTCCGCCTCGAGGTCCTCCGCGCGCCCCAGCGCCGGGCAGTAGGGTCGTTGAGAACAAGCACTCGAGCTGAGATAGGAGCGTGAATTGCACCTGTAAGTTCAGCGTGAACGCTCGTTCGTCGATTCAACGTCAGTCGAGTGCTTGTTCTCAATGTCCCCCTGGAGGAGGAGGAGGAGGAGGAGGAGGAGATTCAACGTCGGTCGAGTGCTTGTTTTCAATCACATCCGTGAGCAGGAGGAGGAGAGTTTGAAGTCGGTTGGGTGCTTGCTCTCAATAACCCCCCTGCGTCGGTCAGCGCGAAGGCATCCTGCTCCAGCTCGGCCGTCGCGCTCTTGTTCATCGACGTCAACGTGGCAACCGCCTCGCGAAGCTCGTCGTTCTGGCGCTCGGCTTCCGCCAGGCGTTCAGCGAGCTGCACGGCGACGACGGGCAGGTTGCCGAAGTCGGAATCGGCGTCGTCGCCTTCCGCGGCGTTGTCGGCATGCGCAGCGGACAGCACCGCGCTCTGCTCCCGTGCGCCCTGGATCACCGCCAGGAGCTCAGCGAGCTTGGCACTTTGGGAGGCGTCATCACTGCCCGCAGCGGCAGCGGCGGCGGCAGCGCACTTGCGGGAGCGCGAGGCTGCCGGGCGACGCAGCGGGAGCGACGCACCAACGAACCCCTGTAGGGATGGGATGTGGGGGTGAAGCGAAGGGGGGGGTCAGCACCAGGGACCCGACAAAATACGGTGAAATTCCCAAGAGTTGTGCGCAGGGGTCAGGCTAATCTTTCTGTGGGCGTGACCACAGCGTGCCAACCGATCCTTCCTGACGCCGCGCTGGCCGCGAGAAAGTAAACTACTCACCGCCGCCGCATGTTTTGGCCCACCGAGGCTGGCGCCCGGCGCCCGAGACAGGCCAACAGGCAGGGGAATGGGACCGATTCAAGGCGACGGCACTGAACCCATCTGCGACCGTCTCCCTCTTTCTTTAACGTCCTTTTTGCCCTATAACCCACGCGCGCGGTAACGGATTGCGCCGCTCTCCGAAACACAGCACACAGAGCCACGCTAACGCCGCATTGCTCGCCCCCTCGCGACCACCGCTTCTGGCGTGCTTTCTGCGGTGTCCGAACGGGCATTTTCTCCAGCTGGGCGGCAAAAGCCACACCGAAGGCACGAGAAGTGTTGAGGGTTACAGAAAATAATCTCCCCCCTGCGGCGATCGATGACCGGCATCGCTCGCGGTACTGGTTATCGTCTGGGGACCGACCCGAGCCCGCCCACGGCCGAGACAGCTGACGTATATTGCATCGCCCGCCACGCCAGTGACGCGTCCATTGAACCCTGGCCTCTCGAGTTAAATGGCTTCACACGGCGAGCAGTGCGAGTACTCGTAGCAACATCTGCCAGGCCAAAATGCCCTTTCCGTTGGCGGCACAGCTGTAAATGCGTTGAGTCGGGGGGGGGCTTGGGTCGGGGGGAGGTTCGAGCGGTGACGACTAAGCGAGATGGTGAGACGGCGGGAGGAGGTGCGCACCTGCTTCAGTGCCAGGGAGCCGCGGTTGGCGGCAGCGGTCGGGGAAGCGGCGCCCGCGCGGACACGCAGACCACACCTCACAACCCCCTTCCCATTTGCGTTCCCGCCATTGCGGGTGAACGTGCCGCAGCGGGCGGCCACGGGGGCAGAGGCGACACACGCCATGCTATCACAGTAGAGCGAGGGTCCCGATCGAGTAACCGCCTCGGCGCCCTTCTCTCACGCTAGAGGAAGCGCCGTAGGGAATGGGGACCTTCGAGCGCCGGGCGCAGAGGGGGCTTCAAGTTCAAGCGCCGTCTTCTGATATCCTCTTGGAGAAATCCACGTGGCAATAAAACTCAGTAAATGGACGGTTCTGATTGGTCGAGCGAGAACAGGCTTCGATACCAAGCTCGGTGGCCGGTTGTAGTTCAAATTTGCCGCCAGTCGCGAATGCACCGACAAAACAACGGCACCTCCTCCTCACAACGCAACCGCGCGCAGTGCTGCGCTTGAACAACAGTACCGCCCGCCAGCACCAGTCGGCCGGAGCCGCAAGACCCGTGCACACCGCCGCTGTCGCCGTCCGCTCCGTTCGCCCGTCGCGAGATGGCACCGCCGGAGTGGAACTTCGGGCACGTCGCGGGCATCTGCGATGTCGCCTTCATCGGAGCCGGGCAGGGGGGGTACTCGAGAACAACGTCCGTCCCCACCCCCCGGTCCCCCGTCGACCGCACAACGGAGCATGTCTGACCTTCACGGTGGATGCTCTTGCAGACGTGCGGACTCGGTTCGTGGTGGCCAGACCGCTGTATGAGCCTGTACCCTCGCCCCGAATGTGTTTTTTTCGTCGAACGAACGTCGGTCGAATCCCAACGCGAGCCTCCTGAGAACAACGTCTCGCACGCACAACGACCAGCTCGCACGACTTACCCTCATGGTGGACGCACATTCAGACGGGCAGACTTTTTTACGGAGGAATACTTCAGACCGTTGTATGAGCGTGTACCTTCGGCCCGACCTCGGTATTACTTCTTTTTCAACGTCGGTCGATTCGTTGTTCTTTACGACCCTCCTGCTGGGGCTGATGCGCGGCTGGTCACCTGCGGCGCGGACAACACCATTGCGCTGCGCCACCCAGACACCGCCGAGGTGGGGGCGCGCGCTCAGTACCTCGCTGTTTGCACGTTGCACGTCATGTACCGGTACACCCGGTACACACTCGCTGCATCGTATCCTCCTCCCTGGCCTGGCTACTCGATCCCTGATGACAGTCTGCAGTGCGTAATCCCTTGGAGTAGCTGAGGCGTGTAGTTGAGTATGGGAACGGCGTGTGCGCCCCTGCTCGGAGGTGGAGGAATCATTTGAGGACCACGACGATGCTGTAAACGTTCTAGCTGTAGCGCCCGACGGCGCGAAGTTCGCCACTGGGTCCGATGACAACTGTGTCAAGCTTTTCAACTTCAAGGGCGCCAATCGCGAGTTCGAATCCAACGTCGTGCGATTCGCGCTCCCGGTTCGCGCGCTCGCGTACAGCGCCGACGGCACGCTGCTGGCGGTAGGGCCTGGCGGATATTGTCCGCCACATCGTCGACACGAGTTTTGAACTCTCGTCTCGGGATGAAAGTGGCATCCTATGACGTGACGAGCAGATATTGCCCGCCGCATCATCGACACGCATTTTGAACCCTCGTCTCATGACGAATGTGGCACCCTACGATGTGTCGAGCAATATCCGCCAGGCCCTGTACCTGTCTCCTCTCATCCAACGCACGTTGAACCCTCGTTTCCTAATCTATGACGTGGCGAGCAATATCTGCCAGGCCCTAGCTGGCGGCCGGCGGCGAGGACAGCGACGTAAAGGTCGTTAACATGGCGGATAAGTCGGTGCTGCACACGCTGGCCACGCGTTCCAAGTGCACCAAGAGTTTGGCGTTCGACCCCAAGGGGGACTTCCTCTCCGCGGTGGATGACACCGGCGTGGTCACCGTGTGGGCGCTCAAGGCCATCAAGGCGGGGAGGTCATTGAAAACAAGCACTCGACCGACGCTGAATTAACGAATCTGCTTCTCCTCCCCCTCGCGTATATGAGCATTCACCCTGAAGGTGAGTCATACTCCGAACTTGGTTCGAGTGCTTGTTCTCAATGACCCTTCCACCAGGCGGAGGGTGCGGAGGACGCCGGCGGTGGTGACCCGGACGATGACGATGAAAAGGCCACTTCGACGGAGCCCGGCGAGATCTTGCTGTCGGCCACCACCGCGCCCGTCACCGAAGCGGACTCGCCCGCGGTAGGGCGGTGCAGGTTGACCTCAGGTTGATCATAGAATGACCCTTGGTTGACCCCAGGTTGACCCCAGGTTGACCCTAGTTTGATCATAGAATGACCCTTGGTTGACCCCAGGTTGACCCCAGGTTGACCCCAGGTTGACCCTGGGTTGACCGTGCATGATGTCAGCGCTTGCAGCTAAAATGGTTTAAACAGCTTTCAGACTGTGCTTTCATCCAACTTACCAGCTTTCAGACTGTGCTTTCAATTTCAACTTGCGCCCCTACATGTCGGTGAACCGCGCGGCGTGGCGCCCCGACGGGGCCGTGCTGGCCGTGCCCGGCCGCGAACGCGACGTCACCTTCTTCGAGCGCGGCACATGGACGGAGCTGGAGGACCACCGCCTGCTGTCCCCCGACGCCGCCGACGCCGCCGCCGCTGACAAGGACGACAAGAAGGCGAGGATGTGTTCCGCCGCATCCTCTATTTGGTCGGATGACCATATCACCGCACCCTCTGTCTGTCAGACAACCACATCACCGCATCCTCTGTTTGGCCAGGCGACCACATCACCGCACCCTCTGTCTGGCCAGGCAACCATATCACCGCCCTATGTTTGGTCAGACGACCATATCACCGCACCCCTCTGTTTGGCTAGACGAACCATGTCACTGCACCCTCTGTCTGGTCAGACGACCATATCACCGCATTTTATGTATGGCCAGCCGACCATACTGACGATACTGACGTGGTTGTCGACTGGCGTTACACGAAGGGCCACACCGACAACGTGGTGCTCGTTGCGTGGTCCCCCAACGGGAAATACCTGCTCACCTCGGGCAAGGACTCCGTGGTGGCAGTGTGGGATGTGGCCGCCAAGAAGGTGGTGTCGCGGCTGTCGCACGAGGGCATCGTGTGCGGCGCTGCGTGGCGCGCGGAGGGCAACGCCGTGGCAATGGTAGGGCCCTCGCAGATATTGCTATTGCTCGCCACGTCATGGGCTACGCGTATCGACCTCCTCCACTGCATGGAAGTGGGGGTTCCAGTGGTAAACCCCCGGTTCCGGGGTTTTGCAACTGACCGCGATTTCTTAACTTATTCATCCTTCAAAATGGGTCACAGAAATTGCACGTGATTCGCCCCTCAGATGATTAAAGTATAGGGGGTCAGACCTTGTAGGTGCCATTTGCTCAATAAACGAGTGTTCAAATGCGTTGGACGACCTGGCGGGTAACACCTGCTCGGCCTTACGCGACGGTGGACGCGGACGGGCAGTGGTGCTTGTGGAAGAACCCAGTGCCGTTGGCCATGACCAGCCCAACAGCCGAGGTGAGCGCCTTCGAGCTGGACTTCTTCACCGCCGCCCCCAAGGTGGGCGGCGCGGCGGCGGAGGACCTGGACGCGCTGGAGCAGCCGGACTCCGAGGCATGGCCTGTGTTTGGTCAGGTGTCCATATTGGTGTCAGCCTGTTCGGCCAGGTGACCATATCGGTGTAAGCCTGTCTGGTTAGTCCCACATATTACCCGCCACGTCATCAACATGCATTACAACTCCTCCTCCTCCTCTTCCTCTTCCCCCTCCCCCTCCCCCTCCTCCTCCTCCTCCTCCTCCTCCTCCTCGTCTTCCTCCTCCACCTCTACCTCCCCCTCCTCCTCCACCACCTCTGATACACATTTTGGCAACCTATGACGCGGCGAGCGATGTCTACCAGGCCTTCCTCCGAGGACGACATGGCCGATATGGACGAGGAGGATTACTACGTGGAGATGGTAAGGCCTGACAGATATTTCCTGCCATATCATCCTCCACACTGTGAACCATATTGTATTTTCTTAAATTGAATGACATGACGTGGCGAGCATAATCTGTCAGGCCCGAGGAGATGGAGCGGCGCAAGCGCGCGAAGAAGGCCAAGATGGCGGCGGCCAAGGGTCTGGTCCCACGCGGCGGCGGCGGCGGCGGTAGGGTCGAATTGTCACACACCCTCCTCTCTTCGCACTGGTCTTGAGCCAACAATGTCCACACTGACATCGTTACGAACCCAACAAACAATTTACATTTCTTTGAAAGGGTATATGAATCTACCGAGCGGAGGCGGCGCGGCGCCGACCCCGCAAGCGGCTTTCCAGGTTGGCGCGGTGGCCGCTGTTGCCGCGCCCCCTGATGCCGCTGCGGGGCCCAGCCGCCGCTTCCTGTGCTATAACATGATGGGCACGGTAGGGACCAGCGTTGTTGGATTCTACGTCATCATACACACCTCCTCTTCCTTCCCCTCCTTCTCTTCCTCCTACTTCTCGTCCTCCTATTCTCCCCCCTCCTCCTCCTCCTCCTCCTCCTCCTGCTTTTCCTCCTGCCTCTCCTTTCATCACGCCTCCTGCTCCTCCTCGGACCTGTGTGTATTGACTTAAATGTGGCATCCCATGACGTGGCGAACACAACATCTGCCCAGCCCTAGCACATGGTGGTATCGACGGGCGAGACGGGCGCGGACTTCAACAGCGTGGAGATGGCGTTCCACGACCAGAGCCGCGCGGGCCGCATCCCCACCATCACCGACTACCACGGCTACACCGTGGGCGTCCTGGGCGAGCGCGGGTGTGCGCTGGCGTCCCCAGCCAGGCAGGGGGGTTGGTGAGAGCAAGCACTCGACCGATGTTGAATCACCCCCGCCTGCTCAGCGCGTCTGTATGAGCATTGACCCTGAAGATTAGACATTCTCCGATCAAGGTCGAGTGCTTGTTCTCAATGACCATCCAGTGAGGGGCGCAGGCGGTGCATCCACGGTGTTCTACCGGCCGTTCGAGTCGTGGGCGCACACGTCAGAGTGGCGCGTCACTCTGCCGCCCGGCGAGGAGGCACTGGCCGTGGCGGCGGGCACAACCTGGGTTGCCACGGTGACCTCAGGGCGCATGCTACGCGTGTTCTCTCACGCCGGCGCGCAGCGTCAGATTGTGACGCTCGAGGCAGGGCCTCACATGTATTGCTCGCCACGTCATGCGGTGCCATTTACCTCGAGAGGCGGGTTCAAAGTGCGTTTGTTGTTGTGGCGGACAGTGGGCCTGGCAGATATTGTTCGCCACGTCACAGGGTACCAATTCATTCTAAAGACGAGGGTACGAAGTGTGTTGAAACAGGTGGCGAGCAATATCCACCAGGCCCAAGCTCGAGGGCGCAGCGTTGACTTGCTGCGGGAAGGGCGGCTCGCTGGTGGTGGCGTGGTAGGGGGGTTATTGAGAACACGCACTCGACCGACGATGAATCGCGAGCCGAGTCCGCGCGTCTGTAAGAGATTCACTCATAACGGCTCAAGGGCTCCTCATTAAATTACAACCGACCGCTACCCGCAATCCGACTAGCCCCCCATCTATTCACTCATACGGTGAGTCATGCTCAATCTCAGTTCGAGTGCTTGTTATCAATAACCCTCCCGTGAGGCACTCAGCGGCGCCGGCGCTGGTGCCCGACGCCGACAACAAGCTGGCGAATGAGCAGCGCATCGAATTCGCAGAGTACGACGTGGCCAACGGCGGCCGGGTGCTAGCCAAGGGGCGCCTCCCCGTGCCGCCGGGGCACACGCTCACGTGGCTTGGCAAGGGGGTTGTTGAAAGCAAGCACTCCACCAACGTTGATCCTCCTCCTCCTCCTCCTCCTCATGCTGCTCCTCCTCATCCTCCTCCTCCTCCACCTTCTCCTCCTTATCGCATCTATATAAGCATTCACCCTGTCATGCTCCGATTTCGGTCGAGTGATAAATCTCAATGACTCTACTTATGGGGCACGTGGAGGACGGCACTGGCGCGCTGGCGTTCGGTTCCAGCGACGGTGTCACGCGCGTGCGCACCCCGGACTTCGGCGGCAGCTGGACCCCAGTGTTCAACTCCGCTGCGGCGCGGAAGCAGGAGGGCGAGCACCATTGGTAGAGCCTTGCTGATATTGGGTGATCCATGACGTGCCCACCCAATACGCACCACTGAATCTCGCGAATGTACCCCAAAATCTGTCTTCACCCTCACTGAATTACCCAAAATTCACCACCGAACCTTGCGCATGTAACCCGAAACCTGACAGAACCCTCGCTGAATGACCCAAAAATCACCACTCAACCTCAGTATCTGCCGGGCCCTGACTATGGGACCGTGGCGGTGGCCACGTCGGACTCCGCGCTCGCCGCTGCCGGCCTCTACTGCGTCGTCTGCCGCACGGCCGCGGGTAGGGATTGATGGATAGTGCTCGACAGATTGAACCCTGCGTGGAATGGCATCATACCGACTTAGATACTCGGTTAAATGGTGTCATGTTAACGTGGACATGAGGTAGAATGGCACCATACTGACTTGGATGTTGGGTAGAACGGCACCACACTGTAGTGTATATTGGGTGAAATGGCACCATACCGACGCGATAGTGGGTAGAACGGCACCATACTGACGTGGACATTGGGTTCAACGGCACCATACTGACGTGGATGTTGGGTGCAGTTGACCCTGGGTGGCGGCCCAGGCGTGTACCCCAAGCCGATCTTGACGCCCCTCAGCCTCTCGATGCCGGTGGCGTTGCCGGACGCCTCATCCGGCGACCTGGAGGACGCGTCCGCGCAGGCGGCGCTGTCCGTCTCCCTGGCGGGGGCGGCGGCGGCTAGCGGGAGCCAGGACGATAACGAGATGAGCGCGGCGCACGACCTGCTCCGCTCCGCACAGGTGCGTCAAGTGTCTCCTACGAACTGTCTCCTGCTCCTGCCAACTGTCTCCTACCAATTGTTGCATACCAACTGTCTCATACACGTACCATCTGTCTCCTACCAACTGTCTCCTACTACTACCCACTGTCTCCTACCAATTTGCTCCCACCCCCTTTCACCAACATACTCCCGATCACACCACTTGCTCTCTCAAAACCTCTCCCTCTCCCTCACCCAACCACTCACCCCCACCCCCACCACTCACTCTTACTCACGCCCACCACCCCCCTCACCTATCCAGGCGGCGGCGGACAAGGCGGTGCTGCGACTGTTCCACGCGGCGTGCCGGTCCGACCGACCTGCGCGCGCCGCGGACCTGGCCGCCGCCCTGCAGCTCCCCGCCTCCATGCACGGCGCGCTCAAGCTCGCCAACGCCCTGCACCAGGTGGGATCCCAGGGATATGGGCCCCTGACCAGACAATGTATATGGGATATGGTCACCTGGCTCAACAATCGCTCTGTGCGGGACCGTGGGATATGGTCACCCGGCCAAACAACATACTCGTATCTGCGATAAGGTCACTTGTCCAAGCAATCTATCTATGCGGGGGCCTGGGGTATGGCCACCTGACCAAGCAACATATATGGGATATGGTCACCTGACCAAACTATCTATCTGTGTCGAGCAGTGGATTTTGGCCAGAAAACATATCCGGGATATGGTAAGCTGACCAGTCAATCGATCTGTGCCAGGCCCTGCTGCGAGGTGGTATTGGCGGAGCGCATCACGCTGTTGATCCAGGGCAGCATGGCGGCGGCGGCGGCCAAGGCGGCAGGGCCTGCCAGATACTGCCCGCCATGGCATCGACACACGTGTTTGGGGGTTTACGTGGCCATATTGGATACAGCTTCGGTCGGTCAGGTGACCATTTTGGACACAGCTTCGTTTGGGGTCAGGTGAACATATTGGACACATGTCATTTGCTCAGATCATCATATTGGAGACACCTTTGGTTTGGGTCAGGTGAGCATATTGGACATAGTAAACCCTCGTTTCTTGAGCTGAATGCCGTTCTGTGACGCCGCGGATCAATATATGCCAGGCCCTAGACGTCGGAGGCTGCGGCAGCGTACGCCGGCGGCTACTCCCAGCTGGACAGCCAGGTGGACACCCCGTCGCAGGCGCCGCAACAGCACTACACCGCGCCGCCATCTCAAGCGACAGCGGCGCCGGCGGCGGATGATGCCAACCCCTTTGCGCGCCGCAAGTCAGCGAGCGCGCCGGCGGCGGCCGAGGACCTGGATGAGAACGACGCGGGGAATGGCGGTAGGGCCTGGCAGATGCTGACCGCCACGTCAACAACACACTTTTTTGAGCCCTCGTTTCTTGACTTAAACGCCATCCTATGACGTTTTGAGCAAATATCTGCCAGGCCCTACAAGGCGGTGTCGGCGGTGGTGGCGGCGGGCCGTTGGCGGGGAGTAAGACTAAGGCAGGTGACAGCGGGGACGCGCCGGCGGCTAAGAAGGGCAAGGCTATCGTCAACCCGTTCGCCAGGCGCTGAAATCATCCACAAAGTGTTTCGGTGCTCAGTGCGTCATCCATGTGTGCGTGAGGCAGCGGGAGGCGAGAGAGAATGTGTGCGTGTGTGTGAGAGAGAAACAGAGGGTGGGTGAGAGATTGCGTGTGGGGGGGGAGGAGGGGCGAGAAAGATGGAGACCGAGTGTGTTTGAGATGCACTCACCTCTTGCAATGTTACAGTACATTATATGCTATTCACGACGTCTACGGCTGCGCCTGCACCCTTCAACATATCACATTCTCGTTCCATCAGCAATCACACGCGCGCCACTCCCACCACTTCGTCAACCCTCAGGGGCTTAGGGTGAAACCTACCCTAAACCTAAACCCTAAACCCTAAACTCTAAATCGATGTGACTGTAATCTGCACCACCTTTCAATAAATGTCCCCCCCTTTCCATCGATATTCGCCGTCATCCGCCAGCCTCGTACTCCGCGCCCTCCTTCTCTCGCTCCGCCAATGCACCGCCAATCCGTCGTCTTCGAAGAGCCAATCGACCGCCTACTCCGCGCTCTCCTTCTCTTTCTCCGCCTCCATTTTGGCCTTTGCCTCCGCGAAGGCACTCTTCTTCTCCGCCGACACCTTGGTGTAGCGGCGCGGCTTGAAATCGAAAGCGAAGTTTGCAACCGTTTAATCACACGTCAGGTTCAAGCGCTGGAACCAGGCTGTCTCACTAGAGAAATGCTGAAACCAGGCGCTCTCAATAGAGTAGCAGGTGGTAAGATCACAGAGTATCACACACTGGGATTAAGCACGACACGCCGAGGACGTCTCATTTCGTGCTTGCACACACGGGGTCATCTGCACCGCTGCCTCAAGCGCAGAATTCGAGCATGGTCATCCCGTGGTCGACCAACCTGGGGTCAACCTGGGGTCAACCTGGGGTCAACTTGCACCGCCCTGCCTTGGGCATAACCGGCCCACTCCCCGGCTTATCGTCCTCCGCATATTTGCTGTCCAGATAGTACTCGATGCCCACGGCGTACCCCGCGGTGAGGACTATGAACTGCCAGATCTGGATGTAGGGGCGCAAAACTGAGAATGAAAACAAAGTTTGAAGCCGGCTTATCACAATTTAGTTTCAAAAGCTGAAACCAGGCGCTTTGCACACAAGGTTCTACCGGTTTCAACCTGCACAAATTAGTCCTGCAAGCTGGAACCAGGTGCTTTGAAGACAGGTTTCAACCGGGTACAACCTGCAGCGCCCTACCTGGACGTCGCCGAACACGGGGTCGCTGAGCGTGATGGCCTGCGCCGCGCCGGGCGCCAACGCCTCCGCCAGCCCCAGGCTGACGACCCCGCCGAGCACCGCGGCGCCTGGCAGGAGAGTCAGTAAGAACAGGAAGGTGGCTGAGAACAACGACTTTGGGCTCTTTGGTGCCCCGTGAGGATGGCTCTTTGGGCTGTTGGGCGACCACGGAGGTCGTTTTTGGGGGGCTTCTTGATGGCCGCAGATGAGGGCTCTTCGGGCTCTTTGATGGCCCAGGATGATTAGGTAGTGACGCCGCAGCTACCACGTCACAGCGTCAATGAATGTGAGAACAACGACGTTGAATGGACGAAAAACCGAAATCGGGCCGGGGGTACAGGTCATGAAACGGTGTGGCCACCCCGAACCCAGTTCGCGCGTCAAAAGCATCCACCCGGGAGGTCAGTCGTGGTGCTCCGTTGCCGAGAAGCTGGCTCTCGATGACACCCCTGCCTGAGCTAAGCGCGCGCGTCACGCCTTCGCGGGCCGACGTGGATGCTGTGGCGGTTTTCGTGGTGGATTGGGCGGAGGTGGTGGCGGTGGCGCGCGGCTGGGTGCGGCGGAGGGAGGCTGCTCGGGGCGCCGCGCGGGCGAGAACCGCGGGGAAGCACATCATCGCGGCCATCGTGCGGGGTACGACGTTTGTTTGCGTGCGGTGAGCGTGCGCTGGAAGTGCGCGCCAACAGTGTGAAGCACTGGATAAAGCGGTTGAGGGAAATCTGTCGTGGATCTCGACCAATCAGAGCGCGGTACGCGAGCTGACGTGGCACACCCGTTCAGACCCGTTACCCCCCACCGGATCTGCGCATAATTGCCAACCATGACGCGCAGACGCGCACAAGCCGCTGCAGCACTGCCGTCATGCAGCCAACCCCCGTCGCCGCCTCCGCCGGCGCATCCTCCCCTGGCCGCTACGTGGTGCGCCTGTCGGGCACGCTCGCTGCGCTGTTGGGGCGAGGCGAAGGCGCCGAGCTTTGGGAGGATGAGGTGCTTGGAATGATGAGGGAGCACGGGCTGCTGACCTATCCGTCGCCGCTGCTCGGGGGGCTGCTCGAGAAGGTGCCCGAGGTCATCGAGAAGGAGGTGCTCGCGCGGCTGGACGCCACGGACCACGCGATGGTCGCGCAGGTGGCGCGGCCGTGGCGGGCGGCGGTAGGGCCTGGCAAAAAAATGCTCCACCTTCATTTGGATGCAGTTCTCACAAACTAGGGTTGAAAAAGCTTGGCGATGACGTGGCGAGCAATATCTGCCAGGCTCTAGGTGGCGTCGGTGGCCTCCGGCTCTGCGCGCGCGGGGCAAGATGGGGCGGCGCCGCTCAAGGTCAAGCAGTTTGTCGGGTCCGTCGCGAGGTTGGAATGGGCGCTGGACAATGGGTGCCCATCCGGGTGGACGTGTGCACACGCCGCCGCAGGCGGGCGTGTGGAGGTTTTGAGGTGGGCGCGGAAGCACGGCTGCGATTGGAACGAATTGACGTGTGCGTGGGCCGCTAAAGGCGGGCACCTGGAGGTGTTGAAGTGGGCGCGGAAGCACGGCTGTCCGTGGGAGGAGGTTTATGTGGACGAGGATGAGGATTACAGCAAGTACACCACGAACTGTTGTGCACTCGCCGCTCAGGGCGGACACCTGGAGGTGTTGAAGTGGCTTCATGAGCACGACTGCCCGTGGGACGAGTATACATGTGAGTGGGCCGCTGAGAGCGGGAACCTGGAGGTGTTGAAGTGGGCGTGGGAGCACGGGTGCCCGTGGCGTGAGGATATCGAAGACACTTACAATCATGATTGTTGCTCACTCGCCGCTCAGGGCGGGCACCTGGAGGTGTTGAAGTGGCTTCGGCAGCACGACTGCCCGTGGGACGACAAGACGTGTGAAATGGCCGCGGCGAGTGGATATCTGGAGGTGTTAGGGTGGGCGCGGGAGTACGACTGCCCGTGGGATATGACGACGTGTGGCGCCGCCGCTCAGGGGCGGGCACCTGGAGGTGTTGAAGTGGGCCCGGGCGCACCACTGCCCGTGGGATGAGTTTACGTGTGAGAGGGCCGCGGCGAGCGGGAACCTCGAGGTGTTGAAGTGGGCGCGACAGCACGACTGCCCGTGGGATACGGCAACGTGTTCCACCGCCGCTGAAAGCGGGCACCTGGAGGTGTTGAAGTGGGCCCGGGCGCACCACTGCCCGTGGGATGAGGATACGTGTGCGAACGCCACGAGGATGGGGCACATGGATGTGCTGACGTGGGCGCGGGCAAACCACTGCCCATGGGATGCGTTTACGTGTGCCGCCGCTGCTGAGGGCGGGCACCTAGAGCTGTTGCAGTGGGTGCGGGAGCACCACTGCCCGTGGGATATACTGACGCGCCAATACGCCCAGCGGCGCGGGCACCGGGAGTTGTTGCAGTGGGCGGTGGAGCACGGTGCACCTTGAGGCGCGCTGCCAATGCTCGCGTCCCTTAGGACGCACTCAGCGCCGCGCTGTGCTCCGGAGGACGACACACTTTGGCAATGAAATGCATCATCATTCACGCGCTCTCGAGCTCTATAGCTAAAACACATCTACAAGCTATACTCTTGCAGTCAATCACTCGCTTGCGTCTCTCACGCACTCATAAGCGCAAGAGCATCGCGGCGCGCAGCACTTTCCGCGGCCACCCCGCGCCCTACTAGGGACAATTAGATCCAACGAGTGTTTCTTGACACAAATGGTTGAATGTAATGAGGCAAATTGCTCCCGCCCGCCTACTGCAGAGTGGAGACTGAATGGTTTGAAGGTGATTTGTTATCCTGAAGAACTACCATCATCCGGCAATATATTGCATAGTACGGGCATGAACCCTCCACTACCCATTCCACCCATCGCTCTTTTCCACAACGGTACAGAATGTCCTGGTGGCCCAATGGACAAGCAAACATTGTCGGCCACGTCATCCAACAAATTATGAGACCCCGTTTCTTGAGTAAAATGGCATCCCATGGACGCGGCGAGCAATATCAGCCAGGTACCAACATTGTATGACCACTCTACAGCCGCCACGTCTCTTGTTCTCTCTATCTATCTTTTCATATTTATATTTTCTCTCGTTTCTCTCATTTGAACTTGCGTTGACAGACTTGGGGCACAGCTGTACCGTTGACCGCACCGAGGACGGTGTTAGTGAGCGTGTTGCAGTTGAATTTGAAGTGCCAGGTACGAGGCGGCCCACGGCCCCGAAGTTCGTCCCTGATGAGTTTGCAACTAAACGAGGACCAGGGCGACGGCCTGGTGCCTCCTTATACACGCATACGCGTCTCCCTCCCTGTGTGCCTTTGCAATGTGCGGCATTCGACCTACTGGCTACAGCTGTTGCTGACGTTGCTGCTGCTGCTGTCGCTGTCTGGTTGCTGTTGCACCCATGCCAGCGTCTCGGGATGGCTCTGACATACGGCTGCACACATATCCCTGTCCCATGGGTAGTCTTGCTCCCGCGCCCACTTCAGCACCTCAAGGTGTCCGCCCGCAGCGGCGACCTCACATACATCTCCCGCATAGTCATCTCCGGGACCAATATCTTCCCACTCGCAGTCGTGCTCCAGCGCCCACTTCAGCACCTCCAGGTGCCCGTCGTATACCGTGTTGTCACACATGTATCGCCTATCGAACCACGGGCAGTCGTGCTCCCAAGCATACTTCAGCACCTCCAGGTGCCCGCCACGAGCGGCGTTGGAATACGTCTCATCATCCCACGGGCAGCCGTGCGCCCGCGCCCACTTCAGCACCTCCAGGTGCCCACCCTGAGCGGCCAGTGCACACGCGTTACGTCCGTAGTTACCAGTGTGGCTACTCAAGTCCTTCTTGCTCCACGGGCACCGATTCGCCTTGGCCCACGCCAGGCGGTCCACGGACGTGCAAAACTCCGCGAAATTGAGCGGCTTCTCCGGTTTCTGCGGCGCGCGCGGGAGGCCCGAGTCCCTCACCGCTTTCCGCCACGGCCGGCCCACCTGCGCTAGCATGGTGCGGTCGAGGCAGTCCAGCCGCGGCAGCACCTCCTTTACGAGGACCTCAGGCAGCTTGTTCAGCAAACCCCCGAGCAGCGGCGACGGGTAGGTGATCAGCCCCGCCTCCCTCAGCCGGCCCAACTGCACCGCGTCATGAACGTCCTCGTTCACCGGCTACCAGGGGCTTCCACTCGACCACTTCACAGCTAAACCTATGCCGGTTTGGTCAGATAACCGTTTTCTGTCAGGTATGTGACGAGTTATGACCCATCGATATGAGTTGGTTACACGCTACTGAAACCACATAACGCATCCCACAAACAGAGTGTACGTTGAGCTGAGAAGTGGACGACTGTAAGCCCTTGCCGACACCACCGGGGCTCGGCCGCCGGGGCGCAGCAGCGCGGCGAGCACGGTGGCCGCCGCCGAGGGTCAAGTTCGAAACACCCATAAGCATTTCATACAGAGATACGCTCCCACGCGTACAAGGAGGCACCAGGCCTTCTTCGCCCTGGCTCTTGTGTTGTCCGCGAATTAAACCCTCGAGAGTAATCCAGCACATTGCAACCCTTGGTTCAGAGAGTCATATGGCGTTTACGTGTCCCTGCCGCCGCCACCAGCCCTCCCGCCGCCCCCCCCGCTACCGCCCCCGTCTCCGCCACCAACACCCCGGCCGTCGCCGACAGAGCCAGAGTTGTTGCCATCACCTTGCGCAAGATCTCGTCCTCGAAATACCAACCAGAAAGCTCCTCGTTCTCTTGGCCGCGCATCATCTCGGCGAGCGCGCCCAACAGGCGCACGACGAAGCGGTCGGCGCCGGGTGCGGGTGGATCCTGCATGACGGAAGGCCGGCACCGTTGGGGGAGCACCGCAGCGGCGTGTGCGCGGGCAGTGCGCGCGATCCTGAGCGAACGTTCGACTTTTGCTGGGGTTCGAGCGAATCTGAGCGAATCCGACCCTCGAGCGAATCCGAGTGAAGGCAGGGCTGCCGCGCGCTCAGCGCCGATAGAGCCGAGCCGCGCGATCATTTCCCAAGGAACCGCGCGCGCCGTTGCGGGTGCGGCACTCCACCGCTCGTGCCTTCGCCTCGATCGGCCGGAGTCATCCAACGCGCCTGCCGCCGCGCCCCGCGCCTCTGCCGTCGCCGCGCCCCGCGCCTGCTGTCTGGCGCCTGCCGCCATGGGTATGACCAACATGACACCCACGCAGGTGTTCGCGTTCACGGCGCAGATGCTCCTCACCTGCTCCGTCTCCCTCCTCACGCACGCCTCCATGGTAAGGCAGCTACCAGAGCTGTGCATAGCCCTCAATACGTGAGCCACGTCACCGCGAGCGTCGTCGCTAGCGGGCGCCTCGTGTAGAGCCCACCGGGACTCGCCCCCAAACACCGTTGGGCCCACGGCCCCGCTTCCATCCTCGCGTTACGGTATTTCCTATTTCGTGTTAGAACCGATGCTCACCTGCTCCGTCTCCCTCCTCACGCACGCGTCCATGGTAAGGCAGCTGCCACAACTGTGCATCACCCTGCGTCGGTGAGCGACGCCGCCGTGAGCTCTGCCGCCGAGTGCGCCTCGTTAACCTCAACGTCCAGCCCACCGGCATCGGCCCCAACACCGTCGGGACCAACGGCAGCGTTGGGAACGATTGTCACGCCTTACCAAGGAAGGGAACGGTTGGGAGTCCCTGGTCGATGGAGGGTGGCAAGTACGCGTACAACACCATGACGGCAGGGGCCTCTACTCGTCCCCTTCTCAGCTCAACCTGGGCTGTTTATGACTGAAACCACCCAACGTCCCACAAAAAGCGCTTACATTGAGCTGAATAGTAGGACGAGTGTGAGTCCCTGGTTGACGGTGCCGCTGTTTGCTGAGCTCACCAAGCTCTCCATGGTAGGCCGCGGACGGTGCGGGATGACCGCAGGCTATCGCGCTTGGTTTAATCTAATCTCTTGATGCTAAGATGTGATGAACCATCACTTCCAAACTTCGCTTTCCAATTCAACTTGCGCCCCTACACCTTGAGCGCGCTGATGTTCGCCAAGGAGTGGCACGACACCAAGGCGGCTGGAAAGGAACTGGACCTCGACTACGAGCAGGGCACCGTGCTCATGGCGGGGCCACATGCGACGTGCCCTCTCCTGTTCAGCAAACTTCTTTGAGTGTGTGTGCATGTGTTACAGCCAGGTGAGGAGAGCGCCGGGTACGGGGGCAGGGCGAGAGCCTGGCGCCTCCTTGTAAGCGCCGAAGCCTCTGTCTCACTCTCTACCTCTCTCGGACGCGGCGAGCACAGGGGCTAGGACGAAATAAACCTGTGTGGTGGGCGCGGGGAAACCTTCACCCGGCGTCCCCTTTCCTGTTTTGCAGCTGTGCATGAATGGATGGATGGTGGTTTGTTCCTCGAGTTCGAGCTGAAACGAGGACGGGAAGCTGTGTCGGCCCCTGGCTGATGGCAGCTGTGCCCGCGCTCATGTACTTCATCAGCAACAACCTCAACTTCGTCATCATCAAGGAGCTGGGCCCCACAAACTTCCAGCTTCTGAACAACCTCAAGATTTTGGCCACCGCCATTTTCTTCCGGTATGGGCCTGGCGGATCATGCGTGCCACATCATACCTTTAATCTTAATCGTTGTATATCGAGTCAAATGCCAATCTGTGACGTGGCAATCATAATCTGCCGGGCCGTTTCTTCTGGCTGATCATGAAGGTGCAACTCAACAGCCTGCAGTGGTAGGCTCTGGCGGATAATGCTCGTCACGTCATTGGGTGCCGTTTCACTCGAGAGACGAGGACTTAAAGTGCGTTTGATGAACTGGCGAGCAATTGTCCACGCTTTATGTATCTTGAAGCCAACGGCACCCAATGCCATGGCGAGCAATATCCGCCTGGCCCTATGCAGGGGCGCATGCTGATCATGCTGACCGTGGGGTGCACGATGAGCCAGCTGTCAGGATGCGTAAAGGAGGGTGGATCACACTTCAGCGGCTCCACCCTGGGGTAGGGCCTGGCAGACATTACCCGCCACGTCATCGACGCGCGTTGTCAACCTCGATTCTTGAGTCAAATGGCATCCTATGACGCGGCGAGCAATGTTTGGCAGGCCCTGTATGTCTTCCTGTCATCCAACGCGTGAATAACCCTCGTTTCTTGAGTCAAATGGCATGGTATGACGTGGCGAGCCCAAAATGTTCCAGGTCCATACCCTGGGGTACTCGCTGAAGATATGCAACGCGTGCCTCACCGCGCTGGGCTCCGTGTACTGCGAGAAGTTTCTGAAGGGCAACCGCAACCCCTTCCACTTCCAAAACTTGCTGCTGTACGGCTGGTAGGGACTGATGGATAGGGGTCAGGGTTTAGTGTTAGGGTTTAGGGATACTGCTCGCCACGTCATCAACCTCATGTTGAACCCTCGTTGCCTGAATCAACTTGCATCCTGTGACGTGGCAAGCACTATTCAGCAGACCCTAACACCGGGGGCTCGCTCTTCACCACTTTCTCCGTGCTCGTGGATGGCAAGTTGATCGTGGGCGGGCTCGGGCAGCTGGTCGACGGGCACTCGGTAGGCAGGTTATCAACAACAATTTCTTAAACACACAGTGGAGCACAAGATATCATCAGGGTGGATGCACATATAGACGCGCGGACGCGGTCCGTGGTGGCCATACCGTCGTATGAGCGCGTACCCTCGGCCAGATTTCAGATGTTTATTCATTCAACGTCGGTTCAGTCTTTATCTCCATTGACCCTCCTGCTCGGTGCTGACGTTCTGCCTGATTGCCAACTACGCCTTCGTGGGGATCGCGACCAGCGGGGTTATGAAGTATCTGGTAGGGCCTGGCGGACATCGCTCGCAACGTCATAGGGTGCCATCCAACTCAACAAATGAGGGCTCAAAGTGCGTTGGATGACGTGGCGAGCAATATTCACTAGGGCCGGGCGGATATTGCTCGCGATGCCGGGCGGATATTGCTCGCCACGTCATTGGGTCCCATTCACCTCTAGAGACGAGGGTTCAAAGTGCGCTGAATGACGTGGCGGGCAATTATTGCGAGGCCCTAGTTCCTGGATAACATCGCCAAGACGTTTGCGGCGACGGGAGCGATGTTCGTGGTGGCGGCGGTGGCGGTGATTTGGTTCGGGGAGGCGTTCCGCATGGAGCTAGTTCTGGGCGGCGTTATCGCAGCTCTGGCTATCGAGGTGTACTACCACGGGGGTACGCTAATAGACGTGGCAGGGGGACTATTGAGAACATGCACTCGACCGACGTTGCAACTCCTCCTCCCTTCCCGCGTGTCTGTATGAGCAATCACCCTGAAGGTCCGACACGCTTCGATATCGTTGCGAGTGATTGTTCTCAATGACCCTCCTGCTTGGCGGCGAAGCCGCAGGGTCTGGGCCAGACGACGTCGACTCAGGAGCTGCCGGGGTCGCGCGGCAGCCCGCATGGGAGCGGCGCTGAGGGAAAGGGAACCGTCTAATTCTTTTGGGGGCTTTAGCACTACATATTCGGTAGGACACCGATATGATATCACATACATTAACGTTATTACAATACAACAGCTGTGTTTCGTGCCGCGCGCTGACCGCGGCACCAGTCCAAACACGCACCTACAAAAAGGGGTGGCAATCCCCCTCCAAGAGACCGGCAACCCCCCTTCAAGTGAGTTGCCACCCCCCTCCAATTGGTGGCAGCACCCCTCGAATTAGGTGACATCCCTCCTGAAGGGAAGGACGAGGTCTACGGGTAAGAGTTGCGGACATGGTAATGCATACACTCGACGCTACTAAATATGCGGCGTACATGACTTTTGGCGTTATCTTTTGTCTCTCTTTTTATTCTTCTTTTTACCCGCGTCGCCGTCCAGCGGGTCACGGATGTGCTTCATGTCCTCGTGCTCGTCCTGGAAGTTCCACATCTGTTGTAATAGAGGCGTAGGGGTGTGCGAGAGGTTGTGAGGGGTGTGTCAGGTGTGCGAAAGGGGTGTGTGCGGGGGATGTGAGAGGTGTGTAAGTGGGGTGCGGGGAGGGTGTGAGTGGGGTACGAGGGGCGTGTGCAGTGGGTATGATGGGTGTATGAGGGGTGTCTCACCTCGTCATCTTCCACCTCCACCCTGCTCCCCCGCAGCCGCTTGATGACCACGACTGCGTGGCGATGAACATACGGACTGGTGTCAGTTCCGGCGTCGACGGTGACGGCAACGGCGAGGCACACACGTTGAGAACACAGGGGTTCTCTGGACTGCATGCATGGCAGTCAGAGATAGGGTAGGTGAGTTGGTGAAGCGTGGACGCCGCCCACCAGTCCTAGAGAATGGTTGCTACGACCCTCGGCGGACACTCAGCGAGTCAGCGTAGCTGAGCAGAGAGCTGAACAGCACTGAACAAGTGAACGGGGGAACTCAGGACGTGTAAATGGTTCTTCGGGGCTCGGGGCTCACATATTTTAATGAATATCGGCGTCGAGAACAGAATGAGCGAGAACAGGATGATGAAGAGGTACACCTGCGCGGTAAGAGGTAGGAAGATCAGCGTCTGACGTTGCCGCGCGCACGCAAGCCAGGGAGAGGAGGGAGGGAGGAGACGCTCACGAACGAGAGCCATCCCCCATCTCTCCCTTCTCTCCTCGCTCTCCCCCGTCTGCCCCCTCTCCCTCCTCTCCCTCCTCACCCACCTCTGCATCATCTCCTATCCCAAGAACCCTCCCTCGCAATCCCTCCGCCTCCTATCCACACCGCCCGCGCCGACTTCGTCCCCCCCCGCCCGCGGCCCATCCCGTCCCTTCGCCGTCCAGACGAACGCAACTCAAATTCAGTTGCATTTATTTCTCGCACCTGGTTTTCCGCGGCGGCGAGGTCCAGCCCCCCGAGCAGCCTCCGCGCGCCCCCGTCGCTCACCCCCGCCGCGCGCGACCCCGCCGCGCGCCACGTCCACGTTCCCGTTCCCCCCGTGGCGTCGTCCATGCCCGCCATCGACGCCATCGAGGGCCACACCCACGCGGCGTCCCCGAGACCCATGTGCGCTTGGGTGCCCGGCAAGTTATCAGTAACAGTAACGGCGGACAGAGCTGTGGCGAAGGCCCCGGCGACCCGGAGGTTGAGTCTGCGAGGGGTGGATGGGAGGGGCGCAGCTCGAGGAGTACCGCGACCGGGTCGGCGCCGTGGACGGAGGCGTCGCGGGCTGGGCGTTGTGGTGGTGCGGCCCCCGTGCGCTTTCACTTGAAAATGAAGGTTGGATTTTGGATAACGAAGCGGAGCAAGGAACAAATGCAGTTATCCGGGACGCACCGTGCCTTGGATTGTCAGCGCCAACGGTTGTGGTTGACAAGACCGCTCACAAGTAGCGGCGGACGCCCGTAAGCGGGAAGGGCAGGGGCCTCTACAGACCATCACCCGCGCATCCGCGCGCCGCGATGCTCACGCGGGGCACGCGTCCTAGCTCTGCGCCGGTGAGTGTCAGCGAAAGTGTTGAAGACGATGTTTTTCCTTGATCACGTTCTCTCGCTCGGCACCTTCAAACGACTCGCTCCAATCGGGCCCACGCCACCCTACGGCCTCGCTGTCTAACGTGCACCAGCAGTTGCCCCCAGCGCCACCCTCATGCCAGCCCCATGCCATCCCCATGCCACCATCACGCCAACCTCAGGCCAACCCTCGTGCCGTCCCCATGCCACCCCGTGCCACCTTGCCTGGCGCCTGGCATCCTGACTCTCGAGTCTCGCCGTCGCCCTCCACTACCAGGATCGCTTGGACCTTGAGGGCGGCAACAGCCTGGACGACAACTCCAAGGGCCGGCGCGGCGGCGGCAGCGGCGGCGGCGGAACCGGCGCCGGCGCTGGCCGTAGGATTGGTTCCGCCGTCGCCCGCCACATAGGCCGCGCTGCCGCTGCATTGTTCGGCATCGCGCGAAAACGATGGTTCACAACGATGCTGCTGCTGTGGATCGCGTACAAGGCAGGGGCTTACACTCGTCCACTTTTCAGCTCAACTTGAGCGCTTTGTATGGGATAG
>Ga0307489_10000199_pt1 | contig 33176 bp, 32 predicted proteins | sample SB12metaG_FD_202247 | JGI IMG/M metagenome (GOLD analysis project Ga0307489, IMG submission 202247) | Sea-ice brine microbial communities from Beaufort Sea near Barrow, Alaska, United States - SB 1.2 | ecosystem: Environmental > Aquatic > Marine > Coastal | place: USA: Alaska | collected... | reverse complement strand
GTACGCTTCGAAAAAGTAAATTATAGTGGAACTAACACAAATAATTTTGCACTTAACGAATTAAAAGAAGTAGAAAGCTAACTCATTTAAAAGATCAGTAAATGCAAATTAAGTTTCCCTTGACATGTTAAAAATGTGTCTTCGTAAAGACACTTTTTTAACATGGTAAAGACATTTTTTTCGATTTAATTCTCCAGTTTTAAATATAAGATATTCTATAAATAATTAACTAACAATTTTATGACACTTTTCGTTCATATGCCAAGACGACGTTATGAAGTGAGCGACGCCTACATAATGGCACTAACATTCATCATATTTTTTTCAGTGACTAAAATTGTAATGTACTTTTTAAAAAAAAATCAACATCATAATAGTAACCAGGAAACTAAAATTCATAATCCTCGTGGTGGCACTAAAGAAATAAAAATTTCCGATGATAACGAATTATCATCCGCTATACTGTCGTGTATTGCGAATGATGAAAGTTATATAGTGAAAAACCAACAAATAAAAAACTTGATTTTTCATTTGGCTAAGGAAAAGCTAACACAGGAATCTTTAATGATAACTCCAAATATGATCCGTTTCTTAGCTGTAAACTTAATTAGTAAGGACCAAACCTTAATGGTAAAAATTGGAAATGTGGTCGTTTCATCGAATAATCGTGTTCGGTTATTAACTCGATTTTGGGGAACCGCCATGATTGCGCTTGTCGGCGCTGTGTTCTCAGGCCTCCCATACGCCGTTTTTATGGGATTGGTGTATTTTGATCTAACTACGAATTGTGGTTATGATTGTTCTGCGTATTTCGAACATCTTCCAAAAGATGTCCCTGTTGCGATTTACGCAGAACAATCGGCTGGCAATTTAATTATTGCAGGAAATAATGACGATCGCCAAGTAGAAATTTATATTCCATCCTCAGACAAAGGCATTCATACTAATATTGGCGAAAAGTCGGTTACAAGAAAATATTATCGTTCTCGTAAAAAGGCGAAGGAAGTACAATTTTCTGAGTTTAAAAAAACAGATCCTGTGCTGTCTATGTTTGACAATTTGGTGGAACCTGAAACTCCACAGAAACCTTGTGCGGCTGACGATGTTCCAAACGTACTCAAAAATATAGATTTATAACAAGTGATGAATTTGTATCTACAGGTCTATTTATTATTGACAAAGAAGTTAGAATTCAATACTATACGGTTAATAACTTATTATGTGGTAGAAGTATAAATGAACTACTTCGAATTTTTCAATTAATTCAATATATTAAAGGAAAGCTTAAACAAGCTTGTTAAATTAATTGGAAAACTTGATATAAAACTTTATATTCAAACCCCTTAAAATCAAAAGGTTATTTTAAAATACTATATTCTCATAAAAAGAATTCAAAATTTATGCCAAAATTAAAAACTCGAAAGGCAGCTTCAAAAAGATATAAAATTACTGGTAACCGTAATTTTTTACGTCGACATGCTTTTAAAGGCCATCTTTTAATGAAAAAATCAAACCGACAAAAGCGAAAACTTTCTCAACGATTATGTGTTAATGTAAACGATATTAAAGCTATTAAATTAATGTTACCTTACTAAATAAAAAAATTAATAAAAGTTAAAAATGGTTAGAGTTAAAAGAGGAAATGTGGCGCGAAAACGTCGGAAAAAAATATTATCACTTGCAAGTGGTTATCGTGGAGCACATTCTATATTATTTCGCATTGCAAATCAGCAAGTAATGAAAGCTTTAAGATATTCTTATATAGGTAGAAAACAAAAAAAACGAATTTTTAGAAGAATTTGGATTAGTCGAATTAATGCAGCATCAAGATTGAATGGTCTTTCATATAGTCAATTAATTCATGGATTCAAAAAATCAAATATTGATATTAATCGAAAAATGTTATCACAAATTGCAGTTTTAGATTCATCTACTTTCAAATCATTGGTTGAGTCTTCTAATTAAAATTTTATTCTGATTTAGATTATATAACTATTCTGAGTATAATCTAAATTAGAGAATTAGAAAAAATTTGATACAATGACTATTAATAATGATTTAGAAAAATTAATTGAAAATTTGCCTTTTTTTTTGCAAGAGCATTTAAGTCAGCATAATTTAAAAAATCAACTTATTGAAATTGTTTTAGATCTTGGACGACGGCCAGAAGCTCGTTTCATTAGTGGTCCTGAGTATTTATCACAGAAGATTATTTCCTGGCAAGATATTGATTACATTACAAAACGGGTTAGCAAGTTTAGTAATGAAAATCGAGCAGGTATTGAACGAACACTTCATCGTATAAGTTGTATTAGAAATCGTCAATTTTTGATTAACGGATTAACTTGTCGTGTAGGACGATCTATTTTTGGTACTATTTCTATAGTACGTGATTTACTAGAATCAGAAAAATCAATTTTAATTCTAGGAAAACCTGGAGTTGGAAAAACAACAATTATTCGAGAAATTGCGAGAGTTTTAGCAGATGAAATGGAAAAACGTGTAATAATTATTGACACATCTAATGAAATTGCTGGTGATAGTGATATTCCACATTCTGGTATTGGTCGTGCAAGACGAATGCAAGTTGCAAAAACAGAATTGCAACATCAAGTTATGATTGAAGCTGTTGAAAATCATATGCCAGAAGTAATTATTATTGACGAAATTGGAACAGAGCTTGAAGTTTTAGCTGCACGTACTATTGCTGAAAAAGGAGTTCAATTAGTTGGTACAACTCATGGAAACTGTTTAGAAAATTTAATTAAAAATCCTTCATTAGCAGATTTAATTGGTGGTATTCAATACGTTACATTAAGTGATGATGAAGCAAAACGTCGTGGGACACAAAAAAGTATATTAGAACGTAAGGCATACCCTGCCTTTGAAATTATCATAGAAATAAATCAACAAAATTCTTGGACAATTCATGAAGAAGTGCAAAATTCCGTTGACTTATTTTTACGTGGAAATTTTATTCTAAGTCAAGTTCGACAATTTTCTTTAGCTGAAAAAATTCGAATTAAATCAAAACGGTTCCAAAATACTCAAAATTCTTTATTAAAGAATTCTGTTAATTTAAATGATCCTCTTATTTTAGCTCAAAAAAATTGGATTTCGATTAACCAGTTAAAAGATGAAAAAACTTTCAAATTAAAATCAAAAAAATTAATTATTTATTCTTATTCAATTTCGAGTAATTTATTAAAAGAGGTTTTATTAAAAATGGGTTTTAAATTTGTTTTAACAAATGAAATTAGAAGAGCAGAATTAATCATTGGATTAAAAAAACATTTGAAACAAAATTTTAAGTTAACAAATATGGCAAAACAAAGAAATATTCCAATTTATTCAATAAATCAAGTAAGTTTTTATCAAATTAGTAAACTTATTCAGTTTATTTCTTTATAAAACATTCTTTCCAATAAAATAAATTTATTCTACAATATTAAAGGAGGTTTAATTATGGAAGACAATCTTGTTAGATTACAAGCTATTGTTGGTAAACAATTAGGAATAAATCCTAGTAAAATAAAACCAGAAGCAGATTTTGGAAAAGAATTAGGTGCAGATTCATTAGATGTTGTGGAATTGGTAATGGCAATCGAAGATGAATTCGAAATGGAAATTGACGATAAAGTTGCAAGTAAAATTGCAACGGTTCAAGATGCTTTAAATTACATTGAAGGTCGTTGGGATGAAATTTAAAAGTTAATTTTGAAAATATTTTTGTGTGCTTGAACATTTCTGATGTCTGTTCAAGAACACAAAACTTTAGAATATAGTAATCCGAAACATTTTTATCTTTGATATATTTTGATAAGAATTCCATTAACTCCATTTTTATTAAACTATAAATAGAATATAAAAACTCTGTAGTCTCTTCTAATAGCTAATCGTTTTCAAAAATATCATGGATTCAAATCTTTAGTTTTTTTATCCAAAATTTTAGAGATATTAATTTATTGATTTTAATTTTTTTTATTCCAATTACTCATTATAAAGTTTTAAAAATAATAGAATAAATAAGATAATATTCTGAAACCATTTTTTGGTTTCAGAATATTAGAAACAATAACTAATTTGAGAAAATCGTTTTTAATTTCATTAATTTTTAATAAATGAAAATAATCCGATCTTATAAATTAATTAGTTTGCAAAAGCTTTTTTTGAGTCAGCAATTGCTTGTTTTAATAAATCTTCCGCTTCATCTGTAAATTGATTTGTTGAACTAACAAGTTGAATGTATTTATTATTAGATGTTGCTAAATAGCGAATGAAGCTAGTGCAGTATTTTTTAACAGCTCCAACTTCTAAATCATCTAAATACCCATTAATTCCTGTATAAATTAATGCAACTTGTTCTGCCACAGATAAAGGAGAGTTTTGTGGTTGTTTTAATACTTCACGTAAACGTGTTCCACGTGCTAATTGTTTTTGCGTTGCTTCATCTAAATCTGAAGCAAATTGTGAAAACGCTTCTAACTCAGCAAATTGTGCTAGTTCTAATTTTAATTTACCAGCAACTTTTTTCATTGCTTTAGTTTGTGCTGCAGAACCTACACGTGATACTGAAATACCTACATTAATTGCAGGACGAATACCTGCGTTGAATAAATCATTTGATAAGAAGATTTGTCCATCTGTAATTGAAATTACATTTGTAGGAATATATGCTGAAACATCACTTGCTTGAGTTTCAATAATTGGAAGTGCTGTCATACTACCACCACCTAACGCATCGCTAAGTTTTGCAGCACGTTCTAATAAACGTGAGTGTAAGTAGAAAACATCACCTGGATAAGCTTCACGTCCTGGAGGACGACGTAATAATAAAGACATTTGGCGATATGCCATTGCTTGCTTAGTTAAATCATCATAGATGACTAATGTTGCTTTTCCTTTATACATAAAGTATTCAGCTAAAGCCGCGCCAGAATATGGTGCAATATATTGTAAAGTAGCAGGATCATTAGCACTAGCTGAAACAATAATTGTATACGCCATTGCATTTTTCTCTTCAAGAACATTTACAACTTGTGCAACTGTTGAGGCTTTTTGACCAATACCAACATAAACACAAACTACCTCTGATGTTTTTTGGTTAATGATTGTATCTACTGCAATAGATGTTTTTCCTGTTTGACGGTCACCAATAATTAACTCACGTTGACCACGACCAATTGGAATCATAGCATCAATAGAAGTAATACCTGTTTGTAATGGTTCACAAACTGATTTACGGCTAATAATACCAGGAGCCATTGATTCAACTAAACGACTATCTGAAGGTACAATTTCACCTTTACCATCAATTGGCATAGCTAATGCGTTAACAACTCGGCCTAAGAAAGCATCACCTACAGGAATTTGAGCAATTTTGCCTGTTGATTTAACAGTACTACCTTCTAAAATTTGACGGCCATTACCCATTAATACAACACCAACATTGTCATTTTCTAAGTTTAAAGCAATACCGATTGTTTTGTCTTCAAATTCTAAAAGCTCACCACTCATACATTGATCAAGACCATAAACTCGAGCAATACCATCACCAACTTGTAATACTGTACCAATATTATCTACTTTAACATCTTGATCATATTTTTCAATCTGCTGACGGATAATACTACTAATTTCGTCTGGACGAATCTTTATCATTGTATTATTTTTTTAATAGAAAGTTAATAAAAAAGTTATTTACTGTTAAATTTCTAAAACAGCATCCAAATGTTTCGCTAATTGTTGTAATTGGTTTTTAATTGTAAAATCAATTACTTTTGATTCAGTTTTAATTAAAAACCCACCAATTAAACTAGGCTCTACTGCAACTACTAATCTAATTTCACGCGCATTAGTTAATTCTTTTAATTTTTGAATTAATGTGTTTTTCTGTGCGTTTGAAAAAGCAAATGCTGTTACAACTTCAATTGTTTTAATTGAAGCAGTTTCATAAACTAATTCTAAATAGTTAGTAATAACAGATTTTAACAAGTTAATTCTACCACGATCTAATAAAACCATTAAAAATTTAAAAGTTTCAGCATTTAATTGTGATTGCAATATTTTTGTTAAAATTTCCTGTTTTGCATTTTTTCTAACAATCGGATTACTTAAATATTCAGTTAATTCAGAACTTTCATTTAAAAAAATTTCTAAATTTTGAAAATCTGCTGTAATCTGATGCATTATATTTTTTTCAACTGAAAGATCAAATAGAGCACGTGCATATGGAGTTGCGATCTTTGCCGCTAATGGGTTTGCACTCATAATAGATCTCCTTCTAATTTATTAATAGTATCATTAATTAATGTAGTTGCACGGTCTTTTGGTTTAAATGCTTCTTGAGCTCGAATTACAGTTCGTTTTAATACAAGCGATATAATTTGTTGTTTAATTTCTAAGAAGATTTGTCTTTCTTTGGATCTAAAAGCTGCTAATGCCCGCTCAAAACGAACTTTTAAATCTTTCTTCGCAGCATAAGCATCTGATTCAAGCAACATTTTTTTCGTAGTTAGTGTTTCATTTTGAATTTCACTAATAACAAGATTTGCTTGATCTAATTGCTTTTTCGCTTCATCTAAACGTTTTTGTGCTTCATTTAAACGATCTTCTGCATCTTGAACACCTTTTACAATGGTTGTTTTTCGTTCTTCTAATAAAGAACTTATAAAATCTCGACCAGTAAAAATTAGGATTCCAAGTAATGTTAGAATATTTAGCAAGCCTGTTTCAAAAATATCTGTATTTAAACCAATACCTTCATGTTTGGCAAGTAATGTAAAAATTTGATCAAAATTTTCCATGTTTTTGAGTTTTTATATAAACTGTTCACTTATAAAAAGGAAAATCACGTTCAACAAAAAATTTAAATTGATAATCGAGCTTCAATATCAGCACATAAAGATTGAACAATTTCATCTAAACTATTTAGTGCGATATTTTTCTTAGCTATAAGATCTTTTTGAATAGTATCTAGTAAATTATCAATATATTTTTGAGAAATGTTTAATTCAATCTCTAAAATTTCTTTATGAATTTTTTGTGAGTTTGTAATTTCTAATTGGGCTTCTTTACGGACGTTAGTTAATTCTTGTTCGTATTGCGCAGTTAGTTTGTTAGCTTCTGATAATAATTCTGAAGCTTTACCAAGATTCGTTAAGATATACTCTTTACGCTCTTCAATAATTGTTAATAATGGATTATATAAAATAACATTTAATATAATTGTTAATAAAACAAATTGAATAGCAATTAATGGTAAAGTTAAATTAAAATCAAAAAGCCCACCAGGCCCACTAACTTCTGAACTTGAAATTAGTATTGAAAGATTAATCATACAAAATCTATATTTTATACTGTAGAATTAAAAGTGTTGAATAATAGAAAATTACGGTTTTTTATTTAATTCCAATGATTTTCTATTTAAAGTATTTTTTAGAAAACTAAAATAATGTTTTTTATTAATAGAAAGTAAAACATTATTTAAAAAATAATTGAATTAAGCTTAATTTAAAGCAAATAAGTATCATATTTCAATACTCACTCACTTTAAATATCCTAATTCTTAAACGTTGAATGGGTTAGCGAATAATAATGCTAATGCTACTACTAAACCATAAATTGTTAAGGCTTCCATGAATGCTAAAGATAATAATAATGTACCACGGATTTTGTTTTCTGCTTCAGGTTGACGAGCAATACCCTCAACAGCTTGACCAGCAGCATTACCTTGACCAATACCAGGACCAATTGCAGCTAAACCAATTGCTAGACCCGCAGCGATAACAGAAGCAGCAGAAATGATAGAATCCATAATAAATTTTAAATTGTAAATATATAAATGTAATTTTTAAAAAAATCTAATCGCAATAATTTTGAAAAAAATTTATTCAAGTGCTTCTGCAATATAAGCAGCCGCTAATGTTGAAAAAATTAATGCTTGAACAGAACCCGCAAAAAGACCTAGTCCCATAATTGGTAATGGAACAACTAGAGGAACTAATGAAGTTAATACCGTAATAGTTAATTCATCAGCTAAAACGTTTCCAAATAATCGGAAACTTAATGATAAAGGTTTTGTAAAATCTTCTAAAATATTAATTGGTAGAAGAAGTGGAAGAGGCTGTACGTATCTTTTAAAATACCCTAAGCCTTTTTTACTAAGACCTGCATAAAAATAAGCAAATGAAGTTAATAGAGCTAACGCAACTGTTGTATTAATATCATTTGTTGGAGCAGCAAATTCTCCTTCTGGTAATTCAATTAATTTCCAAGGAATAATTGCCCCTGCCCAGTTACAGCCAAAAATAAAGAAGAATAAAGTACCAATATACGGAATCCATTCTTTATAAAAGCTTTCACCTAATTGGTCTCTTGCAATATCAGTAACAAAGTCTACTGACGCTTCCATAAAGTTTTGCCAACCATGTGGAATTCGATCAGCATTTGCAGTTCCAAGTATAGATAATAAAATCAAAATTGCTACTACAAACCAAACAACTACTAAGACTTGTCCGTGAACTAATGCGCCACCAATACTCCAGTAAAAATGTTTTCCAACTTCTGCCTCCGCTAATAATGTAAACGTATTGGAATAAAAAATTTCTGGGTACATAAAATGTAACTAATTTAGTAAATTACCCAATATTAAAAAATATACAGGAACAATTGTGATTATACTTAGTTTATTTTTAGTTTAGGTTTATTTTTATAAAAAAGCTCAATTTTATGTTTATTTAATTTTGTAACCATTCATATCCTTTATTTTCTAATTCTTGTGCTAATTCAGCTGAACCAGTTTTAACAATTTTGCCATTTTGCATTACATGAACATAAGTAGGGTTAATATAATCCAATAATCTCTGATAATGGGTAATTAAAATAATAGATTTAGTAGGATTCATAAAATTATTGATTCCATTTGAAATTACTTTTAAAGCATCAATGTCTAAACCAGAATCAGTTTCATCTAATATAGATAATTCTGAATCTAATAATATCATTTGTAAAATTTCATTTCGCTTCTTTTCACCTCCAGAGAATCCTTCATTAACATTTCGATTTAAAAAAACCGGTGACATATTAACTATTTTTAACTTATCATTTATGATGGTTAAAAATTCAATTGGATCCACTTCTGGTTTATTATAAAATTTTTGTTTTGCATTATATGCAATTCGTAAAAAATCTTCATTACTTACACCGGGAATTTCAATTGGATACTGAAAAGCTAAAAAAATACCTAAATGTGATCTTTCTTCTGGTTCAAGATCTAAGATACTGGAACCATTATATAAGATATCACCATTTAAAATTGAATAAGTTGGATGTCCTGCAAGAACTTTTGAAAATGTGCTTTTTCCGGAACCATTTGGTCCCATAATAGCATGAATTTCACCTTTCTTAACTGTTAAATTTAAATTTTTTAAAACTTCATTATCATTTATAGAAACTTGTAAATTTTTAATTTCTAAAAGAGGAAAATTTAATATCATTAGCCTACACTTCCTTCTAATTTTAAAGTTAATAATTTGTCTGCTTCTGCAGCGAATTCTAATGGCAATTCAGTAAAAATTTCTTTACAGAATCCACTAATCATAAGTTCAATAGCTTTTTCAAGACATATGCCACGTTGTAAAAAATAAAATATTTGTTCTTCACCTATTTTTGACGTTGAAGCTTCATGTTCAATTTTAGTTGTTGAATTTTGTACAGAAATATATGGAAAAGTATTCGCATTAGACAATTCACCAATTAATAATGAATCACATTGGGAATAATTTCTTGCACCAATAGCTTTATTTAAAACATTTACAAACCCACGATAACTATTTTTAGATTTACCAGCTGAAATTCCTTTTGAAATTATACGACTTCGAGTATTTCTTCCAATATGAGTCATTTTTGTTCCTGTATCTGCTTGTTGATAATTATTCGTTAATGCAACTGAATAAAATTCTCCTTGTGAATTCTTTCCAATAAGTAAACAACTTGGATATTTCCAAGTAATAGCAGATCCAGTTTCAACTTGAGTCCATGAAATTTTTGAATTAGTTCCTGCGCATACTCCACGTTTTGTTACAAAATTATAAACTCCACCCTTTCCATATTGATTTCCGGAATACCAATTTTGAACTGTTGAATATTTAATTTTTGCATTTTCTAAAGCAACTAATTCTACAATAGCTGCATGCAATTGATTTGTATCATATTGTGGTGCAGTGCATCCTTCAAGATAGTTCACTTGACTATTTTTTTCTGCAACAATTAATGTACGTTCAAATTGACCAGATTTTGGATCATTCATTCGGAAATAAGTTGATAGATCTAATGGACAAATAGTATCTTTCGGAATGTAACAAAATGATCCATCTGTAAAAACAGCTGAGTTTAAGGCAGCAAAATAATTGTCACCAATTGGAACAACAGAACCTAAGTATTTTTCAATTAAGTCTGAGTATTCTTTGATAGCTTCTGAAATAGAAGAAAAAATAACCCCATGTTTATTCAATTCTTCCTGAAATGTAGTTGCAATTGAAACACTATCAAATACAGCATCAATAGCGACATTTGATAATCTTTTTTGTTCTGTTAATGAGATCCCTAATTTTTCAAAAGTTTCTAATAATTCCGGATCAACTTCACTAAGATCGGTTAATTTTTTTTGTGATTTTGGAGCAGAATAATAAATAATATCTTGATAATTTATTTCAGGAAACTTTAAATAAGCCCATTCTGGCTCAGACATTTGCTTCCATTTTTTATATGCTTTTAATCGGAATTGAAGTAAAAATTTAGTTTCTTGTTTCTTTTTTGAAATTAAACGAATTGTTTTTTCATTTAATCCTTTTTCAATAATATCTTTTTCGATAGTTGTTGAAAATCCATATTGATAAGGTTGATTTACCAATTGGGTTATATTTGAGTTTAAAACCTTATTTGATTGATTAACCATAAAATTGTTAAAATATTTGAAACTAAGTGTATAGATGAATTTAAAAATTACTTTCTAATAATGACTGTAGGTTAGTAACAATTATAAAGTAATTTTTAGCTGAATTCATTGAATTCATAAATTTATTAAGATTATAGTACGTATTCTAAAAAGTTATAATAATATAAAATAATTTATTGTTTTTGATTAGCGTCAAAAAATGTTATAATAACAATTAAGGCTGATTTTAATAATCAGCCGACAGAACTAATTTCTATTAAATTAGTTAAATATCTACTATATATTGCCTTTTTATTTTAAGGAGAAATCAATGTCTCAATCTGTATCAGAACGGACTCGAATTAAAAGTGACCGTTACGAATCTGGTGTAATCCCTTACGCTAAAATGGGTTACTGGGATGCTGCATATGCAGTAAAAAATACTGATATTCTTGCTTTATTCCGTATTACACCACAACCAGGTGTAGATCCAGTAGAAGCTGCTGCAGCTGTAGCTGGTGAATCTTCTACTGCAACATGGACAGTTGTATGGACTGATTTATTAACAGCTTGTGACCGTTACCGTGCTAAAGCTTACCGTGTAGATCCAGTTCCAAACACAGCTGATCAATACTTTGCATTCATCGCTTACGAATGTGACTTATTTGAAGAAGGTTCTTTAGCTAACTTAACAGCGTCTATTATTGGTAACGTATTTGGTTTTAAAGCTATCTCTGCGTTACGTTTAGAAGATATGCGTATTCCTCACTCTTACTTAAAAACATTCCAAGGTCCAGCGACTGGTATTATTGTAGAGCGTGAGCGTTTAAACAAATATGGTATTCCATTATTAGGTGCTACAGTAAAACCAAAACTAGGTTTATCTGGTAAAAACTACGGTCGTGTAGTATATGAAGGTTTAAAAGGTGGTTTAGATTTCTTAAAAGATGATGAGAACATTAACTCTCAACCATTCATGCGTTGGAGAGAACGTTTCTTATATTGTATGGAAGCTATCAACCGTGCATCTGCATCAACAGGTGAAACAAAAGGTTCATACTTAAACGTAACTGCTGGTACAATGGAAGAAGTATACAAACGTTCTGAGTATGCTAAATCAGTTGGTTCTGTAGTTATTATGATCGATTTAGTTATGGGTTATACAGCAATTCAATCAATCGCATTATGGTCTCGTGAAAACGATATGGTGTTACACTTACACCGTGCAGGTAACTCTACATATGCACGTCAAAAAAATCATGGTATTAACTTCCGTGTTATCTGTAAGTGGATGCGTATGTCAGGTGTAGATCATATCCACGCTGGTACAGTTGTAGGTAAATTAGAAGGTGATCCTTTAATGATTAGAGGTTTCTACGATACTTTACGTGAAACACACTTAGATGTTAACTTACCATACGGTATCTTCTTCGAAATGACATGGGCAAGTTTACGTAAATGTATGCCTGTAGCATCAGGTGGTATTCACTGTGGTCAAATGCACCAATTACTTCACTATTTAGGTGATGATGTAGTATTACAATTTGGTGGTGGTACAATTGGTCACCCTGATGGTATTCAAGCAGGTGCTACAGCTAACCGTGTTGCATTAGAAGCAATGGCATTAGCTCGTAACGAAGGTGCTGACTACTTCAATAACCAAGTTGGTCCTCAAATTTTACGTGAAGCTGCTAAAACATGTGGTCCTTTACAAACAGCTTTAGATTTATGGAAAGATATCAGCTTCAACTATACATCTACAGATACAGCTGATTTCGCTACAACACCTACAGCAAACGTATAAATACCTACAACAAACGTATAATAAATTAAAAACACCAAGGAGTATTTGAATAGTGAGACTTACACAAGGTTGCTTCTCGTTCTTACCAGATTTAACTGATCAACAAATTGAAAAACAAATTTCTTACTGTATCCGAAGAGGTTGGGCAATGAACGTTGAATGGACAGATGATCCACATCCTCGTAATAGTTACTGGGAATTATGGGGTTTACCATTATTCGATGTTAAAGACCCTGCTACTGTAATGTTTGAATTACGTGAAGCTCGTAAATCATGTGCAGCAGGTTACATCCGTATGAATGCATTCAACGCTGCTTACGGTACTGAAAGTTGTGTTATGTCTTTCATGGTAAACCGTCCAGCTAATGAGCCAGGGTTCTACTTAGACCGTCAAGAATGTGAAGGTCGTCGTATTTCATACACTATTAAGAGCTATAGTGTTCAAGCTAACCCAGAAGGTGGCCGTTACTAATATTTGGATAAACAAATATTTGGACATTTATCTAATTCTAAATTATAAGAGAGTTGAACTCTCTTATAATTTAGAATTAGATAAATGTATTATTTTTTATTCAAACTTTAATAAATTAACAATTAACAAAATTATATAAAAATAAGAAGATTAAATAATATATCTGGGTGTTTTAAGTATTATTCAAACTTCTAACATTTTAAAAAAAGAATAGTATACAAAATAATTGTTTCTCAAATTTTGATATTAGTCAATATCAAAATTTGAGAAACAATTATTTTGTATACTATTCTTTACCAGCAATAATACTATTTGTTAATGATTTTAAAATCAATTTTATTGATCTTACTGCATCATCATTGCCTGGGATTGGAATATCTACTAAATCAGGATCACAATTTGTGTCTAGAATTGAAACAATTGGGATTCCTAACTTTTTACATTCACGAATTGCTGTCATTTCACGTTTTTGATCAATAACAATAGCAATATCAGGTAAACGAGTCATTGTTTTTACTCCGTCTAAATGTTGACGTAGTTTTTTTAATTCTTTTTGACGTAATGTTGCTTCTTTTTTTGTTAATAAATTAAATGTATTCTCAGCTTCTTGTTGTTCAAGATTTTTTAAATATGTAATTCGTTCTTTTAATGTGGTCCAATTTGTCATCATTCCACCTAACCATCGATGATTTACATAAAATGAATCACAACGTTTTGCTTCTTGAGCAATTAAAGTACTAGCTTGACGTTTTGTTCCAATAAACAAAAATGTTTTTCCATCACGCGCTGCTTCTTCTAAATATGAATTTGCTTCTTTTAATAAAGTTGCAGATTGGACTAAGTCTAAAATATGAATATTATTAACTTCACTATAAATATATGGAAACATTTTGGGGTTCCAACGATAAGCTTTGTGTCCAAAATGAACTCCAGCTTCTAATAATTGAGATATAGTTATATCAGACATAAAATTTTAAGCTACTTAAATAAATATAAGAATTTCTTAGTTAAAGCCTAGCAGACATTAAAAAACTTGTCTAGGCTTTTATAAAATATTAGATATCTGTGATTCAAATTTTAATGATGAATTCTTTTTTTGTTTAAAACAATTTCGATAGTTTTGTGAACCAGTTCCTGCTGGAATTAAATGTCCAATAATGATATTTTCTTTCAATCCACGTAACCAATCTATACGACCTTCAATGGCAGCTTTTGTTAAGACTCTTGTAGTTTCTTGAAAACTAGCTGCAGAAATAAAACTCGGATTATTTAAAGCAGCTTTAGTAATTCCTAATAAAAGTGGAACATAATAAGCTGGTTGTTTAGCTTGCGATTCGATAACCTGGTTTATATATTGAATATGATATAAATCGATAACTTCACGCCTTAATAAAGGGGTACTACCTTCAAAAGTAATTAAAACTTTTGTTGTCATTTGTTTAATTATAACTTCTAGATGCTTATCATTAATAGTAACGCCTTGTGATTGGTAAACTGATTGAACAGAATTTAAAATAAATAATTGAACTTTTTTAAAAGTTTTGTAACTGCCTTCATAGTTTTGAATGAAACGATTAGAATTAACTTTTTTTGTTCTATCACAGGTAAAAAATTTTATTACCCCATAATAATTAAAATAGACTTTTAATAATTTATGAGGATTAACTTTATCATTTTCTTTAATAGTTGTTCCTAATTTTCTAAAATCAAAATTTTGATCTAATGTTGTTTTTTGAACTAATAATCCTTTTTTTTGACTTGTCGGAAGTTTTTTAATAATTAAATTTTTCTTTCTAGCTTCTAAAATTTCTTCAATTCTAGGTAAACCTTGAACAATATCCCCAGTGATTTCTTTTTCAAGATTTAATAATCCTATTGTTTCACCAGTTTCAATAAATTCACTATTTTGACAAAAAACATTATTCACCTCTTGCTCAAAATAATCTTCTGTTATTGAATAAAGACCAACAGATTTCGCTGCTTTAATAAAAGGATGTTCCAGACATTTCACTAAAACTAATTTAGAATCAGATTTAGTTAACGATTTATATTGATTTTTTGAGAATCCAGAACTTTGTAATAATAAAGTTTTATTTGTTTTTCCAATAGTAAAGAAATTTTGGGGATTGGGTCTTAATAATTGCTTATACTTTTGATTTGTTGGAGAACTATCAATTGAAAATTTTTTAAAAAATTGTGGCATTAAGGAACTATATAGTTTCCCATTTTTTTTTAGTAATAATTTAGAAAATTCTGCTTTTATTGCAATTGAATCTTTTAAAAATTCATCAGAATTATATTTTTGCATTACCGAAAATTTCATTAAGTTACGATAATTTAAAGTTACAAAACGACTTGTTTGAATTCTTTTTGTAAATCGAGTGGGTGAAAGAATTTTATATTGTAATTTAGTCTTATTTATAGAATTATCATTTTTACAATTTGGGAAAAAATATGGTCGTCCTGTTTGTAAAGTAAATAAATTTTTATTCTCAATAATAATTTTACCTTTTACATTTCCGTCTATAGTATTAATAATAAAATCATTTATTTTTTTATTTGAAAATTGTTCTTTTTTAATAGTCACACAATCTTCATTTGAAATTAAAAGAATTTGTTTAATTTCTTTTGTTTTTGCTTTCAATTTAACTATTTCTAGTGAATTTGATGTAATTGCTTCTAAATAACCTAAAACTGAATATTGATCAATAAATTGATTTGATTGAACTAAAAAAGAAGATTTAATATTTTTATATCTTAATTGTGGAACTAAATAATTATTTAAAGAAACTTTTTCATCAATTTGGAAATTAATAGATTTTGTTTTTTTATTTAGAAATAATTCAATATCAATATTTTTATTTAAGAATGATTCTGATTTTAAATTTATAAGACTCGAAATTAAAGTTAAATTTTGAGCTCCTTTAATAATTTGATTAGGTTTATAGGAATAAATTATTTTAGGTTGAAAGATAGTATCTTTCATTTTACGTAATTTTTTATAACTACTATCGGAATATGAAAATTCATAGATTTCAATTGGACGAACTAGTAACTGATCAACATTTTTTCCAGTTCTTTGTTCACAAAATGACAAATATTTAATTGGGACATTAGGAAAAAGGAGTTCCCCAGGATAATAAATTTTTTTCGCTGTATTCTTAAATTTTTTTCCTTCATATACTAATCCGGATTTAATTGAAATTGTTTGAACAATACTATTTTTTTGTCGAATTGAAACAATACCAGAAGTTTTAGAAAAACGTCCTGGAATAAGTTCAAACTTTTCAGAGATAAAATCACCATCTTCCACTAATAGAGTATTTGATTCACAATTCACTTCATGACTTTCTTCACCAAGCCATATCATTGTTCGGTAAGAAACAATGGATTTGTATTTTAAAGGTGATAAATTACGATTGAAATAAGATATAACTTTATTTTTAAGATCACATTTTAATAAATTTCGATAATCATAATATAGAATTCCTCCGGTTAAAGTTCGAAATGTATTTCTAATTAAAGTTCCTAAGTTATTATTACGAGATAATTGAAGATAGGCTTTTGAATTTATTTTTTGAAGTTTGATTAAGTATTTTTGATTTTGCAATTCTAACACATAATTTTTTTGTCGATTAATTGTCGTTAATCTTTTTAAAGTTGAATCTTGTAAAGAATATTTAATTTTTGAAATTTTAATTAATCGATTATATAAATCTTTCTTATTATTCAGAAAAGTCACAAAGCCTTTGTAATGACTTATCATTTTAGTTCTAAAAATATAGCTAGAACGATTTAATTTATAATCAGGGTAAAAATTAATAAAAGAATTTGTGGGACTATTATAAAGTTGACCTGATAAAATCCAAATTAATCGGTTATTATTTACTAAATTAACTTTTTTCTTGAAACGTGGTATAAAAATTTCTCCACAAGAATCACTTAAAATTGTTTTAATTTCAGTTTTAATTTGTCGGTTAGTGTTAAGTAATTCACCAATTACTGCATCTTTTGGAATGTATTGATTATTCTTTGGAAATAAAATGGTATTTCGTAAAACCTCAATTTTTTGAAGTTCTTTTGTCTTATTAGTCGGTATTAAAATAATAGAACCTGAATTTTTGGTTATTAAAACATCTTCACCTCTAGTTGTTCTAAGTAAAACTGTTTTTAACATTTTATAAAAACGAATAATACCATTTGTAGGATTAATAATTTGTTGCCGTGCTTCTGATGTAAAAATACCCCCAGTATGAAAAGTTCTCATTGTTAATTGCGTTCCAGGTTCTCCAATAGATTGACCTGCTAAAATTCCAATAGCTTCACCAATATCAACAAGATTTTCACTGGCTAAATCCCACCCATAACATTTTTGACAAATTGCTCGGTATAGATTGCATGTTAAAGGTGAACGTATATAAAATTGATGAATATTCTTTTTTTTGCAAATTTCTACTAGTTTGGGCGTTATTTGAGTATTAGAATGAGCAATTATTTCTTTCGTTTCTAAATCAAAAATTGGTTTACATAAAACGCGACCTAATATTTTGTTATAAATTAATTTTGAATTTTGTTTATCTTTTATAACTAATAAAAAAGACTGAGTAGTTAAACAGTCTTTTTCTCTAATTAAAATATCTTGACCAACGTCAATCAATCTACGTGTTAAATATCCTGAATTTGCAGTCTTTAAAGCAGTATCAACAATACCTTTTCGGGCTCCATAGCCGGACATTAAATAGTCAGTTATAGTTAAACCTTCTCGAAAGTTTTTCTTAATAGGTAAATTCATAATTTCACCACTTGGATCAGACATAAGACCTCGCATCCCAACTAGCTGACGAACTTGTGATAAATTTCCACGAGCTCCTGAAAAAGCCATAATGTAAACAGAATTTAATGGGTCATAATTTTTAAAGTAATAGATTACTTGTTCTTTTAAAGATTCACTAGTTAAACTCCAAGTATCAATAATTTTTTGAAACCGCTCAACTTCAGTAATCTTACCTTTTAAGTAAATTTTTTCAGAATTTAAAATTTCTTGATTAGCTTTTTCTAGCATTAAACTCTTCACAAATGGAACTTTTAAATCTTCAATACTAATTGAAATTCCAGCTTGAGTCGCGTATTTAAATCCTAAGTATTTTAATTCATCTGCTAGAGCACAAGCTTGCATTGAATCATAATTAGTAAAACTCCAAGCTAATAATTGACGTAATTGTTTTTTACCAATTAAAGTATTTTGATAGATATAATCGTGCATAAAATGTCTTTTGTTTAGAACTTTCAGGTTTATAAAAAATTCAAAGTTTTTTTAATTATATAATTTAAAATGGCGCGGCCCGTTGTCATTTGTAAATATTGAACGATAATTTCTCCAGTTTTTGTTTTACGAATCTGTTCATTTTCATAATATTCAAGTACAGTATTATCTGGTAATTCTATAGTTTTGATTAATTTTGTCATAATTAGCTTTTTTTCTGGTACTCGAATCCAAATTGAACTATGAATTTCAATTTTGTCTTGATTATAAGCTAAAATAACATCATCTAAATTTGAAAAATAATGATTAGAACCAAGTAATCCTTTAACATTATTTAATGTTAAATAATAACAACCTAATACCATATCTTGGCTTGGCATAATGATTGGATCTCCATTAGCTGGAGATAAAAAATTATAAGGTGCTAACATTAACATATAACATTCTGCTTGAGCTTCTAAAGATAATGGAATATGAACAGCCATTTGATCTCCATCAAAATCAGCATTAAAAGCAGAACATACTAGTGGATGTAATTTAATAGCTCGACCTTGAACTAAAACTGGTTCAAATGCTTGAATACCTAATCTATGTAAAGTGGGTGCACGATTTAAAAAAATTGGATGATTCTTTATAACTTTTTCTAGAACTGGATCAATTATGGATTCATTTTGTTGGATCAAGTTCTTTGCAATCTTCATATTACTAGCCAAACCTTGATTAATCAATTCTCTTATAATAAATGGCTGAAATAATTCAACTGCCATTTCATACGGTAATCCACATTGATTTAATTTTAAACTTGGACCTACCACAATTACAGAACGACCCGAATAATCAACTCGTTTTCCTAATAAATTTTGACGGAAACGACCATGTTTTCCTTTAATAATATCAGATAAAGATTTTAAAGGCCGATTATTAGCACTTAATGCAATTTTTCCTCGTTTTCCATTATCTATTAAAGTATCAACTGCTTCTTGCAATAATCTTTTTTCATTTCTAATAATTAATTGTGGCGCATCAATTTCCAAGAGTCTTAATAAACGATTATTTCGAGTAATAATTCGTCGATATAATTCATTTAAATCAGATGTTGCAAATCGTCCTCCTTCTAATTGAATCATAGGTCTTAATGCTGGCGGAATTACTGGTAAAATAGTTAAAATCATCCAAGCTGGGCTAGAACCTGTACCAATTAAATTTTCCAAAATACGAATTCGTTTAATAGCTTGTTCGCGAATTTTATAGATTCTTTGTTGTTCCCATTTTCTAAACCATCTTGATTCATCATAAATTGGTTTCTCTTTGTTTAAAACTTTCGTACAAACTAAAATAAACGATCTCATACGAAAAATTTCTGATTTTAAATTAAGTTTTTCTAATTCACGTTTAATTAATGGGGCCCCAATCAGAAAATTTGGTGTTGCACGTAATAAATATTTAGGAGTATTATATCTTCGATTTTGAGGTTTTGGATAAGGTTTTAAAGGGTAACCACTATAACCTAACTCACGACTTCGACGATATTGTTGCAAATCCCAATGTAAACCATAAAATGATATTTCATCTTCTGCTATAAAATAAGCTAACGATGCTAATTTGATACGTTTAATACGCTCATCCCATAGGTCAACAATTGTTGAAGTTGTTAATTTCAATCCTTCACACTTTTTACATTTTTCTGAATTTAATGTATAAGTTGTATCTAGGTTTTTTTCATATTCTTCTACTTCTAATAATAAAGCCATAAAGTTTGGTCGACTGTTGATATACCAAACATGGGTGACGGGATAGATCAAATTGATATAACCCATTCGATGACGACGAACACGTGACTCTGTTAATTCTACTCCACAACGTTCACAAATTAACCCTTCATACCTGACACGTTTATATTTACCACAAGCACATTCTAAACTTTTACTTGGTCCAAAGATTCGTTCACAAAATAACCCATCCATTTCAGGTTTAAATGTTCGATAGTTTATTGTTTCTGATTTTTGAACTTCACCTACAAATTGACCATTTGGTAATTTTCTGTTTGCCCATTGTAAAATTCGAAAAGGCGAAGCTAATTTAATTTTTATATAATCAAATTCTTTGGTAAATCTTATCATTATTATTAAAATGAAATATCGTTTATATTTGAAGTTGGAGAAAAGGTTTTTAATAAAGCATTATATTTTTCAATCAAATTCACTTCAACTTCATATCTTTTATTTGAACTAAATTTTTCAATTCTATATGTACTCATATCTAATCCGATTGAACGTAATTCATGTAATAAAACTTTAAATGATTCCGGTATTCCAAATTTTGGAATTTGCTGTCCTTTAACAATAGCATTTAAAGTTTCATTTCGACCTTGCATGTCATCAGATTTTATAGTTAATAATTCTTTTAAAGTAAAAGCTGCACCAAATCCTTCTAATGCCCAAACTTCCATCTCTCCAAATCTTTGACCACCATGTTGAGCTTTCCCTCGTAAAGGTTGTTGAGTAATTAAAGAATATGGTCCTGTAGCACGTGCATGCATTTTATCATCCACTAAATGAATCAATTTTAGCATGTAAGCATTTCCTATTGTAACTGGGTTTTCAAATTCTTTACCTGTCCGACCATCTACTAAAAGCATTTTTCCTGGTGCATAAGGATTAAATATCCAACTTTGGTTTTGCATGATAGATGCTTGTCGCAATTTTTTATTAATTAAAATACGTGATATTTCTAATCCATACATTTCATCAAATGGTAAAATTTTAAATCGTGAATTTAATTTATCCCCAGCTAAGCCTAGCAAACATTCATACAATTGACCAACATTCATTCGAGAAGGTACTCCTAATGGATTTAAGATAATGTCAATAGGTGTTCCATCTGGTAAAAATGGCATATCTTGTCGTGGCAGAATTCGTGAAATAATTCCTTTGTTACCATGACGACCAGCAATTTTATCGCCAACCTGAATTTTCCTAATTTGTGCAATAAAAACATAAATTTTTTCAAATTTATATGTTAATTTCGTTCGACGATTAAATGTTACGGTTTCAATAACTCGACCATATTCTCCATCAGGCATTCTATATGAATTATCTTTTACTCCTTTAGCTTTAGCACCAAAAATCGCACGAAGTAATTTCGATTCTGGTAATTGTTCAGAAGTATTATTAGAAATAACTTTTCCTACTAAGATATCATTTGGTTTAACGAAAGTTCCTACCATAACAATACCCTCATTAGTTAAGTGTTTAATTTCATAGGAATTTAAGTTTGGAATATTTTTTGTCGTTCGCTCCGAAGTTTCAGAGTTTCGATCGATTTCAATTTTATAACGTTCAATATGAATGGATGTAAAAATATCATCAAATACTAACCTTTCACTTATTAAAATTGCATCTTCAAAATTATAACCTTGCCAAGGCATATAACCAACTAAAACATTTTGACCCAAAGATAATTCACTACTTGTTATAGCTGGACCATCTGTTAAAATTTGGCCCGATTTCACTTTTTCACCTTTCCAAACAATTGGTCTATGATTAATACAAGTTTGTTGATTAGATCTTAAATATTTTTGCAACTTATAAACTAATTTTTTCCCAGTATTAGTTTTAATAATAATTTTATTTGCAGTTACAGAAGTCACAATCCCAGATTCTTGTGCATTTAAGGTCATACCTGAATCAGTTGCAATTTGATTTTCTAAGCCTGTTCCAACAATAGGTTTTTGAGGAAGAATTAATGGAACAGATTGTCGTTGCATATTTGATCCCATTAATGCTCTATTAGCATCATCATGTTCAAAAAATGGTATTAATGAAGCAGCTACAGAAACAACTTGAACAGGAGAAACTGCAATAAAATCAACTTCAGATGGCGTTACATTGACAAAATCTTGTTTATAGCGGACTGGAATTAGATTTTTTAATAAATAATTTTCATTATTTGTAGCTAAATCCGCAGGTGCAATTTTATAGAAATCTTCAATCTCAGCAGTTAAGTAAATTGGTTGGCCAGTTTTAATAACTTTTCCATTGATAACTCGCCAAAATGGTGTTTCTAAAAAACCAGATTTATTTACACGTGCACAAGTAGTTAAAGAGGCAATTAAACCCACATTTTGTCCTTCAGGAGTTTCAATTGGACAGATCCTACCATAATGGCTCGGATGAATATCACGAACTGCAAAACTTATTCGATCACGGTCAAATCCACCTGGCCCTAAACCACTAATTCGACGTCGATGTGTTAAAGAAGAAAGAGGATTTGTTTGATCTAAATATTGAGATAATTGACTAGACCCAAAAAACTCTCGAACCGTCGCATTAACAATATTAAAACTTAATAATTGACTTGAATCAATTTTATTTGTCTGATTTCGTAATTTTCTAGTTAATCTTTGAAAACCAATTCGAAATAAATTTTGTAATAATTCTCCAACAGACCTAACTCTTCTATTTTTTAAATGATCAATATCATCTTGAACAGTTTTAGAGATTGATAAATTAATTAATTTATCAATAATTGCAAAAATATCTTCGTAAGTAATCGTTTGAAATCTATCATTAATTTTTAAATTTAATCGATTATTAATTTTTAATCGTCCAACTCTACCTAAACGATAATAATATGGATCAAAAATTCTTGAAAACTCAGAAATATTTTTAAAATAATTTGAATTTAATGAAAATCTAGAAATTGGTTGATTACCTTCTTTTGAAGTTACTAATAGTGGTTTTTGAAAGTAGAAAAAATCTGAATATTGTAAACTCTGATGAATTTCTTGATCTGTAAATCCCATTTCTTTTAATAAATAAAGAAGTGGTTTTTTGTTAATTTTATCCAATTGAATAATAATTTCGTCTTCTTGATTTTTCAATGGATATTTATAGGAGTTAATTTTTGTATTTTTTTGAAAACCAAATCTAATCCATGAACCATAATCAGGTATTAAAGTTGCTGTATAAAGATCTTTCTTCTCATATTTTTTATGATAAATTGTTTGAATTTCATGATCTTTTCGATACAAAAGAAATTGTGTTTTAGTTTTTAAATATTTATGACGATCTGCTTTATAAACTAACTTATTTTTTCCAAAAATATATTTTAATTGTTCTTTTAAACTATTAGAAAAATAAATGGTTGGACGTAATTTTTGGAAGTGATTTAATTCATTTATTTCATTTAATTTCAAAGTTAATTTTTTGATTCTTTTTTTGAAAAAAGAAAAATTACTTATTTCAATTAACCAATCTTGAGATTGCTTTAAGATTAAAAATACTTGTGAATTTAATTGAGCTTGGACTAATTTTTGTGATGAAATGATTACTCTATCATATACAAGCAAAAGTTTGAATGCTTGCTGATCAGAAATACTAAATTTATTTAATAAAACTTCAATTTTATTTATTTTGATCAAATTTATTGGATCTCTTCGATTTTGAACTTTTAACGCTAAACTACTATTTAGAAGATTCAATTGAAAAACTTCGTATTTTAATAGCAATTTAATTAAAAAATTAAAATATTTAAGTAAATAACTGATTTCTTCTGATCTATCTTCAAATGAATGATTTTTAAATTTCATCCATTTCAAAAATAATTGAATTAATTTAATTTTAGATTCAGGTTTGGTTGATTTTAAAATAGTTCTGTAAAGTTTAAAACATTTTAAAAAATAAAAAGAAACGCTTTGTTCAGTTTTTCTTAAGTAGTTAATAGAGTAATAGTATATTGAATTACTTTGCCAATACGGTACAATTTTTTTTTTCTTTTTTTTTGGTTCATATGTTAGTGTTGGAATAGGAAAGAAGAAATCTAATTCCGAAATAAATGCTTCTCCGGATGGGATAAATGACCGTAGTTTATTTATATCTGTAGATAATTTTCTTTTAAATTGGCTTTTTATTTTTTGATGTTTATTTTTTTCAAAATATACACCGGGACTTCGAATGATTTGACTAACGATAACTCGTTCACAACCATTTATAATAAATGTAGAATCATTAGTCATAAGGGGTAAAGTCATAATAGGGAATTGAGTTTGATATCGGATACTATTTATTACTTTATTTCGAACCTCTATTGGAATAACGAGTTGAGCTCTATAATTTCCACTATATTTTCTTGCAATTAATAAACTATATGAAGGTTTAATAAGACTATATTCGTTCCCAAACATTATATACTCAGTATTTTGACTAAAGTCTTGAATTCTAGAAAATAGAGCTAATTCTTCTGTTAAACCTTGAGTAATAAACCAACAAAAACTTATTCGTTGCATTGTTAAAAAATCAGGAAGGGCATTAATATAATTCATAGTTTCTTTCATAGTTTTGTCGGCAACTCAAAGAATTAATTTATGGTTAGGTTTAATTTTAACTAATTGGAGATTGTTAAGAAAATTTTTAATTTTCTTAACTAACTATTAACTAAAAGGCTTTATATGTTATTCTACCTTTAGATATTAATAAATAAAAATAAAGCAATTTTTAAACTGATTTTAGATATTTAGCTAATTGTGCTTTTTTTTTAGCTGCTGTATTCTTTTTAAAAACATTTCTTTTCGTTCCTTTATCAATAAGGCTATAAATAGAACTTAAATTTTTTTTTAATGTCTCTTGAATCTCAGGCTCTTGCGAATCTTTATAAATTTTTAAATTTTTTAAAAACCCTTTTATTAAAGTTTTAACAGAACTTTTATAATAACGGTTTTGTAATCGATTTCGTTCAGTAATCTTGATACGTTTTTCTGCCGATTTACTATTAGCCATAAAATAATTAATATTTATTTTTAAAATTTAATCTAATGATAATACATTTGAGAAAAAATTAAAAGTTTTTCAAAATAAAAATTTTTCTCTTTATAATCGTATTAACCCTTGATAAGATCAAAAATTTTAGGCAGTATAGTAAGTAAAATTATTATTTAATAGTCTTATGGCAAAAAGTAAAGGTACTCGAATTTTAATTACTCTAGAATGTACTGAATGTCGTTCAAATTTAAATAAGCGTTCACCTGGTGTTTCAAGATATTTAACGCAAAAAAATCGTCGTAATAATCCTGAAAGATTAGAATTAAAAAAATATTGTCCACATTGTAATAAACATACTATACATAAACAAATAAAATAATTATGGCATTAAAAAATCAAAAAACTTCACCTATTAGTTTAAATCAAAAAATTGATTACAAAGATATTGATTTATTAACATTATTTGTAACAGAACAAGGCAAAATTCTTCCTCGCCGTGCTACTGGTGTAACTATTCAACAACAACGAAAATTAGCGAAAGCTATTAAACGAGCACGTGTATTATCATTATTTCCTTTTGTCACATCGAATTCTGTTTAAGATTTAGAGTTATTATTTTGATAGAAATATATCAAAATAATAACTCTAAATCTTAAACAGAATTCAAGAGATTAATTTAGAAAATTGATAAGGAGAATCAATGGGAAATTTTATCGATAAAACATTTACAGTAATTGCTGATATTCTTTTAAAAGTCTTACCAACAAGCAAGCAGGAAAAAGAAGCATTTTCTTATTATCGAGCTGGTATGACTGCACAATCAAGAGGCCGTTATTCCGAAGCATTACAAAATTATTATGAAGCACTTCAAATAGAAGAAGATCCATATGATCGAAGTTACACACTTTATAATATTGGATTAATTTATGGAAATACAGGTAAATATACCCAAGCTTTAGAATTTTATCATCAAGCTCTTTCGCTTAATTCAAACCTTCCGCAAGCATTAAATAATATTGCCGTAATTTACCATTCTCAAGCTTTAAGAGCACAAAGTTTAGAAGAAGATGAATATCTTGAATTATCAAAAGAATTATTTGATAAAGCAGCAGAATATTGGATTCAAGCTTTAAAAATAGCACCAGATAATTATCCAGGTGCAAGAAACTGGTTAAAAGTTACTGGTAGATTAAGCGATAACGCTTAGTTAATAAAAGTGTTTTCTAGGCTAGTAAAACAAATCAAATTTTGTTCAAGAATTCAATTTATTTTGTTGTACAATAATACTTGGTTATTAAATTTCAAATTTACTAAAATTAGGTTAAACCGCGAAAGTATATTTATTCTCAAGTATTTTAAATATGTTAAATTAAAATGGTAAAAACTGATTTAGATAAAGGTTTCGTTACTCAAATTATTGGTCCTGTATTAGATCTTGAATTTCCTAGTGGAAATTTACCAACTATTTACAGTGCAATTAAAATTACTTTAGATGATGGCACAGCAACAATTGTTGAAGTACAACAATTATTAGGTGATAATAGAGTACGAGCAGTATCTATGCGTTCAACAGATGGTTTAAAACGTGGTGTTGCAGCAGTTAATTTAGGTGTTCCAATTAATGTACCAGTAGGTACTCCAACATTAGGACGAATTTTTAATGTAATTGGTGAACCAGTAGATGAGCAAGGTGATGTTATATGTGATGAAACTTTACCAATTCATCGTGATGCACCAGCATTTACAGAATTAGAAACAAAACCATCAATTTTTGAAACTGGTATTAAAGTAGTTGATTTACTAGCACCTTACCGTCGTGGTGGTAAAATTGGTTTATTCGGTGGAGCCGGTGTAGGTAAAACTGTTTTAATCATGGAATTAATCAATAATATTGCCAAAGCTCACGGTGGTGTATCAGTTTTCGGTGGTGTAGGTGAACGTACACGTGAAGGAAACGATTTATACGAAGAAATGAAAGAATCGGGTGTTATTAACAAATCTAATTTCGCAGAATCTAAAGTAGCGTTAGTTTACGGTCAAATGAATGAACCTCCAGGAGCACGTATGCGTGTAGGTTTAACGGCATTAACAATGGCAGAATACTTCCGTGATGTTAATAAACAAGACGTATTATTATTTATTGATAATATTTTCCGTTTCACTCAAGCCGGTTCAGAAGTATCTGCTTTATTAGGTCGTATGCCATCAGCTGTAGGTTATCAACCAACCTTGGCTACAGAAATGGGAGCCTTACAAGAACGTATTACTTCAACAACACAAGGTTCAATTACTTCAATCCAAGCAGTATACGTACCTGCAGATGATTTAACAGATCCAGCTCCAGCGACAACTTTTGCCCATTTAGATGCAACAACAGTATTATCTCGTGGATTAGCTGCAAAAGGTATTTATCCTGCAGTAGACCCATTAGATTCAACTTCAACAATGTTACAAGTAGGCATTGTAACTGAAGAACATTATGAAATCGCTGAAACTGTAAAAGAAACTTTACAACGTTATAAAGAATTACAAGATATTATTGCAATTTTAGGTATTGACGAATTATCAGAAGACGATCGTCAAACTGTTTCTCGTGCACGTAAAGTAGAACGTTTCTTATCACAACCATTCTTCGTAGCTGAAATTTTTACAGGTTCACCAGGTAAATATGTAAGTTTAGAAGAAACAATTAAAGGTTTCAAAATGGTATTAAACGGTGAATTAGATGATTTACCTGAACAATCTTTCTATCTTGTAGGTAATATTGATGAAGCAATTGCAAAAGCGGAAACTCTAAAATAAGGAATATTAAATATATGGTTATGAACATTCGCGTTCTTACCCCAGACAGAGTTATTTGTTCAACAACAGCTGATGAAGTTGTGTTACCTGGTTTAACAGGACAAGTAGGGGTATTAGATGGTCATGCATCATTAATAACAGCATTAGATACAGGACTGTTACGCATTAAATTAAATGAAAAGTGGACCCCAATTATTTTATGTGGTGGTTTAGCTGAAATTGATAGAAATCGTGTAACTGTTTTAGTTAATGATGTAGAAGAGCTTATTGATGTAGAATTAAGTGAAGCTACTAAAGAACTAGAGAAAGCAACTTTAGCGGTTGAAAATGCAGAAACAAGTAAAGATCGTTTAGATGCATCGTTAGAGTTAAAAAAAGCAACTGCACGTTTAGAGGCCATTAACTATTTATCGTAGTTAAGTTTGCCTAAGATATCTTTAATATGAAGCACAAAATTAGAAAAAAAATCTCAATTAATACTTGAGATTTTTTTTTTAACAAAATTTGATAAAAAAAAAAAACGAATACATCCCTAATCAATGACAAATAATTCTAATTTTAACTTTACAAGTAATACAACTGTAACGTTAGAATTACCTTTTTCCGAACATATTGAAGAACTACGACAACGAATTTTCCTTTTGTTCTGGATAATTTTATTGTTAACTTCTGTAGCGTTTATAGAGGTCAAAAGTTTAGTTAAAATCCTAGAGCTTCCTATTGAAAATGTAAAATTTTTTCAAGTAGCACCTGGAGAATATTTTATTTCTACTATTAAAATATCTTTTTATACTGGTTTACTTTTTTCAAGCCCTTTCGTTATCGGACAATTAATATTATTTTTATTACCTGGCCTAACTAAGAAAGAAACCAAAATTATTTTACCTTTACTATTAAGTTCATTAATTTTATTTGGGTTAGGATTAGTATTTTCTTATTATACTTTAATACCAGCAGCCTTAAATTTCTTTCTAAATTATAGTGAAGAGGTCCTGGAACCATTTTTATCTTTTGACCAATATTTTGAATTCATTTTGGTATTATTTTATAGCACTGGACTAGCATTTCAAATTCCAATTATTCAAATTTTAGTCGGATTATTAAATATTGTTTCACCAAAACAAATGTTAGGCGCATGGAGATATATAATACTATTGTCGACAATCCTAGGGGCAATATTAACACCCTCAACTGATCCTTTAACACAACTATTATTATCATTTGCAATATTGTTGTTATATTTTTCAGGATTAGGTATCTTGTTTTTACTAAAAAACTAATTTATATAAGAAATATCCATACTTAAAGAGTACTTAAACTATGGCAACTAACAAGTTTTTTAAAAGTCTTTTACTTACTTTAACGATTGCTATAACTTCATTTGGTTTTGGTGTTCACGAATCATCAGCATATCCAGTTTTTGCACAACAAAATTATTCAAATCCACGTGCAGCAAATGGAAAATTAGCTTGTGCAAATTGCCATTTAAATCAGAAAGCAATTGAAATTGAAGCACCACAAGCTGTTCTTCCAAATTCTATTTTTGAAGTAGCAATTCAAGTACCTTACGATACAAGTGCGCAACAAATTGGAGCAAACGGAAAAAAAGCTGATTTAAATGTTGGTGGTATTTTAATTTTACCAGAAGGATTTAAATTAGCACCAAAAAATCAAATTCCAGCTGAAATTAAAGCAAAAAATAAAGGTGTTTTCATTTCACCATATAGTACAGAATTGGATAATATTTTAGTAGTTGGACCAATTGCAGGTAAAACACATCAAGAATTAATTTTCCCTGTTATTGCGCCAGATCCAGAAAACAATTCAGATGTTAACTATTTAAGTTATCCCTTCTATGCTGGAGGTAATCGTGGACGTGGACAAGTTTATCCAACCGGAGAAAGAAGTAATTTAAACGTATTTGGCGCGACTCAAGCAGGTCAAATTACAGAAATTACAGTTTCAGAAAAAGGTGAATCTACTGTTGCTATTACTGGATCTAACGGTGCAACAAGCTCTCAAACTATGCCAAGTGGTTTAAGCCTAATTGTTAAAAAAGGTGATCTTGTAAAAACAGATCAAGCATTAAATTCAGATCCAAATGTAGGTGGATTTGGACAAGAAGAATCTGAAATTGTATTACAAAATCCTATTAGAATTATAGGATATCTTGCATTCTGCTTATCTATCTTATTAACGCAAATTACTTTAGTGTTAAAGAAAAAACAATTTGAAAAAGTTCAAGCGGCAGAGTTAAACTTCTAATCAAAATTTCAAATAAAAATAAGGAATGAAATTATTCCTTATTTTTATTTGAATTAATATAATTCATCTTCTTGATGTACTGAAATTGTACAATCTGATTTTGGATATGCAATACATGTTAAAACAAATCCAGCTTCTACTTGATCATCATCTAAGAAAGTTTGCTCTGATTGATCAATACTACCTTCTGTTACTTTACCTGCACATGTAGAACATGCACCAGCACGACATGAATATGGTAATTCAACACCTTGTTCTTCAGCAGCATCTAAAATAAATACGTCATCATTACAATCAATTGTTGAATTGATGTCATGCTCTTCACTTAATAATGTTACTTTGTAAGCAACCATATTACTCCTTATCTTAAATAATTATAAAACAAAATCTTATTGCTTTACTGCTTTATATTATACTACGTAAATTCATTACAAATAAATTTTTTTTATTAAAATTTTAAAGATTTTTATTTTGAAGTAAACGTTTGTTTTAAACGAGTGGCTTTTCCTTGTAAATTTCTTAAATAATACAATTTAGCACGACGTACTTTTGCTGAGTTTAAAACAATAATCGAGTCAATTTTAGGTGAATGAATTAAAAAAATTCTTTCAACTCCAATTCCTTGAAAAACCTTTCTAACCGTTATGGTAGTATTAATTGAACTATTCTTTTTTGCAATAAGAGTTCCTTCATAAAATTGAACTCGTTCTTTATTACCTTCAATAATTTTAACTCCAATTTTAACACTATCACCTATTTTCAGGACAGGAAGATCTTTTCTAATAAAATTGTTTTCTAAATTTTTTATTGTTTTCTGAGTATCTAATTTAAACATGACTTTTAACTATTAATATAATGAGATCTATAGAAATAAGTCTACAATTAGATTTTGAAAAAAACAATATTAAAATCTTTAATATGCATTCGACTGGGTTCGAACCAGTGATGTTCCAGAGGAAAACGGATTATGAGTCCGGTGCCTTCAACCACTCGGCCACAAATGCAAAAATGGAACTGATGGGAATCGAACCCATGTCCATTTAAAATTAGTTAATATATTCGTTCACAGGCATAGTTTCAAAGAACAAGTAGTAAATTAAATTATTCTAAACTACAATAGATAAAACGTCTAGATGTAGTGAACAAATTTATTTAAATTTGTTAAAAAGCAAATTTTAATAAATTTATAGAATTGTTTTGAATATTAGATTTGATTGCTTTAAAAATAGTGTTAATAGCAGTTAATTAGAAGTGCACAGATTTTTACGAAGAATGTACGCTTCGACCTGATTCATATATTAATCAATCTTAAATGTCGAAACCAAAGCAGCCCCTACAAATAAACATTTAATTAAAGAAAAATGGGCCACTCTCATTTATAGGTAAAGGTCGATAAAACCATCTAATTTCCACCGGCTCTAAAAACTTATCTAGTAGAAAGGCAGGACCAGTCATCGGAAGAGTTAATATATTAGTAGTGTTCCTAATTACGCGTATTAGAAATATAATTAGAAATAAAATTAAAGATCTAATTGAGATAGATTTGATTAAAACTTGAAATCTATATGATAGTCTACTTAGGCTAAGTATAAATTTACTTGTAAATTTAAGGATAGATTGAAAGCTAAAATCTAGGCTAAGTATATAAATTAGAGAGCTAAATCGTAGTTGAATTACCAGTATATCTTGAGTAGAAAAAAAATATATTGCTTCAATAACAGAAATTGAACAACTTGAAACAACTAAGAATACTAGAACTCTATTTGTTGTATATCCAAGGCCTCTGATAGTCATAAACTGATGCTCTTTTGCAATTTTTAAAATGGAATTCCGCAAAAATAATGCACTCGGAGCGTATGCGGTAAGACGTTTTAAAGATAAATAACGTAATTCTGGATTTTTTTTCATAGGAAGTATATATTTCCTATACTTTTTTGAGTCAAATATATCAAATAATAATATTTTATGTCAAGAAAAATAATAAAACAATTAATCTTAAAATTTTATTGGTTAGTACTCTAAGCTCAAAAGTCTAGAGAAATTCAAATAAAAGAAAGAATAAGCATGAAGGGAATCGAACCCTTGACTTTCAGAATCGGAATCTGATGCTCTATCCACTGAGCTACATGCTTTTAATTTCAAAAAAGAGAATTTTTTAAGTTTATAATATTTTTGTCAAAAGAGAAAAATATTATAAACAAGTTAATATTAATAGTAAATTTTACCACCACCCCATTTCTCAGTGATAATTTTTGGTTGTAATAAAATATGACCAGCAATTGCAGTTAAATCTTCATCTGTGATTGAACGCATACGTGGATAAATATCAGCACTACTAATACTTGGGTGAGTTTCTGCCATCGACTCTAATCCATCATATGTTGTTGGATTGTTCATGAAATCAACTAATGCAGCAATATTATCACGACGTGGTGTAGCTAAACTTAAAGCTTCACTATCTAAACCAACGTTAGGGTTTTGTTTACTTACACCACCTACGTGACAAGCACCACAAGTTGCGTTAAATAATCGTTTACCACGTTTTACTTGTTCTGGACTTAAAACAATTGTTTTTCCAGATTCATCTGCAATAACTGTTCGTGTTGCTTCATCTAAATCAATAGCTGATGCTGTTGTTACAAAAGCACTAAAAACGAAAAAGAAGATGAAAGAAAAAAGTTGCGAATACTTTTGAATCATAAGTTAAGATAAATAGTTATAAATTTGAAACCAAGATAAAAATAAATTGAAAATTTATTTCTTCCTATTTTTTTTTGCCATATTAGCAATTAGTCCTCGTAATCTAATATTTTCCCAGCCAGCAACTAATACTGTTACAATTATTAAGACTTGACTAAATAACAATATTGGGTCTA
>Ga0307489_10000198_pt1 | contig 33178 bp, 57 predicted proteins | sample SB12metaG_FD_202247 | JGI IMG/M metagenome (GOLD analysis project Ga0307489, IMG submission 202247) | Sea-ice brine microbial communities from Beaufort Sea near Barrow, Alaska, United States - SB 1.2 | ecosystem: Environmental > Aquatic > Marine > Coastal | place: USA: Alaska | collected... | reverse complement strand
TGAGCCGTGTCTGACACAAGAAAATACCCTACACACCCTAAACACCCCCTAACACCCCGTTCGCACGGGCTACACAATCCCTACGCGCAACCCCTATCCCATACAAAGCGCTAAACTTGAGCTGGAAAGTGGAGGGGTAAGTCCCTGACGCCTGGTTGCGCATCCCGTCAAGATGCCGTCGCGGCAGGAGAGGCGTCAGGCGGAGCGCGATGCAGCCAAGCGAGCGCCGGGGCAGGCGGGAGCCGCGGGAGCAGGAATGAGAGGAGGAGGAGGTCAAGGAGGAGGAGGAGGAGGAGGAGGAAGAGGAGGCGGAGGAGGAGGAGGGGGAGGAGGAGGAGGAAGGGGAGGAGGAGGAGGTGGAGGAGGAGGAGGTCACGGACCAGCCGCTCGCGCGAACGTGACCCCGCTAGGCGGCTGGGCGACTCAAGAAGAAGACCCCAAGGTGTGGCGGTGCAGATCGGCAGATCAGAACCCCTGTTGAAAGCGCCTACGCGTATGGTATCAGCACTTGAAACTATAATATATGAGCTGCTTTCAACGCTTGCTTTCGATTTCGGCTGACGCCGCTACACCAAGGTGTTGTTTGAAGCGTTCGGACCTGAGGTCGTGAAGCGGAAGGCCGCCGCGGGTGATAGGCAGGGGCTTACACTGGTTCACTTCCCCGCTCAACCTGAGCCGTTGCCGTCACTGAATCCATTCAAGCCACTCAATGTGTCTCTGAAACGCTGCTCACGTTGAGCTGAGAAGTGGATAAGTGCACACGTCCACTTTTCAGCTCACCCTGAGCCGTCCTTGTCAATGAAATCAACTGAGATCACCCTACGTGTCCCTCAGAAATTGCTCACGTTGAGCTGAGAAGTGGACGAGTGGAAGCCCCTGTAGACAGAGACGCGCAGTACAGCCAAGGCTTCATGTTGCTGTATGAAGCGAACCCTGCTGCAGCTGCGACCACGGGGGCGCTTTTGGCCTCTTGCGGCAGATCGCCACAGGCTGAGGCAGGGTTGGCACTTTGTTCCTGGGGCTTACATTCGTCCACAGTTCCGGCTCATCTTAATGACTCTTAATACGCTGGGTGATTTCAGCGACAACACGGCTCAGGCTGACATGGAAAGTTGACAAAAGTACACCCCTGCTCTGCACCGCACAGTGTCCAGTCGCTCACGAAATTGAGACGCGTCGATGTGGTCACTGAATTATTGAAGATGCCAAATAATTTATGTGCGGGTGCCAACCCTTGACGGAGGCGGGCATGGCGATTTTGGAGAAGGCGGCGCGGCAAGGGCACACGTACGCTATGGATGCGGTGGCACGAATCCACACCGGGAGACAGGAGCACGAGCAGGCCTTACAGTGGGCCACCAAGGTAAGTTGGTGCAGGTTGACCCTATCAAACCCATGTCGAAAGCGCCTGGAATTAAGCGCTTGGAACTGGCATATGATGAACCGCTTTCAAGTTTGCTTTCCAACTTTGCTTTCCAAGTTTCCAACTTTGCTTTCAGACAAATCCAACTTGCGCCGCTACACCAAGGCCGCCGAGTCAGGGCTGCCGCAAGCGATGTTCGACCTCGGGTTACTGCTCGACAAGGGGACGGGCGTGGCCGCGCCGGACTACCCGGCAGGCCGGTTTAGGCTGTTCCCACATTGCTCCCGGGTTGACGGCGCTTGGTTTCAGCGCTTGAAGCTAAGATGTGATGTACCAATTTCAAACTTTGCTTTCAATTTCAACCTGCGCTGCTAGAACACGGCGGCGGCGGGCTGGTACAGGTATGGTCTGGTGGATAATACCTGCCACGTCATCAGCCTCATGGGCGACCCTCGTTTCCTGACTTCATTGGCATCCTATGATGTGGCGAGCATTATCCGCCAGACCCTATGGTTCAGGCGCGCAGCAGACGCCGGGGAAGCGGACGGGGCGGGAGCCCTCGCCCACATGTACACTGTCGGCCGTGGTAGGACTTGGCAGATGATGCCTGCGTCGTCTTCACCCTCGTTAGAGACCCAATTGCCTTAGGTGGGATAGCAACTGCAGTTGGGCCAGGTAGATGGGCCTCGCCACGTCAGATAATACCATACAACTCAAGAAGCGAGGGTGCAAGATGCGCTGGATGCTGTAACGGGCGAAATATGCCAGGCCCTAGGATGCGGCGTCACACGGAGCAAGCAAATGGCGATGAGGTGGGTGCGCAAGGGGGCGGACATTGGCCACCCTGCGACGTGCTTGAAACTCGCCCGGTTCATGTACGGAGATATTCCGTACGCCCGCGAGGTCGGGCATGTGGTGGAGGTTGCTGCAGCCGCCAGGGTCGTCGAGGCTCACGACGTCCCCCCGGAAGTCATGACCAGCGTGGTTCATTGGCTGAAGCGGTGGAGGGGAGATTCAGTCGCCGCACTCGATGAGCTACGTGAAGTTATGAAGAATGGGGGTCCGTATTGCTTCAACGACGGGTGCAAGGTTGTAGGCCTTCTCAAGGAGTTCAAAGTGTGCCCGCAGTGCAAGAACGCCCGGCAGGGGCTTCCACTCGTCCACTTCTCAGCTCAACCCGTGCCGTTTTGGGGCTGTTACTCGTCCACTTCTCAGCTCAACCTGAGCTGTTTTTGCCTCAGATACCCAACCCAACCACCCAGCGTGTCACTCAGAAAGTGCTCAGGTTAAGCCGCGACATAGACGAGTGTAAGCCCCTACCGATCGGTACTGCAGCGCGGTGTGCCAGACAGAGGACTGGACGACGGGCGGGCACAAGGCGACGTGCGGCCAACCTTGCGAGGTCTCTCGCGCAAAGAAACTTCGCAATTAAAGCGAGCTGTAGTCTCTGCTCCCGCCCAGGCGCTGGGAGAAATGACAGGTGGCGGGGCGGCCAGTGGGGGCGTGACAGGTGGCAGGGCGGCCAGTGGGGGCGTGGCAGGTGGCGGGGCGGCCAGTGGGGGCGTGGCAGGTGGAGGGGCGGCCAATGGGGACGTCACAGGTGGCGAGGCGGCCAATGGGAGAGTGACAGGTGGCGAGATGGTCAGTGAGAGTGTGTGTGACAGGCGGCGGGACGTGCTCCACAGCTAGTACGACTACCGCGAGGCCGAAGGTGGAGACCCGCGTGGTTTTAAGACCCTCATGGAATCAGCCGGATTCTACCATCTGCCTCCTGCCATAGCGATCTGGGGGGTATGAGGGGTGTATGAAGCGGGTATGAGGGGTCTGTGAGTGGTGTATGCGAGAGGTATGAGGGGTGTATTAGGGGAGTATGAGGGGTGTATTAGGGGAGCATGAGGGGTGTGTGATATGATATGAGGGGGTAATGATGTGGATATGAGGGGTGTAGTACGGGGTTACGAGGGGTGTATGCGGGGGGCATCAGGGGGTAATGAGGGGGATGTGTGGGACGTATGAGGGGTGTCAGAACGGTGTATGAAGGCTGTGGCGAGCTAATAACCCTCGTGTACATGCGCTTTGACGTGGGCACCGTTGGCTCGGTGGGGAGGTCACGCTGAACCTCATGGGCGACTTTTAGATACTGTAACACCGAATACCGCAACGCGTTCATTTTGTTTCCGGCTTTTCACAACCGATATCCATAGCATATGTGCCATCTCACTCATTCACGACGTGTCACATTTACATTCAAGCTGGGGTCGACCTGCACCGCCCTACCATGCGCCCGTCGTACAGCTCAAGCGCCAACGCCCGGTCGTACATGTATCCACAGGACCGGATGAACAAGTGTCGCGCGGCGAGGGGCGAGAGTCGATGGTTAAAGTATGAGACGTCCTGTCCTGCATTACATCTCCTATAATATCGTTTCGCCCGCCACTGCGTCCGCGAAACCATATACACTCTCCACCAAACCGCACCCGCCAGAGATCCCTCGCACGCCGGCCAAGAAAACCAAGCCCAACCCCGCCGCTAAATCTAGTCCGGACTGCGGACTCAACAAATTTAGACAAAGTTTACATGAGCTCAATGATGGCCATCTCGGCGTTGTCGCCGCGGAGCAGGGTCGCAATAAATGATCATTTCCAGCTTAGCTTGAGTCTCTTTGAGGTATGCTGTTGGGATAAATCAAGTGATGTCATGGGTTAGCGGCTTAGAAGTGGGAGAGAAGGGAGAGTAGATGAGAGAGCGGGCAGAGGAGATCATGGAGGAGACGAGCGAGAGGGAGGAGAGAGCGGAGAGACACATGAGATACAGGTTACAGAGATGAGAGTGAGAGGGAAGGCCCTGCCGCGGCGGCGCAGGGTGCGCACGATGCGTGTGTACCCGCCCTCGCGCGAAGCGTACCGCTCGGGCGCCAGCTCGAACAGCGCGGTGACCAGCGCCCGGTCGTAGATGTACGCCGCACCGCAGGGTCGAGAGAGAATAGTGCTCGCCACGTCATACACTGTCACTCGAGGAGGAGGAGGAGGAGGAGGAGGGGGAGGAGGAGGGAAAGGAGGAGGGGGAGAAGGAGGAGGGGGAGCAGGCAGCCAAGCCGAGTGACGTGGGTGTCAGGTGTAATGCTGTGGAGCGTGAGAGCGGTCAGAAATCTCTTGTGGAATTGCAAAACCCAGCGCCCCCCTCAAAAGGGAGGCCTCGCGTAGCGGCGAGTTATCCTCACACCGCTCTCACGGAATGGCAAAGGAATCAAGAGCTGCCAATTCAGCTTGCTTGTCTTCAGCCTCAGGTTCGTTGGTCAGTCTGTCTGGGGTATACTCAATTTCTATGGGTGATTGAATATCTTCAAGAGGTACGCGCGCGCAACGTTTCTTAGGCCCGCGACGCACGCTCAGTAACAGGTTTCTAGGCCTGGGATTTATTCTCATCGTATACCGCAACAGAAAAATGCCGATAGTCTGTCAAACCAGAAAGCGAGCCTGACAGAGCGAGAGAGACGCTTCCGCGCGTGTATGAGGAGGCACCAGACCTTCGCCCTGGCCCCTGTAGGTCTATGAGTAAGAGAGACGCTTACGCGGATGTAAGGAGGCACCAGGCTTTCGCCCTGGCCCCCGAGAGAGTGAAAGACGCTTCCGCGTGTACAAGGAGGCAGCGGGCTTTCGTCCAGGCCCCCGTGAGATAGAGACGCTTCCGCGTGTATGGAGGCTCCAGGCTTTCGCCTTGGCACCTGACAACAATAACATGAGCGTGGCCTCACCTCAGCCTGGCGCTTCTTGTGCTCCGACACATCGTTACCACCATCCTTGCCAAGCTGGATCATGTGCTCCACCGGCTTGCGCAGCGCCTTCGCGCGCGCCATCGTCGTCGTGATGCGCCCGTACCGCAGCAGGTCCTTGCTGTAGGGCCCAGCAGATATGTACGCCGCGTCAGAGGCTGACACTCCCTCAAACCTTGGTCCAGTCTGAAGCTTGGTGTTCCCACTGGCCATCCAGTCCGGACAGATAGCAACACCGCGTCGTGCACAACCCCTCGTGTGTCCAGAGGACACTGAGTGCGGGCGTGATACGACGCGCGTATAGCGCGCTTACAGCCCGCCACACATTCGTGACAGAGGTGCCACGTCACTCGCACCCTTCCAGACATTCCATTTGCGCAAACGTTCCGGTTGCCACACAACGTCATTGGAATCAGTCCTTGCCGTGGTGAGGCCGCGGAGCAGCGCCTTCCGCTGGTCAGCCGGGCGGTGCAGGCGCGCCACCTTCTTCCCGTGGCTGATCATCTGCGCGAACCCGAGGTCACCCTCCACACCGAACGCCAACCCCAGCCCCTCCGCACCTGAAACAGCAGCACCACTCGAGGACGTCAGGAACGGAGTGCAAGGGATAAGAATTTTGGAGGGGGCGCGTGCTGCAGAGGGACGAAGCGGCGGCACAAAGCACGAGCCAAGGTCGGATGACGAGCGCGGGGGTGGCTCGATGGCACGGTGCGCCCGTCCTTGCTCCCACTCCCCGCGGCAGGCGCGCCGTGCCACCCCCACTCCGAATCACCATCGAGCCCACGTCAACACTTCAGCCCAGCAGTGCAGGCCGACCTTTGCCCTAAAACCCAAAACCCCAGCAGGATGGGAAGTCCCGCATCGTCCCCGTGCTCCCCAGTCGACCGACCCCCAGCGTCAATAATGCTCTCCTCTACCGCGCCAGATGCATATATACACACTGCACCGTCCGATAGCACCTCCGGAGATGTAGGGCGCGGGCAGAGGGGACTCCGGACGCCGGCGCGTTGGCTCACCTTCGGATTTCAGGCTCACACCAGCCGTGTTCATCCCGCCCATGCCGAGAGACACCGGCGCCGCGGTGGCCTGGCGGTTGCTTCCCACGCGGCTGCGCAGGCCCACGCTGGGCATGGATAGCGACAGCGCGCTCATGCAGAACGCCATGATGTCTGTCACGTCGTGCCGCCGTGGAGTGTCCGTCGTCAGCGGCGTCGCCGCCGGGATTTCTCCACTCTTGGATAAAACGCGACAAAAACGCCACGTCACTTTCTGAACGAATTCTTAGGTAGCTTTCTCGGTGCAGATCTTGTTGGGGGGGCGGAGGGGGTGGCTTGACTTGACCCCCCCATTGGATCCGCTCAATATCCACAAACCGGTTTCGGAGATTCTATGACGCCACGCTCGCGAGTTGTCCTCGTCATCGACGCCCCAGACGTTCACAACCGCGGCTGTAGCGCGTGGTCTGAGAGATACAAAGGCATGTTCGCCGCGTCCACGTCCTACGCGCCCACCGCGGCGGGCCGGCGGGCCCAACCGGCCGGCACCCGCGCCCGCCGCGCCACCCATGCCCGCACCCCAATCCGCGCAGCCATTGCTGAACCCACGTCGACGTCAAAGGTTACTGCTGTTGGCGACCAGCAGACCGCGATAGTGGTGGGCGGCGGCGTCGGCGGGCTGGGCATCGCGAGCCGGTTGGCCAACGCGGGGTACTCCGTGACCATCCTGGAGAAGAACAGCGACGTCGGGGGGCGGTGCCGCAGCGAGAGCTTCGATGGGAAGGGCGAGGGTAGGGCACCCCCCCTGGGGAAGACATGTACAGAGAAAGTCGGGTGGCACGTGGCGCGCTACGAGCGGCTACGTTTCCGCCCATGCGCCGACTCGCGCCCGTCGCTTGAATCCTCGCGAATGCATTCAAGCTGCGTCTTGTGACGTGCCCCCGTTTCCTGCGCCGCCCCCGCCCCCATCACACCTCGCCCCGAAGAAAGCATTCGTTCGCGAACAGCCCGGAAGCTACTACGATGCTCGCCACGTCGCGGGGTGCGAGCAGCACCGACGGAGGGTCCCCTTACGCCGCGGTCATCATCGGATCCGGCATCGAGCGACAAGGGGTGGAGGTATATTGCGACGGCGCGTGCGTCCGGTGGCGGTGGTGACAGCGGTGGCGGTCGTGAATGCGCGGATAATTATGAGGGCACTGTCCCCTCGTGCCACCTTTTTGCTGGGCACCCTCACGCTCACGTCCAATAGTACTCCATTAACTCAAGATACGGCGGTTCAAAACGCGCATCGATGACGCGACAGGCAATATCTGCCAGGCCATACGCAAAGGGTACCGCTTCGACACCGGACCTTCGCTGATGCTGCTGCCCGACCGGTACCGCGAGCAATTCACCGCGGTTGGGAAAAAGCTGGAGGTGGGGCCTGCCAGATATTGCCCATGCCCGCCGCATCATTGAACCCCCGTTTAAGCTGCCGCCGCCTCCGCCGCCGATGTGGTCACATCAATCGTTGACATCGCCCGTGTGAGGAAGCGAGGCTCAACGGTGACGGGGCTGGTGGGAGGATGGTGGGGGACGGCGGAGGAGGTCTTGGAAGCAGGTGTGGAGGAAGTGGGGGGGACCTGTGGCTCCTATGACATGCCAAGCGATACCTGCCATGCCCTAGCCGAAGGATTACATGGACATCCAGCGTGTGGACCCGGCGTACCGCGCGCACTTCGGTGACCACACTACCCTGGACTTACTTTATGACATCGTGGCCATGAAGGACCAGATGGAAGCGATTGAGCCGGGCGCTGGCGGCAGCTACATCGAGGTAGGGCGTTGCAGGTTGGACCAATGCAACCCGTGCTGAAAGCGCCTGGAACGAGGAACCAAGAACTTGAAACTATAATATGACGAACCGCCTTTAAACCTTGCTTTCAAATCCAACTTGCGCCGCTACATCAAGTGGCTGGGCAAGGCGCGCGCCAGCCTGGACTACGGCGTGTCGGCGTTCATCGAGAAGGATGCCAACTCCATCCTGGACTTCGTGACTCCGGAGCGCGTGCTGCCGCTGGCGATGGCGGTGAACCCAGTCGACCTGCTGCTTCCGCAGAACTTCCAGATGGCTAAGTACTTCAAGGCAGGGACTGATGGATTTTGCTCGCCTTGTCATCAAACGCATTCTGTACCCTCGTTTCTTGAGTTGAAGTCCCATCATACGAGGTGGCGAGTATTATCCATGCTTGTCAAGTCATCAAGCGCATTCTAATCTCTGTTTTCTCGAGTAAAATGACTTTCTATGAGGTGGCGAGCTCTATCCATCAGTCCCTACTTTAAGAGTGAGAAGCTGCAGGCGCTGTTCAGTTACCAGAACCTGTATGTGGGGCTGTCGCCCTACAGTGCGCCAGGGGTATTTGCCCTCCTGGCCGCCACGGAGTTGACCGACGGTGTTTGGTATCCCATCGGGGGCTTCGATAAGGCAGGGCGGGTACTTAAGAACAAGCACTCGCCCGACGTTGAATCGACGAACCAGGCCTGCACTGCAAAGATTGTATGAGCCTCCTCTCTGGAAACCAACAAAGCATGCTCCAATCTCGGATCGAGTGCTTGTTCTCATTGACCCCCCTGCAAGGTGCGTCAGAGTCTGCAGCAGCTGGCGGACGAGGAGGGCGTGGTGACCAGGCTCAACTCCGCGGTAGGTTGGCGCAATAGGCCAATCTCAGTATATCGACTGGGTAAAATGCCCATACAGAGTTGCGGGCATAACGTCAGCGCTCCGCGCGGGAAAGCGGGCGCCAGCCCGAATGCCCATATGGAGTTGCGGGCAAAATGTCAGCGCTCAGCGCGGGAAGCGATAATACCGAAATCGGCCTATTCAAAACCCTTCGAAATCCGGATCGATAGCGCCTGGCCTCAGTGCTTTGAACTACAATATGATAGACTGGTCTTACGTGATGCTTTCGATTTCAACTTGGGCCGCTACGCTGAGGTGGCGCAGATTATTACTGAGCCGATAGAGGCCGGGAGCAGCGAGGTGAAGGGCAGCAAGGCGACGCAAAAGGTGACGGGGGTGAAGCTGGCCGACGGCGAGGTGATGATGGCGGACGTGGTGGTGCGTCAACTTTCAACTCCTTTGCCAACCCCCTCACTACCTCAAAAATCACCCAGTACCTAGTAAACGCCGATGCAGCATTCCTACTGCCCCCTCAACAGCCCCTACACACCTTTCTAATCGCCTACTTCACACCCTAGACACACCCTAAACACACCCTTTACATCCCCTCAACACCCCATACGCACGCAGGTTGCGAACCCGGACCTGCCGTGCGTGTGGGATCAACTGATCGACGACACTGACTTCCCGGAGGCCAAGAAGGAGGCCGAGCGGCAGGGGCTTCCACTCGTCCACTTCTCACCTCAACCTGAGCCGTTTCTGTCCCTGAAACTGTCCAACACACCCAACGTATCCCCCAAAAAGTGCTCTCGTCAAGTCTTAAAATGGACGATCGGCAGGGGCTTCCACTCTTCCACTTCTTAGCTCTAACTGAGCCGTTTTGGGCCACTGACACCCTTCAACCACCCAAAATATCCCACAGTAAGTGCTCACGTCAAGCCAACAAGTGGACGAGTGTAAGCCCCTGCGGAGCGGTGGGAGGACGCCGACTACTCCTGCAGCGTCATCGAGTTCAACTGGTGCCTGGACGTCAAGATCGATGCGTTGTTGCACCATAACGTGTTCCTGGGTGGCGACTACAGGGCAGGGGGGGTATTCAGAACAAGCACTCGACCGACGTTGTATCGACGAATCGAGTTGATGTGTGAGCATTCGCCCTGAAGGTGCGTCATGCTCCGAGCGCGGTCGAGTGCTTGGTCTAAATGACCCTCATGCGAGGGAAGCTGGGTGCGACCAGTGGAGGTGTCAGACTTTGCGGCGCCCAAGCAGCACAACTTCTACTGCCACAACCCGGTAGGGTCACGTCATCCCCCCTGAACATGCCCTCTCATTAGTCCTCCTGGATGGTGCTGCCCTCCCTTTGGTCTTCCCGGCTTTTGCTACCCTTCCATCGGTCATCTCAGCTGGAGCTGTCCTCCCGTCGGTCCCTCCGGGTGCTGCTGCCATCCCAATGGTCCTCTTGGGTGCTGCTGCCCTATCATCAGTGCTCCGGGGTGTTGCTGCCCTCCCATTGGTCCTCCCGAATGCTGGTTCCCTTCCATTGGCCCTCTCGGATGCTGCTACCTGCTGCCCTCGTTCAGTGTCACCCCTCCTTTGTTCCAGTCGAGTGGCACTCTGTGACAAGACGAGCATGCTTATAAAGTTGGCCCTATGACCCGGTGTACACGGACGCGACGTGCGCCCCTGAGGGGGGGAGCTCCGTGATGGTGCTGTTGCCGGTGGCCAACATGAACGAGCAGGCCAAGGAGTGCAAGAAGCGCGGCGTGCCGGTGCCGTCGGAGGAGGACATGGTGGCGGCGGGGCGCGAGGCAGGGGGGTTCTTGAGAACAAGCACTCGACTGAAGTTGGATCTACGCGAGTCTGCTTGAGCCTTGATCCTGGAGGTAACTTCTATCGGCAGCACGACTAGTACAGCCTCTATCCAGAGTGAGAGCTCAAGCTCTAGTCTGATGATCACTCTTACACGTGGCAGACTGGAGCAGAGCATTGTCTCGATGTGCTAGCTTCGATGTCGGTTTGAAAGCTTGTTCTCGATGACCCTCACTCGAGGCCATCTTCCGGCGCTTCAAGGAGGCCGGCCACGGAGACCTGGCCGATCACATCGTGAACGAGAGCATCGTCACGCCCACGCAGTGGAGGGACCGCTTCAACATCAAGCACGGCGCCGTGTTCGGCCTGTCGCACGGTGGGGCGCTGCAATCCGAACATAACCTTACTACAACCGTTCCACAACCGTCCCACAACAGTTCCTGCAGCCATTCTAGCTATTATTCCAGCAACCGGTCCACGTTCGGGCGTTCCTCAACCGTTCCCGCGGCCGTTCCAGTAACCATCTCAGCAACTTTCCCAGCAACCGTTCCAGTAACCATTCCAGCAACCGTTTGACGAACCTGAAATCCGTGTTGAAACCGCCTAGTTTCAGCGATTGAAACTAAAATATGATTGACTGCTTTCAAGCTGTGCTTCCATCTTCAACGTGCGACGCTACTGCGCGGCCTGACCCAGCTGGCCGCGTTCCGCCCCCCCGTGCGCACGGGAATCCCGGCTCTGGACTCACCTGAGGTGGACGGGCTGCACTTTGTGGGCGCCTCTACGCGGCCGGGCAACGGCGTGCCCCTTGTGCTGATGGGAGTCAAGGTGGTGTTTGAGAAAATTATGGAGCTGCACGGTGCGGGCGTCAAGACCATGACCAAGTAAACTGTCGCAAGGCATGTAGTGTGAATCGCTCCATAATACGTACTTGTCACATTGTAAAGTATCATCTTGCTTTTCGAAGAACTCGATATTTGGGGGTCTGTCGTCTTCCTTTTAATAATGAACACGCATATCTGTGTCATTCAATATTGTCAAATCGAGCACTTGCCGAGAGACGCGCGCTTTTTGTCGTCTTCCCCCCCTTGCGTGCATCGTGCCCGAAGGGCATGATGTGAGTATACGAGGGAGTCTGCGAGTGGGTTATCATTCGTCTTTATTGCAAGTATAACGATAAAATGTGAGTGAGTATGTTTCATTGCTATCAATGTCAGATTCAGTTGTGAAAAGCCGGGGTTGTGAAATCATTAACACGCGTTCCAATGTTTAGTTGCATCTAGCGGTCATCGGCTATGTAACTCGCCCTAAGCCTGGGCAGAGTGACATTATATCCCACATCGATAGTGTCATCTTTCATGTCGATAGTGTCATCTTCCACATCGATGCTGTCATTGATCATCTTCCATGTCGATACTGTCATCTTCTATATCCATACTGTCATCTCGAGGTCATCTTCCTTGTCGATACTGCCAGCTTCCACATCGATACTGTCATATTACGGTCACCTTCCATATCGATACTGTCATCTTCATTTCATCTTCCATATCGATACTGCTGTCATCTATCATATCGATACTGTCATCTCCAGATCATCTTCCATATCGATACTGTCATCTTGTCATTTTGTGGATAGGATGACCAGATCCTATCTCGTCACTCTGCGCTTGGGCGGGTGCGGCAACATTATGTTGCTTCACTTGCGAAGCTTCGGCTCACGAGAGACCTCGCAGGGTTGACCGCACGTCACCTTATGGCCGCCCGTAGTCCAGTCCTCTTTCTGGCACACGGCGCCGCAGTACCGGACTGTCTTGCACTGCGGGCATACTTTGAAGTCCTTCAGGTGGCCTACAACCTGGCACCCGTTGTTGTAGCAATACGGACCTCCATGCTGCGCCATTTCACGTAAAACTGGTCGACCGAATCACCCCCCCACTTCCGTACCCAATGTACCACGTCAGTGAAGACGTCCAGCGGGACGTCGTGACCTGCCATGACCCCAGCCGAAGCGGCGACCCCGGCGGCCCTTGCGGCCCCCACCACGTCCCAATCTTGCGGGCGTACGGTGCGTTTTCGTACATGAGCCGGGCGAGTTGCAAGCACGTCGCGGGTAGGCCAATGTCCGCGCCCTTACGCACCCACCTCATCGCCATTTGCTTGCTCCGCGTAACGCCATGGCCGACAGCGTACATGTGTGCTAGGGAACCCGCCCCGTCCGCTTCACCGGCGTCTAAGAGACTGAAGGATAACACCGGCCACGTCATCCTGCAATTGTACAACATCGTTTCTGGAATTGTACGACATCCAATGACGTGGCGAGCACCATCCATCAGTCCCTACCGGCGTCTGCCGCGCGCCTGAACGATAGGGCCTGGCGGCAAATGCCCGCCACATCATGGGATGCAAACTATTTCAATGAACGAGGGTAGTTGATGACGACGTGGCAAGCATTATACACCAGGCCATACCTGTACCAGCCCACCGCAGCCGGGTAGTAGCGGCGCAAATTGAGATTGAAAGTAAATTTTGAAAGCACTTCATCATATCATAGTTTCAAGCGCGTACGTCCAGGCGCTTTCAGCATTTGTTTGGTGGGGTCAACCTGCACTGCCCCACTGGGTAGTCCGGCGCAGCCACGCCCTTCCCCTGGTCGAACATTACCCCAAGGTTGAACATCGCCAGGGGCCAACCGGTCTCGGCGGCCTTAGTGAGCCACTCCGCGGCTTGCTCGTGATCCTGTCTTGCGGTGTAGATGCCCGCCGCCGCATCCATAGCGTACGCGTGCCCTTGCCGCGCCGACTTCTCCATAAGCGCCAGGCCCGCCTTGACTTAGGGTTGGCACCCGCAACTAAATAATTTGGTGTCTTCAGGACCACATCGGTGCGTCTCAGTCTTGTGAGCGACCGGAAACTGTGCGGTGCAGTCGGACCTACCCTCGAGGGCGCAAGCGACATGTGTGGTTACTCTAGTTGTATACAGAGGACCTCCTAATGCGGGATCTCTGTACGCCTCCTAACTGTACTGGCTTTAAATATTTTGTTAATGCCAACCCTACCTCCGCCTCCGGCGATCTGCTTGAGCCCAGAAGCGCCCCCGTAGTCTCAGCTGCAGGGTTCGCTCGATGCAACAAGCGTCCCCGTAGTCTCAGCCCAGACTATACTGCGCGTCTCTGTCACCCTCGGTGTAGCGGCGCAAGGTTCATCACATGTTGCGTTCAATTCAAGCGCTGAATCCAGGCGCTTTCATTAGAGTACCTTGCACGTGGTAAGATTACAGAGTATCACACACGTGCATTGAGCTCGAGACCAAAGGCGAAGGGCGTCTTATCCCGCATGTGCGAACACGAGTTTCAACCTGCACCGCCCTTCCTCGGCAGCCTTCCGCTTCACCACTTGGAGTCCGAACGCTTCAAACAGCACCTTAGTGTGGCGGCTTCAGCTGAAATTGAAAGCAAAGTGTGCAGGCGGTTCATCATAGTACAGTTTCAAGCGCTTAGTTCCAGGCGCTTTCAACATGGGTTTCAGCAGGGTTTCAACAGGTTTCATATAGGGTTACGTCGCCGATGACTCTCCACAGGTAGGGCGCTCCAACATGGCTCACAACATGGGTTTCATTGGTTCAACTTGCACTGCCCTACCTTGGGGTCTTCTTCTTGCGTCGCCCAGCCGCCGAGCGGGTTTGCGTTGGGGCGAGCGGCTGGTGCGTGACCCCCGCTTCCTCCACCTCCTCCGCCGCCTCCTCCTCCATCTGCTCCTCGTCCTGCTCCTGCTCCTCCTCCCCCCCCTCCTCCGCCCCCGCCTCCTCCTCCTCCCCGGCTGCCTCGTCCTCCTCCTTCTCCTCTCCCTCCTCCTCCCGCGGCTCCCGCCTGACCCGGCGCTCGCTTGGCGGCATCGCGCTCCGCCTGGCGTCTCTCCTGCCTCGACGCCATGTTGTCAAAATGAGCCACCTGGCGTCAGGGGCTGACTCGTTCACTTCTTAGCTCAATTTGAGCGCTTCGTATGGGAGGGGGTGCGCATAAGGGTTGTGCAGCCCGTGTTAAGGGGGTGTTAGGGCGTGTTTATGGTGTATAGGGTGGTTTTGTGTGTCACACACGGCTCAAGTTGAGCTGGAAAGTGACCGAGTGCAAGCCCCTGCCTGGCGTCCGATGTGCGCGATACGCGCGTCAGTCCCCAGGGGTGGAACAGAAGGGGGCGAGTACCTCAGGCCAGGGGCTTACACTCGTCGACTTTTCAGATCAACTTGAGCGCTTTGTATGGCGCGCAGGAGTTGTGCAGCGCGTGTTAGGTGGTTGTTAGGGGGTGTTCAGGGTGTGTAGGATGTTTTCTTGTGACAGACACGGTTCAAGTTGAGCTGAAAAGTGGACGAGTGTAAGCCCTTGCCCTAGACCAGCAACTTCTAGGTTATTGGAAGTTGCGAAGTTTCGATCTGAAGAAAGCGCGCGGTGCCGACGGCCGCAGACAAGACGTGTACACCTCGAGGGAGAATACCTGAGGGGGGATACCTCGAGGGAGGGCTGCGATGAATCAGGATGTGGAACGGGGGAAGGCGACGGCGGTGTGTTCACGCGCGCGCTTCACGGAGTGGGCAGGTTTCGCCGAAGTGAGACGACTTCGCACCTGCTCCCCGTAGCGCTAGTGCAAGCTTGAGTAATAATTGAATAGTATTCACTCGGTGAGGGACCAGTAGCCGAAAAGGGCTTACACTCGAGCACTTTCTGAGGAATGCGTTGCTATGCAGCTCTGGTGGTGGGCAAGAGGGAATGGCGCGAGGCGCGGTCTAGTCACGATCGTTGAATTAATCTACACTGTAATGCATATGAGCGACCGTCTGTTAACTCAAGCAAATCCAAATCCTCGTTTGACGCCCCCGCCCGATCTGCGTAGTGGGTCAGTTGGGTGGGTTCAGTGAGAGCAGTGGCTCAGTTTGAGCTGAGAAGTGGACAAGTGGAAGCCCTTGGTTGCCGACTGCCTCTGTTCTCTGGCGAATGTCTGTCGGTACACTATGAGCCAACAGTCATGTTAGATAGGGGCAGACAGGGGGTAGATACGGAAGTCTGTCTGGGTATTATATTAAGTTGCTGGGACTTTACAGGCGGGCGTGCGAGCGAAGTTTTGCGGACGCAGTTGCGTTCAAAATGCTACTCTCCATATGCAACAGTTGAGCAGATGTAACGGCAGAGCAGAGAATCTCGCACCACACCAGAAATTTGCCGCTCCGCTCCAGCGCAACGTCATAGCGCAAGTAAAAATTCAACTTTATTTCAATTGACATATTATCTGCACTAGACCAATTTTATAAACCCCACACCCGAGAAATATCAGAAACTGGAACCCATTCGCCTGAACCGTAATATCGTCAGCTAAGGACTAGGCACCGCAAGCTCGCAGCCAGCGCACCAACCAACGCTGAGTCAAATTACTTGGCCTTTACCTTGCTTGCGCTCTTGCCCGGTGTCTTCTCCTTACCCGCGCTCTTGCCCGTTGGCTAAGGACTGATGGATAGTGCTAACCGCATCATGGGATGCCGTATAACTCAAGCAACGAGGGTTGAAAATACGTGTGATGACGTGGCAAGCATTATTCGTCAGTCCCTACCGGTGTTTTTTCCTTGACCGGTGTCTTTTCCTTCTTTGCAACCTTGCCCGGTGTCTTTTCCTTCACCGGTGTCTTGGCCTTGACCGGTGTCTCCGCCTTGCCCGCACCCTCTGCTACTTCCTTCTTGTGCGAATCCGCGCGACCCTAGCGGTACGGTCATGTGAATTGAGCTTGCCGCGTCATACGCTTGCATTGAGTCAACGGGGATCAAGTGGCATCAGGTCTAACCCTTACAAACTGTAGGGTCTGTCCCCTGAAAATGACGGAGGATGTCGATTACTGCTTACATTGTTAAGCGCCTTGGGGCTCAATGTCCGTGTGTGGGGAAAATAATGTGTCAGATCTAAGACGGAGAGAGCGGTCAGAAATCTCTTGTGGAATTGCAAAACCCAGCGCCCCCTTCGAAAGGGAGGCCTCGCGTAGCGGCGAGTTATCGTCACACCGCTCTCACTCATATAAACGTGGATGCCCACGGGCCTTGTGAGGCACAGACACACGGCAGAGGTACGCAGTGACGTAACGTGGTGATTGACGCCATGTGTTTTCCTCCCAGGGCCTGACTGGAGTATTTGACTTTCAAGCTGGCAGTGAATGTGATTGCCAGGATGGCACCGGCACCGCCATACAGACTAGCTGGACGGGCCAGCTTCCTATATGAGACAAATCTGGAGTTGGGTTCTGAGCAGGCGTGTTTTGACCAGCTGAAGCTCAGCGCCCGAGGGCTCGCCCACCTGATTGCTCGTCGCTCGTGGGAGGTTGATTCGTGGCATAGTAGACTCATTTGGTGGATAATAGCACGCATACTCAGATACTCAGATAGCACTCAATTGACAGACACGGCAGAGGTACGCACGTGTTGACGTTGCTGGTGGTTGCCGCGGCGTGGCATTGTTGATTGGCTAATGCACAACGGGCAAACAGTCTGACGCTGCGAGGTGAGAGTGAGCGGCATAGGTTGGCAGGACGCATTTCCACCTCCCGATCCAGATGGCAGATGAACTATTGGCAAACAGTCTGACAGTGCAAGGTGCGTTTATCAGTGGCATAAGTTGGCAGGACGTGTCTCCACGTCCCAATCCAGATGTTCTCCCCACTAGTAAGTCGGATGTCCCTATCTGAGCTTTATCTTCACGCGCCACTGACACTCACCAACCCAACTGACAGATCCAAACCAAAGGAGGAGGATGCGGCGAGTGCATACAGGTACGCCGGTACGCAATGATTATTCATTCAGGAAACGAGTGGCGAGGGCAAGGAGGAGGATGCGGTGTGCGTGTACGGGTACACATGTACATTACCGGGAGACAGTCAGGGAAGGAGTGACCAGGCTAGGGAGGAGGGTGTGGTGAGTGTGAACGGGTACACGGGTACACAACGAGCAATCATTTAGGGGAAGCTTGGTCCCCACCTTGAGCTCGGATGCCCGCGCCTCCTTCTTGGCCAGCCCCAGCTGCATGGCCTTGTACAGCTCGCGCTTCTTGCGCGGCAGCATCACGTACCGCATCGCGTCCACCTCCGCATCCTCGCCCCAGGGCCAGGCAGATATGGCGAGGACATGTCAAAGGATGCGTTCAATGAGTGCCAATGGACCTTTTGATTTTACATCATTCTAGTGCCTAGTCTGTAAAGCGTACTATACATAGTATCTCGTACTGACGTAGTAAGTAGGCGTTTGGCGAGTCATGACCGGGGTCATGATGGGCCGGAAGATCTGGATAATGAGTTGGACAGGTTTGCCGAACGGTTTGGTTGTGTGCTCAGTATCATGTGTGTAATCAAGTAAAGGTCATCTACTATCTAACAAAGTTTTTTACATCATCGCCACAAAGAGGAAAAGGATTGCGCTGGGCTGTCATTGGACCAAATACGCGGGGGTCTTGGAACTCGTGTCAATGACGTGGCGAGCCAGGCCCTACCTCGCCCATGTCCTTGATGCGCTTGTTGATGACGATGTCCTTATCGCGCATGGCCATCTCCTGTGTCAGTCGCGACTTGGGTTCCTTCTTCGCCTTCTTCTTGGGTTTCTCGCCATCCTCATCCTCACTGTCCTCGTCATCATCATCCTCCTCCTCCTCCTCCTCCTCATCGGACTCCTCCGCCAGCTGCACGTCCTCCTCGTCGTCGGACTCCTCATCGTCCGATGCCTCCTCGCCCTTCTTGTAAGGTTCGCTATCAAACGGAGGAATGCTGCTTGAGTGACGGGGACCAGAGGTGAAGCAGGAGATGACGGCGGTGAAGGCGAAGGAGGTGCATGAGGGTTTAGGGTTTAGTGTTTAGGGTTTAGGGTGCATGAGGAGGAGCTCAGATTACGCCAGACTGATAGTTGTATCCTCACGAGCAAGTGGACCGTCTAGTGTAGTATTGACCACACGCTGACAGGAGGAGGACATGTAGGAGGAGACGAATGCGGAAGAGGTGAAGCGGGAAGAGGAGGTGAAGGAGGAAGAGACCAGCTTACGTCAGACTGATAGTTTTATCCACACGAGCACCTGGCCACAGATGTTAAGACAGGGATAACTATGTGAATCTTCATCCGCAAGCTACATTCGATTGTCGAGTTCCGAGAGCGGGAAACCGACTGAACCCGACGGGGCATCATCCGGTTTCCCTCTGAGAAGACTTGCTGTATTCATCGTTTTTGTTGTCGAACCGTTCAGTGGAAGGGCACCATTGTTGTTACATCAATGTGTAATTTCAGGGTCCGCGAGGGACTGAAGGTATGTAGTCATCAACACGCTTCGAACAACAGAGGATCAGGAGTCCAATGAAAGAGGAGGAGAGAGTAGGGGGACATCGGATGGATGGTTGAGTTCAGGAGAGTTTATTGGGGTCATCCTTTTCGCTCCAGCCTGCCCTCTCATGGGCAACCGACTGAACTGAACGGTGAACGGGGTCATCCGTTTTTGCACCCAAACAAACAACACCAACTCTCCAAAGTTCCGTAAATTGAACCGCTCAGTGGAACTTTAACTCATCACAGTGTAATCTCAGGGGATTGACAGATTGAAATGATTGTATCATCAACACGCGTTCGAACAACGGGAAACCAACTGACAAGAAGAACAAAACCAACAGAATAAATGTCTCCACACGTTTGTACCTCAGACATCCAAGGAAGATAAAGCCTGCATCAATTCTCAACCCGAGCGTCCCGACGAATCGGGCGGGGAAACCTCTGAAGTTCGGGCACTGCGAATGGTGTTTCTGAGAAACGCCCTTCTATAATATCATCACCGGTAACGTTAGGTTTGGGAGGTGGAGGAGGTGAAGGAGGTGGTGGAGGAGGTGGAGGAGGAGGAGGAGGATGAAGATGAGGATGACGAGGGGGATGGAAAGGCAGCTGAACCAAGAGGCATCGTATAGGTGAAACAACGGGGAGAGAGCGGTCAGAAATCCCTTGTGGAATTGCAAAACCCAGCGCCCCCCTCGAAAGGGAGGCCTCGCGTAGCGGCGAGTTATCGTCACACCGCTCTCACGCACAAGACGTGGCAAGGGCACACTATGAAACGTCGGGGATGCTACCGCCGTTCATAGGACGCATGGTAGAGGTATGTTATGAGCACACGTCCAGGAAGATACCCGGCCTTATGGATTATACCGGGTCTTTTGAGTCAGTAGTTTCATTGGTTTCAAAGCGCCCCGACACTCGCGTGTGGCGCGCTATTTCAAATACCACAAGAAACTTGGATCTTCTTCCTCTCTAGTCAGTGACACATGGCAGAAGTACACTATCAGCAAACACGCAGGGCCTCAACTCTTCGAGCGATTGGCTGTAGGGGATACCGTGGATGGACAAACGGTATAGGCACACTATGAGCACACAGTCATGGTCTTGCCTCCTTGAGCGATCGGCTGTGGGGTATCGGATGATACCAGGTGAAAGATCCGTGAGAGGTACACCAATAGCAAACAGTCAGGGATGGTACGGAACCCTACCTCCTCGAGCGATCGGCTGTAGGGGATGCCCTTCATCTCCTTGTCTAAGTCCGTGCGGTAGTTCTTCTCCTCCTCCGCCGCCTCCTCTGCCGCCGTGAGCAACCGCGTGCCCGCCTCCTCGCTCACATCCGCGATGGAGCGCCCCTCACGCGCCGCCTTGGCCTGCTGCTAGGGACGTATTGTGAAGCCTCGTTTCATGATTCGCATGACATCTGATGACGTGGAGAGCTATAATGATCGGAAGAAGAGAGAAGAAAGAGGGGGGAGGATGGAGTTGGAGGAGAGGGGAGAGAAGAGGAGCGCAGAGGCGAGGAGGAGAGATGAGAGAGGAGAGGAGAAGAAAAGAGAGAGGAGAGCAGATGGGGGTGAGAGGCGCCCTGCCTGTGCCTGCAGGCGCTGCAGCGTGGCCTGGTACTCGGGGGTGTACCCCTCATCACCCGCGTCGACGAAGGGACTCAAGTGCGGCGGCGGCGCGGCGCCGGGCGCGTAGTCCACTGTAGGTATCAGAACGCGCCAGTTGACGCAGTCCACCACCCTCTAGATAAGGCCAGAGAGACAGTGCTTGCTACGTCATCATCCACGTTGTAGATCCACGTTGTCTGAGTCAAATGGTATCCTTTGACATCGCGAGCAATATCTGGCCGGCCGTAGTTCCCTGGCTTCTGATGACGTGGCGAGCATTATGCACCAGGCCCTAGTTCAATGGCATCCTATGATATGGCGAACCAGTGCAATATCTGCCAGGCCCTAATGAAATGGCATCCTTTGATGTGGCGAGCAACACCTGCCAGGCCATAGTCGAACGGAACGCCCAAACGTGGCGAGCTATGTCTTGCCGGCCCCTACCACTGTGGCTGCACGTACTCGCGCTGCTCCATCATCTTACCCTCCATCGGCCGGTCGCACACGTGGTGCGTCACCCCGCCGTCCTTCTCATCGTATGGCGACCCCTCGCCGTCCTCGTGGCAAGGCCCAGTGTTAAATGGTCAGCATGGTCAGCATGTTGAAAGGAGGAGACAGGAGGGAGAGGGGAGGAGGGAGGAGGCAGGAGGGAGGAGGGAGGATGAAGGAGGAAGGAGGTTCGAGGGAGGATGAAGATAGGAGGAAGGTTGAGGGCCGAGGGTCGAGGGACGAGGGTCGAGGAGTGGAGGGAGGAGCCTCGAAGAAGGAAGGGAATGGGAGGAGGGACCGATGGTCGGAGGACAGAGAGGGCAGGGGGATCTGGCCGAAACAGAAGCAATTCTCTCAGTGTTCCCGTTTTTGTATGTGGGTAGGACGATCATCATCCGGGTATCAAACCGGAATCAGTCCGCCCGTCACAAATGAGTCATCAGCGAGAATCAAACAAAAACCAAAATCCATCGTTGAGTGGAATGTCGTCCAGCGTTGTAGACGAGCGGGGAGCAGAACCGAACGCCTTGACACACTGGGATTACGGAGCCGTGCATAACATACAAACGCGCACGGCCCGAGGGCGGTTTAGTGTGGGCCATATGTGAAAGAACTGCCGCGGTATTGAGCACCACGGTAGCTGAGTGTCCGGCCCCTGAATTGGGTTAAGGGTTTCCCTAAAGCCTAAACCCTAAAATACTGCTGAGTATTCGCCTCCCTCAACTAAGCGTGGGTGAGTCAATAGACCGGGTGATTGTTGGCATTAGGTGCAGGATTGTTGGTCGTGTAGTGGCTCAGTCGAAGAAATTCAACCATAATATCGTTTTGTGCATCATAAGCCGAAGCCTAAGAAGCGCGGATACTTTATCATCATCACCACAGAGAATAATCACACTAACGTGATTGAAAGCTGGGACGGGGAGGTAGAGTATGAGTAAACAGTAGCGGACCTTACCCAGCACACCTCGCCGCCGAATGAGCGGATGATGAACACCCGCGTGAAAGGCCCGGTATCAAATTGAGCTCGTCTGTAAAATGCTCATGCTGAGTGGAGTCGTGTAAGGTGGCATACCTTTGTGGCGCAAGTCAAACCCCAGGGGAATTGTCGAGTAAGAGAACGTTGGGACTGACTTCGGACGTATTCGTACAAGATGCAAGCTTGTTAGTCATGTAGTGGCTCAGTCGAAGAAATTCAACCATAATATCGTTTTGTGCATCATAAGCCAAAGCCTAAGAAGCGCGGATACTTTATCATCATTGCCGAAAGAGATGTGTGCAGGGAGGAGTGAGGAAAAGTGCAAGTTTGCTAGTCTCTTAGTCGTGTGGTGGGTTGTGGCTCAGTCGAAGAAATTCAACCATAATATCGTTTTGTGCATCATAAGCCGGAGCCTAAGAAGCGCGGATACTTTATCATCATTGCCAAAAGACATGTGTGGGTGTGCAAGGAGGTGTTGGTGAGGGAGGAGGAGGAGAAGGAGAAGATAGAGGTTGAGGAGGAGACGGAGAAGGGGGGATGGTGGTAGAGGAGGAGAGACCGGGTGGGCGTGCACTAAGAGCAAACAGTTAGGGGCCTCGCCATCATGTCACGCGGCACCTCGCGCTGGATAAAGAACACCAGGCCGCTGAAGAGCGTGGCGCACAGTTTGCGGTCCTCTTGCAGCACCGGGTCGCCCCCCGCCCCCTCACCCCCTGCGATCGCCTCGCCCTCTTGTAAGGCCCAGTATCGAACATTCAATTTCAAGCTCAAGTATCCACCAACATTATAAAAACCTCTCACCTCCCAAAAGTCGACAGATAGAAAGCGGGCGTCTCAGGAAAAAATTAGAGATTTGTTCCCCCAGAGCCCCGAGGGGCGTCAGGTACAAGGATGTTTTATCATCACCGACGTTCGCTTACATTTTTGAGTGGCGATGGCAGGATTCAGAACAGATGGTATTGGACATGCTAAGTGGTGTCGAGTTGCGTTGGCTCAGTCGAAGAAATTCAACCATAATATCGTTTTGTGCATCATAAGCCGAAGCCTAAGAAGCGCGGATACTTTATCATCATCGCCGAAATCACAGGCAGGGCCTCAAGCAGAGACGCGGCGGAGGTAGACATAGATTGACCACACTGATGTGGATGTAATCCGGCCCCACCTGCGGCAAACTCATTATCCTCCGCCGCCTCCTCCTCGTCATCACTCCGCGCCGCCGCTGCTTCCGCCTCCGCCATCTCCTCGTCATCCATGTCATGCGACGCAATGTCAGCAATCTTGCCCCCCAAGCTCCCCATCCGCGCCTCGGTCGCCTTCGCTTGCGCCCCCTTTTTCTTGGCAAACCCAATCGGCGTCTTGCTAGGCATTACCTTCTCCGCCTACGAGTAAGGCCCAGTACATGTTTATCATACGATTACTACAAAGTTCATTGTGCCCCAAGGCACTCATGTGGTGAGAACTAACGTTCATCGATCCCACATTTTAAGCAATGACCACGAATGGTCAGGCGTTGTGATAAACAGAACAAGTGATACAAACTGAGTGGCATCGCGTCAGGTAGAAGACTACTGACAGACTGATACCTGAAAAGCGGAAGATAGCCAGTTTGAAGGTTGCCGAAATGAAAACTGACTATTTGATTTGGATAGCACGCCCATGGTCTGTCCAGAGGTGTAATTGCGGCGACGCCGCTATCACCCAGGCAATGGAATATGGTCGGCGCGCGGCGGGAGGCTGGCTGTCTCGAAAGACGGCCAGCCTGCAACCGCCCCGCGGTGATCTGAGGCGTTTAAGCTTGGGATATACACCGTGGATGAGAAGGTGCCCCGGAGCGCATGGTGTCGAGGGGATGCGGGCAGCACCCCCTGCACCCGCCTGTGGTCTGACTATCTGATCTGACAGTCTGATATACTGGGTGGTGGTGCATTACAAGCAAAGAGTCAGGATGATGGTTAACAAAAACGGGGGGTGGAACAAATAAATAAAGGAGTCGCCGTCGGCTACGGAAATGGATGGCGCATTTTGTCAGCAGCGTTGTTCCGTGTTTTACCACGTCGCTAACCGTCTCAGTCACCCAGCGAGTTGTCGTCACTGCCGAAGTTGAAAGTTGAAACAGGCACTGTATGAAGTAGACCGGACCTGAATGATACAGGGCCTCTGTGGGGGGGGGAGTGCACCATACACTGGTACACCATATCACACACTGAGGATGAAGCCTGTCCTTTGTGACAGGATATTCACCAGTATACAATAGGAGCAAGCCAGGCCTTGGTGGCGGGGGTGATATACCAGTGCACTATGAGCAAACGTCTGGGACCCTACTAGGTCGTGACTGATGGCCACGAGCCCGCCCGCGGCATCCTCAAGCCGGAGACTGGAGGCGGGGGTATGTTGGTACACTAAGCGCAAACAGTCAGGGGCACGAGTTGCCAAGGGCCCTACCAGGTCATGGATGATGGCCACGATACCCCCTGCAGCATCCTCCATCTGCGTGTCCAGCATTGGCGGGTACCGGAACGACTTGTCGTAGTACAACTTGTAGTTCACAAACCCCGTCACGCAGAGTCAGCAGTATCAACACCAATCGATCGGTCAGGTGAACAACTTCAATACCAATCGTCCGCTTGTGATACCATATCGCCAAGATCTATGTTTGGTACAGCTTGGATTTCCACAAAACCCGTCATGGAAAGTCTCCAACGTCAACACCAATTGCTTGGTTAGGTGACCGTTTCGCCGCGACCTGGCGCTATTGGTGGCATGAATCAAGTGTTGCCTCAGGTAAGTAGATTGTCACATCTGGTCACGCTTATCGTCACCGTGTTCGCCTCGGTTTGGCTGGGTGCGTTGGTTGGTCCTCACTGGCAACAGTGTTGTATGCTTTGGTTATCAAGCCGAGTGGCCTGGTTTCAGGTCGAAACACGATGACGGGGAGAAGGATAGGGTGAGGGTGAGGGAGTGGGAGATGTTGAGAGAGCGGTCAGAAATCTCTTGTGGAATTGAAAAACCCAGCGCCCCTCTCGAAAGAAAGGCTTCGCGCATCGGCGAGTTATCATCACACCGCTATCAGTCATACAAAAATGGATATACAGGTGCTAAGTAATAAGCACATGTTCACAAGTGCGAAGTGTCGGGTGACAAGCGCAAAGTGAAAACAGCTTGCACGAGGCTCAGACTCTTCCTATCATGTAAAATGATAAATGTCATCCACGGGAGTGTCCTGGGAGTTCGACGTCCCGTGTTAAGTAAAGTAGCATCACCGCCTCGGTGTCAAGGTGCCAAAAGGCAAGGTGCCAAGAGGTGTGTGCACAGTAAAGTGTGGCAGCCCCGCCATCATGGCGATGTAGTACTCGAGGAAGGTGAGCACAACGCGGGAGGGTGGGTGCACTGGTACACTAGGAGCAAACAGTGAGGATGATATTTGTCTCTGTGGTGGGAGGGTGCACTGGTACATCACGAGCAAGCCGTCACACCCTACCATCATGGCGATGTAGAACTCAAGGCAGGTGAGCATGACGCGGTTGGGTGGGTTCACTGGTACACTATGAGCAAACAGTCAGGGCGATACCGGGCCTCGGTGGTGGTGGGGTGCCGGTGGGTGCACTGGTACACCACGAGCAAGCAGTCAGCAGCGGGCAGCCCCACCATCATAGCTATGTAGAACTCCAGAAAGGTGAGCATGACGCGGTAGTCCACATCCTCCGGCAGCGTCTGCGCCAGCGAGTGCGGCGTCAGCCACGTCACCTGCTGCCCCATCACCTCCGCCTGGTAGTAGATCCCCTTCACGTAGGGACCGATAAAAAGTGCTTGCCACGTCAAAAAGCGCATTTTGGGTCTAGTGTCTAGTCTGTAAAGCGTACTATATATAGTGTCTCGTACTACCCGTTGTAGGTAGGCCCTTGGTGATCTTAACCAAAAGTCATAGGACTTTTGGCCAAATCACCAAACTCCAGCCGGCTAGAAGTTACTAGCCCACAGACTAGGCACTAGGGTTCTGAAACCCTTGGACTGGATGAACGGGGGTGCTCAAACGCTCATTGCTGCCTCATCAATTCGTTATCAGCAAATTGTTTTTAAGATCCGAAAGATGGTGTCTTTTTGAATGAATGTAATCCTCAGCAGCAGGGCGGGCAAAACAGAAAACCGACTGATATAGAGTGCTCGAGCTCGCACCACGCCAAACCCCTTGCGTCTTAAACTCAGTGTAGAGGTGACTAGTCACCCTTTGCTCCTCGAAATCGAGGGTCTATTTACCCAAGGATGGCGACCCGGTCGGACAGTCGGCGAGTCGGTCGATGGGATTTTCGAAATGGACAGTTCTGATTGGTCGGACGGGACTCGATACCATACCATCGATACCAGACCCAACACTGAGTTTAAGTCAAATGACCTCCTATGACGTGCGAGCATGAACCCGCAGTCCCCACCTTGACACTGATGAACACCTTGCGCAGCGCGTGCGTCTTGGTGATGAAGCTCTGGAACTCCAGCGCCAGGCTTCGGGAGCGCACGACCACGTTGTTGGGAATGCCTCCATGTAATGGCTCCAGTTGAAATCGAAAGCAAAGTTTCAAGGCGATTCATCACAGATTGCCTTATAGCGAAGACAGGAGCGGAGGCGGCGGCGAGCGCCGTCCCGACCCTGGCTCCGCATCTGCGAGCGCTGAAACCAGGCAGTCAACCCGGGGTCATCTCGGGTCAATCTGCACCGCCCCACCGTGGCGCTTATCGGCGGGTAGGAGGGCAAAGAGGTGGACCAGCGTGAGCGGGTCGTCGAGGTCGCGCACGGCGTCGACGAAGCTGGGGTAGCGCTCCTTCACGAGGTGGTCCAGGCCGTACTGCGGCTTGCGCTCCTCTAGCCGGTCCAGCTGGTTGTATGACCGCGGGCAGGGTCGGCGAGGCACGCACACGCACAGCTGTCAGCTCACCGATACCGACACAGCTGTGTTTGGCGGAGCCCTGGCAGAGCATACATGAAGTGTTGATGGAGTGTTGATAAAGTGTTTTGCGAGGCTCAGATCTTCCTATCATGTAAATGATAATGTCATCCACGGAAGTGTCCTGGGAGTTCGACGTCCCGTGTTAAGTAAAGTAGCATCACCGCCTCGGTGCGAAGAATACAAGGTAAAATTAGAAAGGAAAGTTGCAACGCTATTGGTTGGATCAAACAAGTGTTGCCTCAGGTAAGTAGATTGTCACATCTGGTTACGCTTATCTTCCCCGTGTTCGCCTCAGTTTGGCTGGGTGCGTTGGTTGGTCCTCACTGGCAACAGTGTTTTATGTTTGTATTCGCGATGGAAAAAGAAAGCGGAGAAAAAATGTGGACCGGCAACCGTGTTCAATGTTTTGTGTTGAGCGTTATTGTCCGTAATACCCGAATCGATATGTACGCGTGGTGAACCTGGACCTGGCTTCCTGGCAGCCACCGAATGGTGTGCGTGCCATCTGGGGTCCTGTGAATCCTGTACTCGTATCGAAAGTGGAAAAGAAAACCGCCCTGCCTTTTTGGCCTTGGCCTTTTTAATCTTGCGCTCGTACGCGCGCAGCTGGCGGAACTTCTCCAGCAGCGGCTCGTGCGCCAGGAAGTTGATGTCCTTCACGTGGTAGTACGTCTTGCCCTGCCCCTTTATCTTCTTCTTCGGCTCCCCGTCCGCACGGTCGTAAACAACGGAAAAAAGAGTATTAGTCATTTGTGTCGGAGCCAGCGGTCCAGTCAGCCAGTGTGGCGGCGGCGGCGGAGGATCGAACACTTAATGAAGTGGACTGGGGTGAGGGTGTGGGGTAGGGGCGGAGGACCGGTATGCTATGTGGAAGTGGAATAGCAGCGGCTGTAGGCGGCGTCTGTGGAGAGCCGGTACATTAAGTTGCGGTGGGTCGGTAGCGGGGTGGCGGCGGCGGCGGCAGAACGGTTGCGGAAGTGGAAAAAGGGGAGGCACTTTTTACAGTGCCAGCTGTATGCATGTGCGTTTGGGATGGAGTAGGGCGTGGCGAGGACGATGCCGAGCCCTACCTAGGGTGGATGCCCTTGAGGATGCAGAGGCGGCGGAAGTCCGCCAGCTTCAATTGTAGCCGGTTCAGCGCGACGTTGCGCGTGGTGTATCGCGACGCCGTGCCCCCCTTCGTCTTGAGCATCTTTTTGACGCTCTTCCCACCCGCGTGCTTTTGCGGCTTGCCGCCATCGTGCGCCTTCACCATCTTCACAGATACTGCTCGTTACGATACGATTCACCCTCGCCGCGACAGTCCTCGCTCTGTTTCCGGAACGCCCTGTGCGTCGCCGTGTATGTACACTCAGCAACGCATCCCTCGCAAAGGGTTCCGAGAAAAAAGCGCTCGGCGCGCTTCGCAGCCGCCGCCACCAAAAACCGCAATTCAGTCACATCGGGTAGTCGGGGAGTTAATGAACCGTCGATTCGCCGTATCCCTGGGCTGGGTAGAGCTACGTATCCGACCACGCAGTCTTCAGAAAGAAGCCGACCGACCGAACACGTTTAGGGTTTATGACGTTTAGGGTTTGGGTTCGTGGAGACTTTTTGCTCGCTCACATTTTTTTACCGATGGTGACGCGCGGTTATATCCATCGGCAACGCGCCGCGTCCGTACGTTGCGCTACACGGGAGTGTTTCTTGCGTCACATTTGAGGCGTTCGTCTTGCCAATCGCGTGGTTAGCGCGGAATCTTGCGCGCCGCGTCGGCGAAGGCTGCTGCCTCGCGCGTACGACGTCCGACACATCGACGGGAAAAGTACGAGGGAGCGAAAAGCGGTTGGGTGCCTTCCGATTTCAAGAGAGGACCTGTGGAGGGAGTTTGGGGGCGCCCGAGTTTCCACCTGGTGGGGGGGGTATTACGACGAACGGCTACTCGAGCGCTTCATCAAGCTTGACTAGCCTTCAGGGTGGACACCCATGTGAACGCGCGGACTCGCTTCGTGGTGGCAACACCGTCGTCGTGAGCATGCATGTCCCCTCGGCCTGATTGTTCAACTTTCGAGACGTTGTTCTCACTGACCCTGCTGCCTGTGTCAAGGCGCTTGCTGGGCTGCGCGGGCTGAGGTAGGGCATGCACAGCTGTTACCCGCCACGTCATCGACACGCAAGTCGAACCCTCGTGCCTTCAGATACATGGCTCCCAGTGACGTGGATGCGCAATATCTGCCAGGCACTTGCCCAAGGGATCGAAGATAGGGAAGGCGCGGCCTAGGCACCTTCCTGTGCGTGTGCGAAGGGACTGGGACTATCGCCGGCGGGGCGGGGCGGGGCAGGAGATGGCGGGCTTCAACCGGGGCAAGGCGCGGCCCAAGGGGCCGCCGTCGCCTGCGCCGGACGCTTTCGCGGACTACATCAAGTTCGACGATCTGTTCGGGGCGTCGAGCATCTTCACGACAGGCACCGTGAGGCAGCGGCGCCGCGAGACTGAGGTGTTTGTCAAGGACACTCTGGAGCGGCGCACGTACGGGTAGGGGCCGGGCCGAAACCCCTCACAGTAACATAGAGTGTCCCTGCACACGTGTGTAACCCTCGGTTCTTCAGCTACCTGACACCCGCCTGAAGCTTTGAGTGTTTTGTGGTTGGGCCTTATGGATGGGTATGTGCATCGCCTGGTGACGCACGGAGCTCCGATCGAGCGCGTCACTATCGGCGCCGGGTGTCAGGAGGACGAGCTCGAGGGCATCGACCTGACCGCGAAGGCCGCGCAGCACTCCGCGAGCCGCCGCGCGCACGTCACCACCGACGACAACGCCGAAACGCAGCGGCGCAAGAAGCCTCGCATGGGCACCGGACACGGACCTGATGCCCGCGCGCACGTCTCCCCCCATCCACCACCCCCGCCGCCGCAGCAGCAGCAGCACCCAGGTACGCGCCACGGAGGGCGCGGGCGCGGAGGTGGGCTGCGGCGGGCGTCAGGAGCGGGCGGCGGCGGCGGCATCACGGCGTCACTTTTCGAGAGCGAGGACTGGGAGGCGGACCCGCTGTGGGCAGCGATGGAGGAGGCGGTCGCGGGCGGAGTAGTGGGCTCAATGGTCGAGGCAGGGGGGTTATTAAGAACAACGACTCGAACGCAGACTGCAACACGGCTCACCTTCGAGGTGCATTCTCGTGCATACGCGCAGACTATGTTCATGGGGGGCAGCCATGTTGGTGGTTGCCGCACCGTTGTAATATGAGGCTGTGGTGTGTGTACCCTTGCTGCGATGGTGGTTTTTCGTCCATTTAACGTCGGTCGAGTCGTTGTTGCCTCTGACCCTCGTGCGAGGACCCAAGCAATCTACTCGGGGCCACGCTCAACACGGACGCGCTCGATAACGACTTCATGCCCCGCGCGCGCTACGATCAGATCGAGGTGCGCCCCGCGCCCACTCTCCGCGCGCCCGATCGCCCCCGTTTGTTTCTCGTTACGCCTTTTGTTTTCAATCCACGCTGGCGTTGTGTCGGTCACCCACCGCCGCGGCCCCCGCGCCCCCCTCCCTTGGTTTGTTTGAGGATCTAACGCGCGTGAACCCCCGGCGCCATCTCCGTGGTTGCAGGAGCGCGTGCGGTACCTGGAGCAGAGTCTGGCGCAAGCGCACGCGTCTGCGCAGGCGCCGCTCGTCACGGCGCACGCGGGCGCGGGTGCGGGCGCGGGCGCGGTGGGGGGACTGGTTCACGACTTTCACGCGCGGGGCCACATGGCTTCACTCCCTGGCATGGGTGCCGAGGGCAGGAACGCGCCTCGCGCGATCGATCGCGCGGGCGTCCACGCGCAGGAGCACGAGCACCGACTCTTCCTCAACACCGCGCGCGATCGCGACGCCGGCGGTCGCGCGGGAAGCGGCGATCGCGCCGGACCATCAGGTGAGAAATCTGTCTCCCCTTGCAAAGTCGCACGACCCCAACAGACACTCGTCACGAAATTAAACATTTTGTGCGACACCCTTCCTGGAATACCCGATCGCGTGCTTCTTTCTTCGCCAATGCCCACAACGGTCGTCCCGCGCGGATCGCCATCATGCTTCATCTTCTTCAGCTCTACAATCATTGTACTCCCTGCGCTATTCATTGTGCACGTTTGCTTGGGCTCTTTCTATTGCTTACAATATTTTCGAGTTACTGAACACAATGCGCTCTTTCCTCGCTTCGCTCCTGTCTGCAGGCTGGCGGAGCCCACAGAGTCCGGAGCCCAAGGGCGGCAGTCAGGCGCACCCGAGCCGCAGCCAGTCGGACACGGAGGCTGCGGCGAACCACCCGCGGGGGGGGCACGGGGCGCGTGGCCACGCTAGCGACCCTTGGGCGACAATCGGCCTGTACAGCGGCGGCGGTGGCGGGAATGGCGGCGGCGGCGGCGGTGTTGAATCCCTGTATGAGCAGACCATGAGGGGCGTCGGCGGTGGTTTCTGCGGCGGCTTCGCTGGCGGCGGCGGCGGCGGCGGCGGACATTACTACGGGCCCGGCGGCGGGCATGGCGGGCGCAGCCACTCCACGTCCTTCACGTCCACCCCCGACTGCAACTCCCCGGAGGCAAGGCCCCTGTCTCCCCGCTCAGCTGACGCCGTCACTGCTGTATGTCACAGTTGTGTGTCACCGCTGTGCGTTACAGCTGTCACTTCGGTGCCGGCATCGTCACTGTCACTGCCTGTTGCTCTCACACAGCTGTAACCACAAGCGGCTGGCACTTCTCCTTGTCACAGTCACAGCCTGACAGCACACACTACACAGCTGTCTGAGCTGTCACAGCTGTTTAGACCCTGAAACCACACAATTCCTCACCACATCACAGCGGTCAGTCCCTGAAACCAACCCGCGTTACCACCACTTCAGCCTGGAACATGCCCGCGCTGAGCTGAATCAGGGACTGGTGTATGGCACTGGCTATAGGACATGCGGCGGATGCGCGACGAGCTGATGCGCGAGATCCAGTGCCTCAAGGACGAGCGGTCGGCCGGGCAGCGCGACCGGGCTCATCCGGCGGTGTTGCAGGAGAGCCGGGCGTACATGGAACAGCTGATGGTAGGAAACGATGGATAGTGCTCTCCGCGTCATCAAACGCGTTGTTGACCCTCGTTTCAAACGCGTTGTGGACCCTCGTTTCTTGAGTTAAATGGATAGTGCTCACCCCGTCAGCATACGCGCTGCGAACCCTCGTTTCTTGAGGTAAATGGCATCCTATGACGTGGTGAGCACTAGCCATCAGTCCCTAGCCGGTGGAGAGCAACTCGCAGTACAAGCAGCGCGTGGCGCAGCTGGAGGGCCTGGTGTGCGCGCGCACGCACCAGACGACCACGCTGCGTACCGAGCTCGCCATCGTGGGGGCGCAGAACGCCAGGCTACTGGACGAGCGGATGGAGGTTGAGGCTGGTGGGAGTGGGCGTGACGGGAACCACTGCGACGGGAGGGAGGGGAGCACAGGCGCGGGCGGCAGCGGCGGCGGCGGCAGCGGCGACTTTGGAGAGCGACTGTTCGCTTGCGGCAGCGGTGAATTTGGGCAAGAGCTGCGCACGGGCGGCAGCGGCGGCGGCGGCAGCGGTGACTTGGGGAACAACGTTGGCCTTGACATTGGGGGCGGCGGGGCTGGGAACAACGGCGCTGTCAGCGGCTTTGTCAACGGGAACAATGGCGCTGTCAGCGGTTTTGTCAACGGCTTATGCGGTGGCGGCGGCAGTGGCGGTGCCGGCATCGGCGGCGGTTTCGGGGGCGAGGGCAGTGACGGCGGTGGGGTCATTGAAGGGGGCGGGGGCGGCGTATACTCCCTGTATGCGCAAGCTCTCGGCGGCAACTGCGGCGAAGGGGGCAGCGGTGGCGGCGGTGGCGATGATGGGGACGGCGGCAGCGACGGCGGGGACCATGAGGACAACGGCGCCGGGATCGGCGGGATGATGGCAGGTGATGGTGATGGGGTCCTCGCGATGGACTGCGAGGGCGCGGGCGCGACGATGTGGAGCCCAGATGCCAGCACGGTGAACTCGGAGCGCGGCGGGGCGGCCGAGGGCACCACACCGGACCTGGACAACGAGGAGGAGAAGGCGGCGGCGGAGGATGAGGAGCAGGAGCAGACGGCGGCGGAGGAGGAGAAGAAGGCCGCAGCGGAGGAGGTGGCGGTGGGGGAGGAGGAGGCGGCGGAGGAGGAGGAGGCGGCGTCGGCGGCGGATGAGGAGGCGGCGGCGGCGGCGGAGGGGGGGGAGGAGGCGGGGGCGGCGGAGGGGGCGG
>Ga0307489_10000197_pt1 | contig 33378 bp, 25 predicted proteins | sample SB12metaG_FD_202247 | JGI IMG/M metagenome (GOLD analysis project Ga0307489, IMG submission 202247) | Sea-ice brine microbial communities from Beaufort Sea near Barrow, Alaska, United States - SB 1.2 | ecosystem: Environmental > Aquatic > Marine > Coastal | place: USA: Alaska | collected... | reverse complement strand
TATTGTAAGCAACGTACTATGCTACCTGCTCCGCCGGGCGTGTTATTTTTAACGTGGTTATTTTGGGTTGTTGTATTTTTTGATATGTAAATAGCGCTAACCCAGAGGTAAATACTGCTGAAGCGTACTTGCTGGTAACGCATGTTCCCGCATTAGAAGTGGATTTTTTCACATCTTGATAGTTAATTTATCATTGGCAGTGTGCGCCCCGTCAACATCTTGAGTGGGCTTAGTGGCGATATCGATCGGGCTCTGGGTGTCAACAACACCTACCAGGCGTACATCACCTTTTCTGGTGATGACATCAATATATCCCCCCTTAAGATCAGGGGCGTTGGCAAAAGCGGCTTTGACGTTTATCAAAGCATAAGTATCTAAAACGTTGGTGCCGTTTGAGCCACTTTTCAGTGCCACGAAATCAGCTAACTGGGTCTTGTTACAACCCGTTATTGGCACAAAAGCGACGATAAAGACGACCCATACTATCTTTGAATATTTATTGTTCATGTGATTGTCCTTAATATTAATGAACCAAGCCATTTTTTAACATATATGATTTGGTGATTGCTCAAAAAACATGCAAATATACTTATCCTTGTCAATACTACTCCTGCGATGGGGATTTGGTTCCATTTACCTTGCCAAAGCACATAAATGATATAGGCATCATGACTCTTGAATTTGCAGGTATTTTCTAACTTTCTAACAAGATAAAGCCTCAGGTTTGACAAGCAGCAGGGCTTTTTTCATTGCGTCGATTATTCACATCGTATTGTTAGCGACACAGCCTTTCTAGTAAGGCTGTAAGCTAGTAATGTAGGTTGCTCAGTACAATTTAAGACTGATTATTGTTTATGCATATGCTTTTTAAAAGCATTGGTTTTAACATGGGTTGTTTTGTGTTTTATTTTGTTTGCACCCTTTCCATCAAGTGTTAACCTTTATAAACCCTTGATATAAAATAATAAAAATATGTCTATTAAATATTTACCGTTACTTTCTCTCACATTCCTTTTGGGTTGTAATCCAGCACCAGAAGACAAATCAAATCAGTCAGAATTACCACCTGAAAAAACAAGTTTAAACGACGCTAAAAAGGCAAAATTAGCCATTACAGAATCAGCCTATACAAACCATATTAAAATACTCGCTTCGGATGAATTTGGTGGTCGAGCTCCCGGCACTAAAGGTGAAGAGCTTACGATTGATTACCTCACGACGGCTTTTAAAGAAATAGGTTTAGTGCCGGCAAATGGCGATAGTTACACTCAATCAGTACCGCTTACTTCAGTTGAAGTTGTCAACAAACCAACATTAACCTTTAGTGGGGGAGAAGGAGAAGACTTAGTGCTTTCTTATCCCGAGAATCAAGTTATTTGGTCAAGAAAACAAGTAGCAGCCACTAGCATAAAAAGTAGTGATTTAGTCTTTGTCGGCTATGGAATTAACGCACCTGAACGTCAATGGAATGACTATGAAGGTATTGATGTTAAAGGTAAAACAGTTGTTATATTAATAAACGATCCCGGTTACGCCACACAAGATCCTGCGGTATTCAATGGTAATGCCATGACCTATTATGGTCGTTGGGATTATAAGTTTGAAGAAGCATCAAAACAAGGTGCTGTTGGTGCCATCATGATCCATGATACTAAGCCTGCCGCCTATGGTTGGCCTACAGTAAGTGCAAGCTGGACCGGCCCTCAATTTGATATGGTACGTGATGACAAAGGTGCAGACTTGGCGCAAGTTGAAGGTTGGATCACAAAAGAAAATGCCTACAAACTTTTTAACAAAGCTAATTTAGATTTAGATACGCTATATAAAGCCGCCCAGTCTCCTGGTTTTAAAGCCGTGGCTATGAATGTTAGTGCTACTGCTGAGATAGAAAATACAACCCAAACAATTAATTCTCAAAATGTTGCTGCCATGATAAAAGGCACCCAATCACCTGATGATGTCTTTATTTATATGGCACATTGGGATCACATTGGTACCGATGCCACTGCTAAAGGCGACGGAATTTATAATGGTGCTTTAGATAATGCAACAGGAACAGCAGCATTAATCGAGATAGCCAAAGCATTTAAAGCCCTACCTAACCCACCTAAACGCTCGGTTATGTTTTTAGCGGTAACAGCAGAAGAGCAAGGCTTACTCGGCTCGGCTTATTATGCCGCCAACCCGATAGTGCCTTTGCAAAAAACCATTGGCGGTTTAAATATGGATGGTTTAAATAACTTTGGCAAAACAACTGACGTCACGGTTATTGGACGAGGTATGAGTGAACTTGAAAATTACCTGGAAGCACGTGCTACAGAACAAAGTCGTATCTTAAAAGCTGACGATAGTCCTGAACACGGTTATTTTTATCGCTCAGATCATTTTGAGTTAGCAAAATTTGGCGTGCCTATGCTTTATGTAGGTTCTGGTTCTAACCACACTGAAAAAGGACTTGAGTACGGTGAACAAAAAAAGACCGAATATTTAACTAAACATTATCATGGCCCAAGTGATGAGTATGACGAAAGCTGGGTAATGGACGGTGCTATTGAAGACATGCAACTGTATTTTCTAACCGGTTTAGATATTATTAACAGTGGTAAATGGCCCAATTGGAATTCAGATAGTGAGTTTAAAGGAGCAAGAGATGCTCAAATGCAAAAATAAATTACAGCTAAGTTAGCGCTCTACAGTTGGCAACTATTAAAAAGACAAAGGCGCTATTAAGCGCCTTTATCTTTTTTGACAGATTTTATTATATTAAGAAAAAATTCTATTCATCTTCACCATGAAGCATGTTGTATATTCCAAGGGCCTTAGGAAACTCACAAGGTTTAGGGATTTGGCATAATATTAATTGGTTATAATGGTTTTTTCACGACGGGCAGTTGAATGCCATAAGGGGCAGGGGCTGTTGCTTTTAGACGGTTCAGTGTTTCTGAAAATCCTCAAGTCAGCCTCCGAGCTCGTGTTCAGTTATGCTCAAAAGTGCTCAAACCAAGCAAAAAAGCAAACTCTCTGGCGGTATCTTCGAAGTGTTTAAAACGGCCAGACTTGCCACCGTGGCCCGCTTCCATATCAGTATGCAAAAGCAATTGATTATTATCGGTTTTATACTCCCGCAATTTCGCCACCCATTTGGCTGGCTCCCAATATTGTACTTGGGAGTCATGTAAACCAGTCACCACGAGTATATTGGGATAACATTGGGCACGCACTTGGTCATAAGGGCTGTAAGACAGCATATAGTGGTAGTATTGTTCGGCATTTGGATTGCCCCATTCATCATACTCGCCGGTGGTTAAGGGAATAGATTCATCCAACATGGTGGAAATGATGTCAACAAAAGGCACGGCAGCCACCACCCCCTTATAAAGTTGCGGTGCCTGGTTAATGATCGCGCCCATTAATAAGCCCCCTGCGCTGCCTCCCATGGCGAAAACCTGGTCATGTGCCCCATAAGCCTTGTCCACTAAGGCCTGACTCACATCAATAAAATCATTGAAGGTGTTTTTTTTGTTGAGCAATTTACCTTGTTCATACCAGTGACGACCTAAGTCTTCACCGCCGCGAACATGCGCTACCGCATAGACAAACCCCCGATCCAATAAGCTCAGATTCGCTGAGCTAAAACCGATATCCATACTATGACCATAAGAGCCGTAAGCGTATACCAGTATGGGATTGTGGTGGTTAAATAGCGCCTTTCGGTATACCAGTGAAACGGGTACTTGCTCCCCATCTCTTGCCGTTACCCAAAGGCGTTCACTTTGGTAATCGTCACTGGAAAAGGCTCCCATTACTTGGCTTTGCTTTAGTAATACCGTTTTGCCAGTATTAAGATCTAGCTCATAAACCGTCGAAGGCGTCGTAAATGAGGTGTATTGGTAACGAAACTTCGTGCTGTTGGGCTCAGGGTTATGATGACTAAATACCGAATAAGTCGGGTCATTAAAGGTAGGTTTTTTAGACTCTCCGGTCCTCAGGCTAATTTGCCGTAGCAGGGGTAAACCGGCCTGGCGCTCTTCAACTATTAACCAATCTTGCATCAGCTCAAAACTTTCCAATAATACATCGGGTCGCTCTGCAATAACGGTTGTCCACCCGGTACAATCTTGATTCACTGCTTCTTTGGTCGTGAGCAAAGCGAAGTTTTTGGCATTTTTGTTACTGCTAACGTAAAAACGATCTTCAAAATGGTCGACATAGTACTCATGGGAACGCAGGCGAGGTAAAAATGAGACAAAATCGTCATTAGGCGAGTCTGCCGCCAAGATTAAACTTTCAGACGTCAGTGTACTTTCTATGCTAATAACCAGGTACTTTTCAGAACGTGTTTTATCAATACTGAGATAAAAGGTATCATCGAGCTCCTCGTAAACCAGTACATCATTGGCCACCTTGTCGCCCAACTTGTGCCTATAAACGCGATAAGGCAAGAGTGTTTGCGGATGGATTTTCACGTAGAACATTGTTTCGTTGTCATTCGCCCACTCAACACCGGCTACATCTTCAATCACATCGATAAAGTCTTCACCGGCTTTAAGATTTTTGATGCGCAAAGTGTATTGACGACGTCCCACTATATCTTCCGAATAGGCCATTAACATGGAGTTAGGGGAAAGGGCTAATCCACCCAAGTGATAATAGGCATGGTCACTTGCGCGATGATTGCAGTCTAAAAGCTGTTCTTCCGGTGCATTCATTGAGCCCGCTTTACGGGTGAAAATAGTAAAGTCCTTACCTTCTTCAAATCGGGATAGGTACCAAAAGCCTTTTTTAAAATAAGGCACAGACTCTAGTTGTGGCTCTTGGCGCGCCACCATCTCATCATACAAATCTGCTTGCAGTGTCGCCAAGGGGGCCATTTGCTGCTCGGTGTAAGTATTTTCCTGCTTAAGGTAATCCAGTACTTGGGGGGAACTACGCTTGTCGTCTCGCAACCAAAAATAATCATCACTGCGTTGATGGCCATGAATTTCATGGATATGGGTTTTTTTAGTGGCTATCGGTGCAGATGAGGTGGTTTTTGAGATCATAATCAGCTTTGCATGATGGAAGTGTCACCATGGTAACATTGTCAATCTTGGGCCAGGGTACATTTTCTGTGAATGTCTGAGCTCAGATCATTCTTTAAGACTTTGGTCTACCGGGCGCTGCTTTTTTTCCTCTGGGCTAAAAAAGTAAATTTTTGTAGCACCAGCCCTTAACCCAGAGTCCAAGTGCAAGCGGTCGGCACGATAGCAACTACACTCCAGGAAACGGAACATCCAAGCCTTTAAAAAATACGCCCCCCTTGATTTTATCTCAGGCTATGGGCATCAGTTAACGCTGGAATAGCTTATCAAGGGTGTAAAACCTATAAAATAAATGCTAGTAAATCAGTGACCTGCCCCCACTGTTTTTCAAATATCAATAATATTTATTTTTTCGGTCAAAAATCAGAATAATCAATGTTACTAGTATTGATGATAAGTTTCGAAGCGCTCTTCTCAAACCAGACGATCCATTCGCTCTGCTGTAAACATATGCTTTAAGTCGTATTTTGAAGACCCCATAAAAAACAGATTCAAGAATACGGGAATAATTCGGTTCGGTCAGTACCGCAGGTTTGTCCTTTAGTAGCACCTGCATGGTCGCCTCTGCTTTTGTCACGATCTCGCTTAGAAACGAAGGGTTGTTAAAAGCACCTTGCATACGTCCGCGATTTACGTGGAGCGCTTGCAGCGGGCGACCGATGAGAACGTTAAGTTTTTGAAACGCTGCTTCCTTTTCTTGTTCAATATCAATCTCAAGTAAAGGAATTGCCTTTAGCTGAAAATAATGCCTGACCCGACTTTCGTATAATATTTTTTGTTTAATCTGTTTTTCGAGTAGGGTCGGGAACTGGTTGTAAAAATAGAATTGGATTTTCCCAGACCACGATTTTTTTCCGTCTCTGCGAGCATGATTAAACCTTGAGACAATCCATTGGTAATTATTCCTGGTTAGGAGCGTAAAGCTGGCATCGGGAAAATGCTCGGTCAGCCAATGATAATTCTGTCCTGAACCATCAGTAAATGCCTCAAACCGGTCGAAAAAACTGAGATCTCTTAAATAGCTGGATAGCACATACTCGAGACTGTGGCAGGTCTTGATACCTACGTTGTCCAAGCTTTTATAAATAGAGGTAGTACCCGTTTTGTTAAATCCAAGAAAAAAAAATTTTGAAGGATAGTTCATCTGCCAAAACCCCTTGAATAAATATCGGTCAAGCCAGCGTCATGGTCTTCGCAACGAAAATCAAGTACGGTGAGATTGAAGGTTGTGAGTATACGTAAAATAACGCGTCATTTTTCATGAAATGACGATACATGTTGCCTCATATTTTCCATATTGACCTCTTTTTTATATCTTTGAGGAAGTGCAAAACAGTTTTGAATATTGCCTTATTTATGATGATGAACTGCATTTATTCAAACAGACTTATCTGAGGCGGTGCTCTACTTTGTGGGGGCAATAATTCGACGTTTTCGTCATTTTTTGTATTCCGGTGACTGATTATATGTCACCTGATCGTCCATGCCTGCCATTCAGTCATAATTATATTCGGAGTTATTACGACAAGTGCGCCGCAATATAGTCTTTGGCTTATTTTTGATAAATTAAAGACTTGACCCCACAGCTCAATTCACATTGATTTTCACTAAGCGCTTATATTGCGTGCTCTGTAGGGGCCTTGGTTTTAACATGGGTGGCTTTGTAATTGCAAAAAAATGGACCATGCCGATAAGAAATTGGCGAGCAGCTATGACCCAGTTTATGATTGAATTTGAAGAGCGACTAACCGGCCATGTGAAAATTGGCTTTTCTGTCTTGGTTTCCCCGCTAATTTTCGCTTCGTGTAATAACGTGTAATAGAAAAGTTTAACGGCATAAACTATCATAGCCCTGAAATTAACTCGGGTGTTTTTGTGATTTTAAAAATCAATTACTCTGCCCCCTTTGCTCGGCTTTGATCGCTGACAGGAAACCTACGGGTATGAAATACCTTTTCAAGCTTAGTATCAAATCAAAACTCATTTTCATACTGGTGTGCATTAGTGCCCTGGCGACTGGCTCCGTTGGCTATTTTGCTCATAGCAATGGCAAGCAGGCTATGACCGAAGCTGTGTTCAAACAGCTGACCAGCGTCAGAACAACTAAAGCCCGCCAGATCGAAGATTATGTTAAGGGCATTAGAAATCATGTTGCATCTTTGGCCGAAAGCCACATGTTCACGATGGCAATGAGTGGCTTCGTCAACGGCTTCACAGAGCTTGAGGGCACCACTATAGAACCGGTTCAGACTAACAATGTAGCAGAGTATTATAGTAATGAGATTCTGGTGCGCCTTGCAAGCCATGTCGGTGGCGAGCCGCAATTGAATAGTTTTATGCCCAGAGACAAGCGAAGTCTGTACCTGCAGGATTACTACATTGCATCAAACCCTCATCCGATAGGCGAAAAAGCTACGCTGGACAGTGCTGATGACGGCTCTGCATACTCTAAGGTGCACCAACGTTACCATCCACTGTTTCGTCGCATTGTAAAGCGGTTCGGCTATTATGATATGTTTTTAATCGACGCACGCACCGCCGATGTAGTTTACACCGTGTCCAAGGACACTGACTTTGCCAGAAATCTACAGCGCGGTGCCTACACCAATAACGGTCTGTCACGAGTATACGAGTCGGTAATGCGTGAACCGGATCGGGGTTTTATTGCAATCGAGGACTTTACAGCCTACCGCCCATCTTACGGCGCGCCAGCGGCTTTCATGGCCAGCCCTATTTTCGACGGCGCAGATCTGGTTGGAATTCTGGCGATTCAACTGCCCACCGATGAAATAAATTACGTCATGACAGGAACACGGCAGTGGCAGGAGGATGGCCTGGGCGAAACCGGCGAGACTTACATTGTCGGCCAGGATCACCTGATGCGTTCGGATTCGCGATTCCTCATAGAGCATCCAGATGAGTACTTGCAGACTCTTCAGGACGCGGGTGTCAATCAGCAGAAGATTAGCCGTATTCGCGATTTCGGCACGACCATTCTGCAGCAGGAGGTACGAACCGATGCTGTCAGTGCCGCAATGGTGGGTAAACGAGGGACGGAAATCATTCTTGATTATCGAGGTGTGACCGTGCTGAGTTCCTTTGCGCCGCTTAATATTGATGGTTTAAGTTGGGTAATTATTTCCGAAATCGATTTCGCCGAAGCCAACCTTGCTGTTGCATCGTTCAGTCGCCTGACGCTTCTATTGGTTCTGCTCGTGGTGTTGTTGGTGACCGGCGCGGCAATGTGGGTGGGCGAGAGCTTCACGTCACCTCTTCGGTCACTGATTCTCGAAGCGCGGCAGATAGCTAAAGGTGACTTAGACCGTTTCGGAACACACTATCCGGTCGACTTTGGCAATATTGCCCAGTCATTCAACGAGATGCTGGGGCGAGTGGGTGAAAATGCTACCGAAGCTGATGCGCAGATAAAGCAATATGATCAACTGCTCGCCAAAATGTTACCGCGACACATTGCCACCAAACTCCTTGAGGGTGAATCACCGGTGGTGCAGAGGCACTCTAATGTTAGTGTTTTGTTTGCCGAAATTATTGGGTTTTCCCGGCTCGCGGACACAACAGAACCCGAAGCATATGCCACACTACTTAATGACCTGATTGATGAACTGGATGAATCGGCGCGCAAGAATGGTGTTGAGAAAATCAAATCCAACGGCTGTGACTATCTCGCTGTATCCGGTTTGTCAGTAGTGCGATTAGATCACGCGAGCTGCACGATGGTATTTGCAAAAAGCATCTTTGCCATCGTTTCGCGCTTCAATCGCAACCATCGTCTAAAGCTTGGATTACGGATAGGCATTGCTTCCGGTACGGTTGTCGCCAGCGTCATCGGCAGGTCCCGAATCGTTTACGATTTGACCGGGCAGGCGACGAGGCATGCCTCTGGGCTAAAGTCGGCAGCTGCCGAGGGTGCGATTAATATATCGGACGGGATCCATGAGATCCTTGGTCGTCAATATGATTTTCAACCAGGGGAGTCACTCGATTTTGGCGACGGTGTTGAGCAACCAATCTGGAAGCTCGAAATTTTAGAGAGTGTGACCGAAGCGGAGACGCCAGCGTGACAGGCACCCTGACAACCATCATGGCCCCCACTGCTATCATGGCAGTACCAGTTGCACCAGAGAACTGGTGGCTTTGGGGCATTGTCATTGCAGCCGCTTTTCCCATTGCCGTGGTTATTCTGGGCGAGATGGCCTATCGCCTCTATGATAAATATCCGGCTTTCTCCCATCTCATTCGTGTGACCCGATTGTTTGTTATTCCAATAGCAGCGGCACTGATTTTCAGTCAACAGGTGGTAGGTTACGGTGAACAAGACATTATCTGGAGATTGCTGGCCTCTGCATTCTGGATAATGATCATACATGTCGCATTGTTGCTGATGGACATACTGCTGTTCGGTACCGGCAACGCAGATACCTGGCGTGCGAATGTACCTACACTGTTGCGCGATATTGGCCGAATTTTCCTTGTGCTGCTGGGTATTGCTTTCGTACTGGCTAGCATCTGGAGTGTGGATCTAACGAGTCTTTTGACAGCCTTGGGGGTTGGTTCACTGGTGATTGGATTAGCATTGCAGGATACCCTCAAGAACATTTTTTCAGGTATCGCCCTGCTGGCCGAAAACCCCATGCGTATCGGTGACTGGGTGCAGATTGACGATGTCAAAGGTAAGGTTGTGCAAACGAACTGGCGAGCCGTGCACCTGGAAACGGAGCAGCGTGATTTTCTCGTTATCCCGAACAGTGTACTCAATACAAAGTCCATTCGAAATTTCAGCATCAGGCCAAGTCATGTAGAAGTTGTCGAGTTACTGTTTGCGACGACTGACCAACCAAACAAGATTGCCGGCCTCGTCCGGGAAGTCGCCCTGGGCATCCATCACCTGGTGCATAATGAACAACCCACTGTTGTTGTGCTCAGTCACGGGGAGACAGGTATTCGGTACGCAGTCTCGCTGGTTTGCGAGGATTACTCGTATGCGGTCCAGGCGCGCAACGACTTCATGTCGCGCCTGTGGTATGCCGCGCAACGCCACGGTCTCTTACTTGGAGGTGATAGTAAGGATGGCGGCAGGATCCGACGGGATCGCAGCGATTATGTGGCTGAACGCCTGCAGACTATTGTCGGCTTTGCCGGGATCGATCTAGAGGGTATCCAAAAGTTGGCTGCCGGCTCACAACTGCTGTATTTCGGTGAAGGAGAGTACGTTTTGCGCCAGGGTCAGCACAATGATCGATTATACGTCATTCTTGATGGCTCCGTGGCTGTTCTGATCGAAGACAGTCACGGTCGATACGAAGAGGTCGCGCAACTTGGACGCGGACATTTCATGGGAGAAATCACGCTGTTTAAAACCCGAACTACTTCGGCCCATATTCGTGCTCGTGAAGATCTGGAAGTCATTGCCGTGAACGAGGACGCTATGCTCACCCTACTCGACCAGGTACCCAAACTGGCCAGGGCTCTCAGCCAGACGGTGGATGCACGCCTTCAGGCAAACCTCAACCTAACAGCGATCTGACCGCGTTCTGTAAAAAATTATAAAGACACATATGGACGCTCCCCTGATGTCAACGCATTACTTGCCCCTTCGTGCTGATTTTCAGCATGAAGGACGTTTTTAATCGTGTATTACCGCTAGTCCGCTGTGTTGAGGGTAGTCTAAAAGTGGTCCTCTCTTTCAAACATGGGCTGACGTATATTCAGGCTCTTTATTAGCGTTGGTTTAATCAACACTGGCCTCTGATGGAGTCCGTTCCGAGTACCTTATCGCCTTTAAAACACCCATTCGGATTATTATCCATGTTCTGGTCTGGTTTTGATCAGGTAGGGTAAACCATTTTCTTCATCATTTTATGACTAAGTGGGTTAAAACAAATAAGGAGGCAAGTTGCTTGCTTCACAATACTACATTCAATTATTGTGGCATTGGTTTAATTAGAAAACACGTTTTTAACCGTAAAATTAGTGCGGATTTAGAAGTATCATTAGGCAAGTGGATCGCCTCTATTTTTTACCCTGCATCGCTATCAGCCCACACTTTACCCGCAGCTCAATTCACGTTGATTTTCACTAAGCGTTTATATTACGTGCTCTGTAGGGGCATTGGTTTTATCATGGGTGGCTTTGTAATGCATGCTTGACCGGAGAGGGCTAATGAGTGACCCCGTGGTTCCTGCTATGCCACAAGATCTGCAGGGGTATTTTCCAATTTGGTTGCCTTTGTCATTATTGTTCTATACTTGAAGTGCTTGCTAACAAGCAATTTAAGGAGATTATGATGACAAGCATGACAAGCAGTAGTGAGTTAATTTGTCATCCTCATTTCGATTTATTGATCGAAATAGCCGAGGGTATTACGCAGTTGGAGCTGGAATTAGATATTCCGCTTTATTGGTTGATGTTACTTGTGGCATCGGATGATGACAATCTTTGGGATTTAGAATTACCAGGTGATCCAGCTCAAGACAATCGAGATGGCACGATTGCCGATGATGACGCAGAAAAAAAGCGCCTTAAAGAGTGGACAGCATGGCGTAAAAAAATCCGTATAGAGTTAGTCAAACAGCTTAAGATCCGTGGTTTTGACAAGAATCAAATTAAGAAAGTTCTTAAAGATTTGAAAGGACTAGGTAAGAAGCCTACTTGGGGAAGGCTGTTTAAATTTTTTGCAAAATGGATGTGGGCGTTAAAAAAGGTTTTAGACGCTTACAAAGCAGCGAAGAAAAAAGTGGGGCCCGCTCCAGAAGGACCACCCCCTCCGCCTGAGGAGATAAGTATGGAGTCTGTAATGTGGCCTTGCCCTCCCATCGTTGAAACCGAAGAAACAAAATAGTCCCTGGGCGCGAGTCAGAAGTTGGCTTGCGCCCTGCTTTACTTTGTTAGGTACAAAATTATTAAAATTAACAGAACAGCCAGGTTAGTTTTCTCGTGTGCTTTACCGGTGCTTAAACCCAGAAGAATTTAATAGGGGTAATTTAACAGGACAACCATGTTTAATTTTTCGGTTACTTGGCCCTCGCTCTATCCAAGATTATGTTGATCAATGCCTTATACCACTTGTTCTGTGGATGTGTTTTTATCAAGATCAGAAGTATATCGTCCCAAAATAAAGACCTGATCCCGTGAGTTGACCCGTGGTCCGTGACTCCGTGGTTTTTGACGACATAAGATAGAAGCAACCTTTACCCATTTTCACTCGTAATCATGTGCTATATTTTACCTGCTACGATACAATATTGATTAACGTAACGATGACTACCTTTCAACTTAACCTCAGCATTATCTTACGACATCTTCGTTTGATTATTCCAATATATTAAGCTCCGTTGTATAGCACTAGTATGCAGAATGACTCTTTTTCTTGGTCGCTCATATCGTTGTGTGAGGTAGTAGAAAAATAATCGTTTTTACCAATAGTTTTAACACTGTAAATAGAGAGCATTAACATGATCCGGGTTATACACGTTGCTTTGCCTGCTTTGCCTGCTTTGTTATTTAGCGTATCGGCTTTTTCATCGTCAGCCGATGAACCCGACAATAGCAATGAAGTAAAATATATTGAAAAAATTACGGTTGAAGGATCAGCAACTGCGAATAAAATACCGGTGGGTACGTTTAGTTCACCCGTTTCAAACCTGGAATATGATCCACGGGTTGATCTACAATCTCGCAATATGGCGGAAGCTCAAGCCGATGTAACGATCCGTGGCGGTATTTTCGAAAATACGGGCTTTAGAGTAGGCAGCGCCACATTATTTGATCCACAAACCGGGCATTATTTTGCGGAAATTCCTATCGCTCAAGAAATGTTAAGTCACGCCAGTGTACTAACCGGCGTCGACAATGCGCATCTCGGTGTTAACAGCTCAGTAGGCACTGTTTCTCGCTACTGGACCCCCATAAAAACGTCAGGTAGCGTTTCTATTGGCGCAGGTAATAACAACTTAAATCTACAACGAATTCACAGTGGTGTGACTGTGGCACTGGGTGACTTTAAAGATTGGACTATCGGTTTTGAAGGTGAGTTTTCTGCCTCTGAAAGTGACGGTACGATAGAAAATGGCGACCACCAATTTCAGCGCGCCTCTGGTCGTATTCAGTTAGTTGGGCCATCATCACAAACTGACCTGTTTTTGGGTGTTCAAGAAAAATTCTTTGGTTGGCCAAATATGTACACCCCCTTTAACGTCAATGAAACTGAAGACCTTAGAGCACGACTATTAATACTTAATCATAAACAACATTATGCACAAGACAGCACATTTGAAGTGTCGACTTACTATCGTCGTCACAATGACCATTATGTTTTTTCCCGTGAAAATCCTGATATATTTCAGGCTTTTCACCAAACTGATGTTAAATCGATAGCGCTTAGTGGTCGCCATGCAAAAACAGCATCCTTTGCACTCAATTATTCAGCACAGTTTATAGCAGACGATATTGAATCAACCACGCTGGAAAATAACTTCACCTCTCGTCATTATTACAAATTCAGTGTATTACCTGAATACCGAATGGACCTAAAAAATGATCAACAGTTAACTTATCGCCTCGGCGCTACATTTGACGATACTAATCGAGATGGCTCCGAAACGTCACTGATTGGGGATATAACGTTAAACACAATAAATGCTGACGATACCTCTCAAACTGTCTATCTTTCTTATGCCCAAGCCACTCAAGTTCCTGGCTATACGGCTATCGGTGGCAGTAACACGGGTGGGTTATTCAGAAGTAACTATGATCTTGAGCGAGAAACGACTAAAAATATTGAATTAGGCTTGGCATTAGATCGAGACACTTGGCGTCTTGATTCGGCTATTTTTTATCGACAAGATGACGATTTAACCGATTGGACTTATAGTTTAAGTTCAACCTCTGCGCGTACCGCAAACCCTGTCGATATAAAGACGTTAGGTGTAGAGCTACTTGCCATAAAACGTTTAGACAACGCAGAGATCATCACCAGCTATACCTTCCTTAAAAAATCTGAAGATTATGGCACTGCTGATATTGATGCTAGCTTTTATGCATTGAACTACCCAGATCATCGCGTAACATTAGGTGTTATTTGGCGCCCTACCGACATGGTTGAAGTCCGCGTTGATAACGAGTGGCGTAAACAAAAAGAAAATACGCTACGAAATGGTGAAGACGATGCTTTATTCACACATCTTACGTTAAAGATAACGCCTTCGCAGTTTAAGGGGCTAGATATTATGCTTGCAGCAGACAACCTTTGGGATGAATCTTTTGAAGAGATCCCCGGCACACCTGGCCGAGGCGAACAATATACAATCAGTGCGACTTACCACTGGTAAAATTGTAGCAAGTCTTTTGCACCCCGACTTATTCTCAACACAAAGTTGACGGCCAGGCTTTCGGTCGTTAACTGTCTTGTGCCCTGTTTATAATGGCTTTCACCTGCTCAATAGTGACGTCAGTGGGACACAGTCCACGGCTCATTAACTCGCCTCGGACATTTTCAGGATTTTCACCGTCAACTATTTCATTGTGTTGTTGTAAATAACGGGTCAATTTATGTTGAAGTTTTCGTGTTAAACAAGACATACACTCACCAGGTACCCAAGTTTATTGTTTAATTAATTATTGACGTTGGCACAAAATAGGCAAATATATTCGTGTTTTTTTTCACTCAAATTGTTCAGTTGAAGGCTGAGTATAAAACGCTCTTATGATTTTACACCTTGTTAAAGCATAAACTTTACTCGACCCAAAAACGCCCATGGCGATAAAACACGCACACCTAAATTTTGACATAGCTAGTACAGTAAACGGCGGGGTCAGATAAATAGGGGAAAAACCGATGGAAAAAATAACTTCGATTTACCCCACAATCTGATAAATCAATTAGCGACAGATAGTCATAAAAGGGAAGGCCTTTCGTTTTGTCTGCTCGTTATCATGCCTGTCCTGGTAAATCTGAAAAAGGGCTTATACCACTTGCACTGCGAGTGTGTTGTTTTATCGAGATTAGAAGTATATCGTTAAAAAATCAAGGACCTGCCCCCTTATGTCCTTTAAATTAGAAGATCTAAAACATGTTTAAAAAAAAGCAAGATGCAAAGCCTAAGGAGATAACATACGAACGAGTGAAAGGCTATTTCTTGTGGTTGATTGGCAAATATGGAGACTACACATCAAAAACCTTAATGCAAAAGGCAAACATATTATTCAAAGAAGATACCTCATTTAATGAGGAAGCGCTTAACCATCTTCTCGAACGAGGAATTGTTGATGATCTTCGGTATGCAAAACGCTTGACCCTAAGTTATTCAGAAAAGAATATTGGTCCCAACAAAATAAGACAAAAACTTTATACCAAAGGCTTCACATCCCAAATAATCAATGTGTGCGTAGAATCAATAAATAACACTGAAGAAGACTATTTAGATAAAGCACTAAAACTTAAATGTAAAAAATTTGGTAAATCCCCTATTGTAGATGTAAAACTTAAACAAAAAGCATTGAGACATTTGATTGGGCAAGGGTTCTCATATTCAGTTGCCAATAAAGCGATTAGCCGCTCAGGTAAAGAGGATTAACCCAATTTAGTATTTGCCAGAGGAAATGCAAACCAATATCTAAAACCTTGGACCAAATTACTTGATTAATAAGACGTTAAGAATTAGAGATATGATCATACTAATTCTCAATTACAAACATACCCATTGTAAACATTGTCAAATAGCTCTACATAATTGACTAAATTAGGAATCACCGTAAGCGCTAATTTAATTAAATTTTATCCCGCATAAACCACGCCTCCGGCACAGATCTATACGTGCGCTACTAACGGATACGGCTCCTACATCGAGTCAAAGGCCAAAGCTTTTAATAACCTTACCCTACGTCGCGATCTCCCCCACCCTTTACCCGCAGCTCAATTCACGTTGATTTTCACTAAGCGTTTATATTACGTGCTCTGTAGGGGCATTGGTTTTATCATGGGTGGCTTTGTAATTAGGCCATCTGGATGGCAGCGTTCGTCGCCTGTTGCATAGAAGGGGCATGTCATTTATTCTACTTAATATGCAAAACCAACAGCATATTCGGCAGAAGCCGGGCTAACAATCTATTGCTGCTGGTTTAATTGAGCTAATTAGGATTTCATCCCCACATGCCTTTAGTTGATCTCAGTCAGTTTACCAGCCTCTTTGAAATAGGCTTTGCATTGCATTTCGCGGTCGCCTTCCTAGAGCGTATATACGCGCGCGAGCTGCCCGTTCGCATTGAGCAGATCGTTGCAATAGCTAAATCGTTGGAACTATTCAAACAAGAAGTTATTGAAGGCCAGAGAAAGTATGCGGAAACAGGAAAATCAATCGAACTGCAACTCACGTTCCGAACTGTTGAGAATCCTGTTTGGGTAAAGCACAACGACCAGGTCCTCGACCGACTGTATGCCCTCCTCCAGGATTCTAACGGCCAGATGCGAGCCCTGAAGCGTATATTGAGCGTCATTACCTTTTTGTCGATTCTGGTGGCTTTTTATTCGGTGGCAGTACTTTTTATGATTGGCTTAGAGGTCGACATGGTGACGGGGTTAACACCGATAACCGCTAGCGCGATTGTGCTCATGCAACTGCTGCCGCTTCCCGTAACGGCAGCTATATTCTTCTTTGTTGTACGCCGAATGAGCCACGAAGTCGATAGAAAAATTCGCGGTATAGGGGAACTTCACCTGATACTAAACAACCCATATTCTGCTCCAGTTACTGACTATGCTTCGGTACAGCAGATCTACCGCCGAGACTTGGGGCGAAATAGTCTCCTCGAAGAGTATAGGTAATATGAAACGTCATTTTTCATAAAATAAAAATACATGTTGCCTCTTATTTTACATATTTATCTCTCTTTTATATCCTTGAGGGAGTGAAAGTCGGCTATTTTTTGTCTGTTACTCAACCGTTTTCACATAATTCAGAATTAAAAACATGCGGATCCCGCTGTTGTGCAAACCAGCTCTGAATATTGCTTTTGTTTATGATGATGAACTCAAAATTACAAAATTAACAAGACACCAATGATAGCGAGCAGCCCAAAAAAATAGTTTTCCTATTTATTACAAATCGCCGTAAAATCCTAATTTAATTAGATTTGACTCCGCATAAACTAGTCCTCTGGCGCAGATCCGTACGTGCGCAACTAACGCATACGGCTCCTACGTAAAGTCAAAGGTGAAAGTTTTGATTGGGTACGGGTGGCGCACGCGAGTATGTGGGCTAAATTGATTGACCCATCGCTGCATCTTAAACCAATTGAAATTACTTCCTTTTTGGCTTCGACGTCGCAGGGCTTTAATCCAACCCCCGTTCGCATCATTTGTAGATTAGTATGGTTGCCTGGTATGGCAAAATAATTATAGTAACCCGTTAATACTTTCCTTAACCAACGGCCTAATTCCCATAGCGGTTTGTGCTGATATTGCAGAAGTGTGAGACAGGTCTTGGGAAGTGTGGGGGCAGGTCTTGGGAAGTGTGCAAAATTCAAGACCTGACCCCTTATGTTTGTTATGGACTGAGAGTATTGTTAATTAAACAGACCTTAAAAAAGAATATGCTGGAGAACAAAATACTACTTGAGATTTAACTCCATGAATAGAAAACGAAATAAATGGTATATTTTTATTTTCTAGTACGTCTGTAAGTAGCTTTGTCGTCATCAGTTCTCCATATCTTTCAGCATCATCAAAAACAATAATAAATTTTTCCGATAAAATTTTTGGAATATACTCTATTATTCCGACCCGCGAATATTTTGATTTTAAATTACTCAAATGATTGCTATCTGGGCCATCAACTATTATGAAGTCGTACTGAGTCTCAGGTATATACTCATACCATGAGGTAGTGATTTTATGTTTAATATTTGCTACAGAAATACTTCTTTCGGTTAGCTTAGAGTATAGATAGGTATGCGATATTATCGGAGCGAGTCTTTGGGCCCAGTCATTGTCTTGTTCAAGGGTTACAACTTCTGCGTCATGATTACTTTCAGAATATGCAGATAGTAATTTTGTCGACTGACCTGAACCCAATTCCAGGGTTTTTTTAGGCTTCACGAAGAGGAGGGCTTTTAGTATGAATAATTGCAATGAGGCTGAGGCAGCTGCACCCTCAGTGAAAAAATCGGGCAAATTAAAACCCGCTTGATGAAGGCCAGAATTAAGAGAAATTGAATTCTGGACATCGTTAACAACCCCTCCTAAGCGATTCAAAATTAAGCCTAATAAAAGACCGTTTATAGATATTATTACTAGGCTCACCAAAACTAAACTGGTTTCAATCTTTGGAAAAAAATAACTTAGGGCTAGTAGTGCAAATATTAGTAAGCAATTGACACTTAAAATTTGAATAGCATCCTTTCGGGGTCCTTTAATAAAAAAGTAGTAGAGTTTTATTCCTTTATTATACATATGTTATCCAAGTTTAAGTTTAAGTTTAAGTTTACGTTTACGTTTACAAATCGCAACTCATCATACGGGCATTTTTAAATATATTGTAATTTTCAATTCGGTAGTTTTTTCTTCTTAAGAATCGCTTAATTTAGGTTTATCGAATTAGACAGAGAATCATAATCGCTTGTAAAGTTTATTTCAGCAAGCGGGTTAAAGTATTGCATACCATTTAACTCATTGATTTTCATCTCAAAGTTATCAATGGGTACATCTATAAATGAATTATCCACCTTACCTATAGCTGTTTGGATCGTTCTAATCGCTATATGGCAATTATGGTTTTCTAATACATACTTTCTTGGATTTATTTTAAAATCCTTCTTTAGCATCTTGCATATACGGTTGGGTAATGTTTTTTCATTCGCCCAGTCACCTGTTTCTGGATTTATGTAATCGTATCTTTGTCCATAATTATTACCTTCTCGTAATATACAAGGAGTATTACAAAACATGCCTTCTATTATGGAGCGTTTATCGCCTTCAAAACGTGACCACAAAAGATTAATTTTTGATCTAACTAGTAAATCAGCAACTTCACTGGGAGGTAACCATTCGTAAGTAGTAATATTATCCTCTAAATTAAACTTCCTGGCCATTTCTTTTATTTGGTTAAGCGTCTGGTCACCAGTGTAGCCAACAATTACTATCTTGATATTTTCTAAACTGAGCTTAACAGTTTGCAGTGCCTTAAAAATATAATAGTAACGTTTAAATTCGGACCACTTCGCAACAACGATTAAATCTATATCCCTATCAAACTCATGGTTTTCATCAGAAAATTTTCGATAGTCTACCCACCAATTTGCCCCTGTATCTATGGGCGTTAAATTGGTATTTATGGCATTAATAAATTCATTATCTCTTGCTTCATAAGCCATGACAAACACTGGTTTATTTATGGTTGCAAAAAGTAAAATATTAGGCTCACATAGCCCAGCCCAGCTTGGCTCTAGTACGATATGATATTTATCGGCTATTGAATTTACATCAAATAACTTAAAAAATAGGGGAAAGTAATTACTATATTTTATAATGATAAGACCCTTACTAGTTGGGCTATAAGATTTTAGTACTATTACAATACTTCTAAACAGTCGACTCGGGTCATCAAAAAATTTTTGGGTAGTAGTTGTTGGCTCTATAGTCCGTAGTACCTGTTCTCTGAACTCTGTCATAAACTGAATATTTTTATTATTAAAAAGTAATTTAGTAAAAAGAGTGGGGAAATATTTAGAGCCCGGCCAACCTGTTCTAAAGAGCTTTCCTAAGTTTGTTAATCCATTATTGTATTTTTTCATCCAATACTGGGCTGAAAAAATAAGTAAAAAAACGAGTGAAAACGGCAGCATCATGTTGGGCCAGTCGTACTTTATAAAATCACGTATTCTGAGCATTATTATATAATACTCGAGTTTGAATTTATTTCGAAATTGGTTCATATTTTAAATCTTAATAATTATAATTTACAACGGAGTTATCAGAACACACATGATAGCGATTTTTAAAATAAGCCCAGTCCCCGAACGTTTTGAAAAAACACCCAAGTTAATTCCAGCGCTACCCTAGTTGAAGCCATTTATCTTTCTTATTACACATTTTCACATTAAACCCAACCAGTGTCGTTGGATTCTGTTAACGCCCTGCTTTAACGACACTGGCCCTGTTTATTACAAAATCTTTAGAGTAATTAATCAATATAGTCAGAGATGTTGATTTAGCAAACTATACCCAAGTTATTCTTCATTTTATGACGGCGTTATCAGGATACCCATGATAACGGCTTTTAAATAACCCAAGTCCCCACGGCAAGAGCGTGAGTGTTTGTTTTGTGAACATTCAGATTAGACAGTGAACTGCAATATTTACGAGCGGATATAAACGATAATTCCTAGTACAAGTTTGACTTGTTTAATAACCAGTTTCCGCTCAAAAAGTGTTCGTGATCTTTCTGTGCCCAAGTCCCCAAACGTTTTGAATAAACACTCAGGTTAATTTAATTACCATCATAGTTGATCCTATTAAGCTTTACTATTATACGTTATTACATGAAGCCCAAGCCGTGATGTTGGACTCTGTTAACGCCTTGCTTTGTAGTGGCATAGTTAATTTGGCCACCTAATAAGAGGTGTTATGATCGATTTCATAACAGCATTAGGTGCAATGATGACAAAGAAGACACGCCCGACATTTAGTCCAGAATTTAGATTGGAAACAGCACAGTTGGTGGTTGACCAAAGCTATACCCATCAAGAGGCCGCTAAGGCCATGGGAGTGGGATATTCCACCCTCAGTAAATGGGTTAAACAACTACGGGAAGAACGAGCAGGTAAAACTCCTGCGGCGATGCCGATGACGCCGGAGCAACTTGAGATACGTGAGTTAAAGAAGCGAATTGAACGGATTGAATTGGAGAAAGAGATCTTAAAAAAGGCTACGGCTCTGTTGATGTCCGACTCCCTGAACAACTCTCGTTAATCGAGAACATCAATCAGAGCAACCCTAAGCGCTACCCTGTTATTTTGTTATGTGAGGTCTTTGAGGTGCACCGCAGCACCTATAAATACTGGCTTGCCAGGGATGAGAGTATCTGTTCTGAACGAATAAAGTTAGTGAGTGAAGTCAGGCGTATTCGCCGGGAGAGTAATGGTTCAGCCGGTGCGCGAACCATTGCCGGCATTGCGACCACACGAGGGTTTTCCTTGAGTCGTTATCGCGCTGGCAGGCTCATGAAAACATTGGCGTTGGTGAGTTGTCAGCTTCCCAAACATGCTTACAAAAAAGCGACAAGAGAGCATGTTGAGATACCAAACTTACTGAACAGACAGTTTGCCGTGACCCAGCCAGACCAGGTGTGGTGTGGCGATGTGACTTTTATTTGGACGGGTAATCGTTGGGCCTACTTAGCCGTTGTGATGGACTTATTTGCCAGAAAGCCTGTGGGTTGGGCGATGTCATTCTCGCCTGACAGTCAACTGACCATGAAGGCGCTGACAATGGCGTTTGAACGGCGAGGCAAACCCAAAGATGTCATGTTTCATAGTGATCAGGGAAGTCACTACACGAGCAAGAAATTTTGCCAATTGGTTTGGCGCTACCAGTTAACGCTAAGCATGAGCCGTAGGGGAAATTGTTGGGATAATAGCCCAATGGAGCGATTTTTTAGAAGCTTAAAATCGGAATGGATACCGACGACAGGATATCGGGATTTTACCGAAGCCAAACAACAAATAACGAATTATATTATTGGCTATTACAGCCAAACCAGGCCACATCACTACAATGGTGGTTTAAGCCCAAACGAGTCAGAACGAAGATACTGGCTTTACTATAAAACCGTGGCCAATATTACTTGACCACTACACTTCAACGACACTGGCGCTATTTATTACAAAATATTTAAAGGAGTAACCTAGCCCAGATTAACGTCACTGACCCCCATTGATTGCTTGAAAAAAAAAGTGAGTGTGGGGTCAGGTCTTGAATTTTGTGCAAGATTCAAGACCTGACCCCGTGATTTTTAATTAACAGGGTAAAGGGTAAGAATGCAGATTTTCAATGACAGCGCTGAGGATAAGCAGGTTTAGTTAACGTCAACGGATCAGCGCTTACCCTGGACTCACTAGCAAGTTGTTCGTAAGCGGCTTGTTGCAGTCCTTTCACTATTGAGCGGGACATACCCAGTTCATAGCCTGAACATTCGTTTTCACCCAAAGAGCGGGGATCAAGTCCCGTTAGATTGCCGAAAACCACTAAAGCCTCAAGGTAGTATCCATACTTACTGGCGTGATAATGATCGTAAGTCCATAGATTAATTTTCCCTTGCTCAATACCATCGTAGGGATTGATATCGGCGAGGCCCATTTCCATTGCTCGTGTCCAAGCTTCACCAACGGGGTTAACAGATTTAACGCCAGGGGCCTTCGCGGCCTTGTCATATCCACCACGGATATCTTGGGCCATTTGGTTAATGGGAGTATCAGTCCAAAGGCTATCACCCAGGTAAATCAAATCGGCTCGGGACCATGTTGCGGTAAGAAAAATTTCGACGTCACGATTCAAGCCCTGCAAAAATGTCGACATGTCTGCTGCAGATTTGATCAGTGGATTGGGATCACCCGGTTTGTCGAGGTCCAAAGTGCTATAGCCATGCATGACGACTTGGTTCCAGGGTTTTTGCCCAATCAGGCCCTGCTTGTTCTGTAAATGATAATACAGATCGCTACCGGGGTATGTCTCAAGAGACACGCTATAATCCAAACCTGCCTGATCAGCGAACGATTTAAACAAGGCTGGCACGCCCCCTATACCTCGATTATTGAGGTCAGTTACCGTATCAGCGCGATAGAAGTTGGTGGCAGAGCCATGACCATAAGTAAAACTGTTGCCGATGAATAAAAGTGAGGTTTCTGCTACTGAACTGACGGAAGCTACCGTGAGCAAAAACCCTGACAATAATGTTGATGTGATATTCATTTAATTGATTATCCTTCTTATTTTACTCAAAATGAGAAGAATAGAGGATCCGCTACATCAAGTCTATTCGCTCTGCAATTAACAGGACAGCCAAGTTAATTTTTTTCGTTTTGCTTTGCCGCTGTTCAATCCAGAGATATTCTGAGCAAGAGCTTTTACCTGCTCTACAAAGGCATTAGGCCAATGTGTTGAATAAATGTACCATACGTCGCTATCTCCCCATCCTTTACCCGCAGCTCAATTCACGTTTATTTTCACTAAGCGCTTATATTACGAGCTCTGTAGGGGTATTGGTTTTACCATGGGTGGCTTTGTAATTTATGGGTGGCTTTGTAATTTTTTGAATCGAAGAACTGAATGGAAGTAATGAACAATTAAAAGGACAGCCAAGTTAATTTTTTTCGTTTTGCTTTGCCGCTGTTCAATCCAGAGATATTCTGAGCAAGAGCTTTTACCTGCTCTACAAAGGCATTAGGCCAATGTGTTGAATAAATGTACCATACGTCGCTATCTCCCCATCCTTTACCCGCAGCTCAATTCACGTTTATTTTCACTAAGCGCTTATATTACGAGCTCTGTAGGGGTATTGGTTTTACCATGGGTGGCTTTGTAATTTTTTGAATCGAAGAACTGAATGGAAGTAATGAATGTCTACAGAAACACGCAGCTTTTTAATCACTAAGTCCGATCGTAGCCTTAAAGATAAAACGGGCAAGGTTTTTTCAGTGCCTACAGGTTGGCAAAATTTACCTGCCGGAGATGCCTCGGTTACACGCAAGGTGAAATCTATAGGGCCGACTTGGACAGTTCAGGAAAAAAAAGGGCGCAAGGCATTTTCTCACGGCGTTTGGGCTGCAAAAGAACAGATTGAAGAAGCGATAACACTTGTCGAAGCTCAACGAGCCGATCCCAAGCATCAAAAGAAATTAGCCCAGGTCAAAGTTCGCCGCGAAGAAAAGGAAACGGTCTTCGGCGAAGGCTTTCAACAAGAGATCATTCAATTTCTCAACTTCGACCAAAAATATCACCTTTTGGTTGTGCAATTGTCAAAGTTGGTAAAAGAACACGCGGTGCCCGTTGGTAGCGGTACAGTAGCGCGTAGCTCATCGGTAACCTTGGATGATAAGGCCGCCTTGGCAGTAATGGCCTGGATGCGACATCAAACCAGTGCCTATGATTCAACATCTGTTCCACGTGTTAAGGGCGCAAGGCGCGAACTAAGGCGACAGATAGCGCGTCAATCCGAACGAATACTAGCAAAGTACCGCAGAGGCGATGATGTCGATTTTACGGTTTGCCCACTTTATAAGGCTTTGCATAAAAAATAAAATGATTTCAAGCACTCTGACTTATGGGTGACCCCGCAGGTCTATGCCTCGCAGTCTACAAACTGCTCTACCTTACTTGCATAATACAGTGGTAGCACTAAAGCATCAGGGGTTTCTATTGAGCCTTGAGAACCAATTAATTTTATTGTCTTTACAGGTTGATAACGCTGAACATAAACATCAAGAAACTTAACTCTAGTTCGTTTACCACTTTTCACTTCGATCATATTCCCATGAATAGGTTGAACTACCATATTTTGCTACAAGCTCGTTTTGAACAAAATTTTCGGCAATATATCCTTTATAGTTGAAGCCCTGATCTCTGTGCTCTTTATATGACAGCCCTAGCATATTGCCCAACAGGCCTATATCAAATAGAAATAGCTTAAAGATATTTTCCTTTGCTAATGCGGGTAATGGTGAGCTCGGTTGGCAATCGATAGGTTGGCATTTAGACAATAATTTACATTTATTCAACCAATTAATGGGCCCTGCTAGCTGCTGATATCTCTTTTTTTTCTGAATAACATCTTTGAATTTAAAGCGCTTTACCGAATCATCAATTTTTTGTGATAGCTGAATCGGAATATTATGAAATATTGCTTGAATATGTTGTGCCGATACCTTGTCTGAATACTTGCCAAAATCACGCTCATAACCAGCAATCAAAGCCGTATGAATTTGATTAACGATCTGAGTTCTTTCTAAGATACCTGTGGTATTTTCAGTCTCAAACCATGCATTGACAGCTTCAGGCATTCCGCCAACATAGTAATAATCAAGTAATAGGCTAAACAACTTATCATGAGCAACTGTTGTCATTTTACTTTGTTCGAATGCTTTAATAAGCGGTGTTTTTTTTGACACTAATAAAAACTCTTCGAACGTGAGCGGATAAAGCTCAAGGAGCTCTACTTTTCCAACGGGGAATGAGCCTAATCGACCAATGTTAGAGCCTGATGCACAAACATACATATCAGCACATTTTTCAGAAAAAAACTTTAACGAGTTGATAGCAGCTTGGCACTCTCCAATTTCATCGAAAATAATCAGCGCTTTGTCTCGTTTAATGCTGACATTCAGTTCAAGCTCTATGTTGTCGAGTATATCTTGTGGATTTAAAGAATCCTCAAACAGCTTAGCTAATGCAGGTTGCTCTAAAAAATCTAAGCGGATAACTTGCTCGAAGTGCACCCCAAATAACGTTCCTAATAAGAATGACTTACCCGTTTGTCGCGCTCCATCAAGAAGAATAGACTTACGCTCTATTTTATTCTTCCACGCAATTAGTTTTCAAGTAGCAATCGTTCCACTAGCTACCCATTAAGCAAATGTATATTTGACTACCAAGTACATTTCAAAACTATTTAATGCGCAATAAAGTACGCTTTAACAACATTTTTACGCGCATAAAAGTGTACGACGGATCCTAATTTATCCGCATTAAAATGTTTATATCTATATTTTACGTATCCACTATTGCACGTCAGTTACCACCAACCTAGGTTACTAGCGGTTAATGGTAAGCGAGTAGAGCATTCACTTCGTTCACTTATGTGCTGCGCGCACCGGTATCCATTCCTTTTTTCAAACAGCATTTAAGTGATGCCCTTATCCAACTTATTTATGGCATTAAAGGAGCGAGTGCAGGTGTTGAATAAATTCGTGGGGATCCCTCAGGATCTACCCTTTTCATACACCCTTTACCCGCAGCTCAATTCACGTTTATTTTCACTAAGCGCTGTTATTACATGCTCTGTAGGGGCATTGGTTTTGACATGGGTGGCTTTGTAATTTTTTGGTGAGTGGGTGATGAAAATTTTTGCATAGCTTAAAATTACTAACCTTTTGGGTTGTTACGCCAAAGCCATATTTATATCTGTGACATCATTCTAGATTGAAGTTGATACAATTTACTAAAAATAATGGTTGCACACAGCCTATATTGTTATAGTATAACATTACTTTATTATTCAACAGTTAGTGACATATGCCTTTTCATCTATCAAAAATCTCCTTACTTGTATTGGCAGTTATAGCCAGTCGCCCCGTTTTATCAGCAGACAAGTCAACTCAAAAAGATGAGAATGATATTGAAAAATTAATTATCACAGCCTCCCCACTTGGTCGTTCAATTTTGCAATCTTCCACACCTGTTTCTATTCTAAGTGGTGAGGAATTAGAAAAAAATCAAAGCGCCACGTTAGGTGAAACGCTCAAGTCGGTACCGGGAGTAAATAGTACCTACTTCGGTCCTGTGGCTAGTAGCCCAATAATTCGTGGCTTGGATGGTCCAAGGGTAAAAGTAGTTCAAAATGGTATGGACAGTTCCGATGCTTCACGCGTTGGCCCTGATCACATTGCTACCACTGAAATATCTACTGCCACTCAAATAGAAGTATTACGTGGCCCTTCAACATTATTGTATGGCAGCGGTGCAATTGGTGGCGTAGTAAATGTGGTGGATAATCGCTTACCTAAAACTCGCCAAGAAGGACTAAGCGGAAGAGTCAGTGCTTTGCACGACACAGTGTCAAACGAACGCACGGTATCGACAGATATCAATGGCGGTAAAGACAAATTCGCATTGCACTTAGATGCTTTTAGCCGTAAATCAGATGATTATGATATTCCTGATTTCACCCTCAAAGACGGTGACATAATAGATACCTTAGAAAATTCAGACATAGATTCTCAAGGTTTTACTTTGGGCGCAGGTTGGATTGGTGATGATGTCACTTTATCACTAGCTTACGGCAGATTAGAAACAGATTATGGTATACCAGGCCATGCTCATGATGAGCATGGAGAAGAAGAAGGTCATGAAGAGGAAGGACATGACGAGGAGATGGAAGAGGAAGCAGCCGTCTTTGCACGTATGAAACAAGATCGTTTTCAATCGGTCATCGACTGGAAAAACCTATCTGGTTGGTTCACAGAAGCACATTGGCATAACGCATATACAAAGTATCAACATAGCGAAATTGAAGGGGGCGAAGTAGGTACCACTTTCAAAAATGACTCTCTTGAATCGCGCTTATGGGCAAAACATGCGCCGGTAAACGGTTGGCAAGGTGTAGTCGGTTTACATTACACAAACTCTGACTTTGCTGCGGTAGGTGAAGAAGCCTTCACTCCCTCAACTGAAAGCATCAGCAACGCCTTATTTGTACTGGAAGAAAAATCTGTGGGTGACTTTTTATGGCAATTAGGGGCAAGGCTCGAACATGTCTCTCATAAACCTGACAATGCCTTTTTCATCGCTAGTGAGGTTGATGCTGATTTTGACGATGTGAGTCATACCGCAAATAGTCTCTCGGCAGGCTTTGTATATCAAGTAGATGAAAACCAATCTTTCGCAGTTAATTACGCTCATTCTGAACGTGCGCCTTCATCAGCTGAAATTTTTTCAAATGGCATTCATATAAGCACATCAACCTACGAGGTAGGTGCTGGTTTTGATTTAGTAATAGATGATAGTGATCCTGATGATTTGGAATTCACTCTTTTACAGTCTAATAAGGAGATCAAGAAGGAAGTATCTAACAATTTGGATTTGACCTACCGTGTGCAAACTGAACATTTACATGCCAACTTTACTGTTTTTTATAACCAAATTGATAACTACTTATTCCAGCAAAATACTGGGTTAGAATTTCATGAGCACGAAGAAGAACTCGCAACCAAAGAGCTAGAAGACGAAGGCCATGAAGAGGAAGGTTTGCCCATATATGTATTTAATCAGCAAGACGCCGAGCTATATGGCTTTGAAGCAGATGTTGATTGGCACCTAAATGATAACTTACGTATGAGTGCCTTTACCGATTTCACCCGAGCGAAATTAAGTAGTAATGATGATGAAAATACTAACTTACCTAGAATTCCACCTATGCGTTTTGGCACAGAGTTACATTGGGAACAAGGTAATTGGCACGCTGAACTTGGCGCTACATATTATTCTAAGCAAGATAAAATTGCTGACTTTGAAACACAAACTGATGCTTACACCATCGTTTCAGCAGCGTTTAATTATTACTTAAGCTTGAGCAGTATCGATATGAAGTTTTATCTAAAGGCGAATAATCTAACCAACGAACTAGCAACAGTACACAGCTCGTTTCTAAAAGATGATGCGCCGTTGCCTGCTCGCTCGTTTGTACTTGGTACTAAAGTTAATTTCTAATATCGGTCTGCCACCCAGCTTTAATTAATTCAATGGCGCGCTCTAGTTATGAGCGCAGGCAACCAAAGTTAATACACACACAGTTTTAAAGTGTGGGGACAGGTGTTGAATAAATTCGTGGGGATCCCTCAGGATCTGCCCCTTTTATACACCCTTTACCCGCAGCTCACTTCACGTTTATTTTCACTAAGCGCTTATATTACGTGCTCTGTAGGGGCATTGATTTTAACATGGGTGGCTTTGTAATTGTGTTAGTAAATCAGTGATGTTCAATAAAGGAAAAGGATTTTATCGGCTATTCCCCGCAGGTCTCCACCACCGGCACTTTGCAGAGGCAATTGAAAGCTGCGGCTGTGCAGCCCTGAAAACGAATCTATTACGATCCCTTTTTCGTTAATTTGACACTGACCTCTTTTATTAGTTAATTTGACACCAACCCTTTTTATTCTTAATTTTATCAACTCGGGAAAGTTACATGATTAAAACAAGCTTAGCTCTGATTACGTTTTTATTACTGATCCAATCTGCCATGGCAAATGACACCCCAGCATGTGCAGCTTCAGGCGATTTTAATTTTATCTGTGGTCCACAGAATGCTGAAGACTTTGTGCTGGTGCCTTCGAGCCAATGGGTGCTATCTAGTAGCATGAGACTCGGTGGCGGTATTTACCTTATTAATTCGATCGATAAAACCTGGGGGCAGTTGTTTTCACAAAAGAAAAAAAGAGTTGAACATGACAAGAAAACTTACACCAACTGTCCGGGTGCACCAGAACCAGAGAGTCTTATTACACACGGCCTAAATATTCAGCCGGGCAAGGAAGGGCATTCAACTTTATATACAGTTGGTCACGGTAAGCGAGAAGCGATTGAAGTTTTTGATATCGATGCTAACAAATCTGTGCCTGAGCTTACCTGGATAGGTTGTATACTGATGCCAAAAGATCTGGCAGCTAATAGCGTCGCCTCCTTTAAAGATGGATCGCTGGTTACAACGGTACTTATGTATCCAGGCAAAACCCATGCAGATTTTTTTGCAGGTAATAATACTGGTGCGGTTTATGAGTGGTCGCCTGGGGATAGTGGCTTTCAGGTTATTCAGGGCACAGAATTACCTGGTAACAATGGTATTGAAATATCCGCAGACGAGAAAGAAATATTTGTTGTGTCTACTGGATTACGAACCATAGTGGCTTTTTCAAGGGATAATCCATCGAGAAGACTACGCACGACCCGTACCATGGACTTTTACCCCGACAATTTGCATATGACAGATGATGGTCAACTGTTGGCAGCGGGTATAAGCTCAGTTCCTGGTATTTGTAAAGAATCGGATACCGAAAATGAACTCAAACCAAAATTTACAACTTGCCCCCGCGGTTACGTCATTGGTGTTATAGACCCAGATACAATGAAAGATACCGTACCATTTAGTGGTCCTGCAAATTCAGCTTTTACTAACATCAGTATGGCATTATTTGTTGGTGATGAGGCATGGCTTGGAACGTACTTGGGCGATCGTATTGCGATAATAAACAATCAGAAATAGGACGAATTTTTTACTATACCCTTTTCCGATAAGCTGTAGCGCATACAGCTGCTCTGACTCAGTCCAATCACCCATATTTAAAAGTGTGGGGTCAAAAAGTGTGGGGTCAGGTCTTGAATTTTGTGCAAAATTCAAGACCTGACCCTGTGAATATGGAACGTATGAGGCAACATGTTTCTTGATTGTATGAAAAGTTATGGCTTATTTTACCTATATTTGACGAAGACTATTTAGGAAGGAGTACAACATAGTGAGTGAACCAATTTGGAAAAGCCCGGGCTGGGTTACCGCACTGGTCGGATTGATTACTGCAATTCTTACCATTCCCGAAATTGTTGGCAACTACTATACCAAACAGCAGGAGGCTAACGAATCGAAACAGGATTCTGAATTCAGAATTGTCAGCAATACGCTGGCACAACAGGGGACAGAACGTATATTCGTCCTGCGCTATCTGGCGGCGACCCTGGATGATAAAGATGCAAAGGAGTGGGCCAAAGACGAGGTGGGCAGGCTGGAGGTGGTGGCCACTGTTCAGGAAGATGTACTGAAGGCTAAGGCTAAAATCAATCAAAAAAGGCAGGAGCAGGCGGAGAAACTGGCCAGTGGCGAAGTGCCCGACACAAATATTCAAATGGATATCAAAACACTTGAAGACGAACTAAACATTAAGACCTCTAAGGTTGATAATTTACTGGCACAGGCAGGAATATCTGAAGCCACAAGAAATAAACCGGTCGCTTATTCAATATGGGAGGATTGGGATATTGATATATTCTGGTGTGTCACTTCGGGACTCAGGGCCGAAGGACAAGCTGAAATTTTAAAGGCTGCGCTACAAGCAGACGGCGCACGTGGTCGAATCCGTACACGAGGCTTGACTGATTCCGCTAGAAAGAAGAACTCGGATCACCTAGAGGCAAGCAGGTATGTTGTACAAATAGAAGAGCATGAACGTCAGATTGGCACAGCCTTATCCGTTTTTGCGGAAAATACGTTGTTACTCTCAGAAGAAATTAAAATAGAGCCATTCGTGCCAAGTAAAACGAACAGTCCGACGCCATGGTACGTGAGCATATTATTATGCCCTGCAGACTTATCTAAATGAAAACTTAACGGTCAATTAACAGGACAGCCAAGTTAATTTTTTTCGTTTTGCTTTGCCGCTTTTCAATCCAGAGATATTCTGAGCAAGGGCTTATAGCTGCTCTGCAAAGGCATTAGGTCAAGGTGTTGAATAAATGTACCCTACATCGCTATCTCCCCACCCTTTACCACAGCTTAATTCAAGTTTATTTCCACTAAGCGCTTATATTACGTGCTCTGTAGGGGCATTGGTTTTAACATGGGTGGCTTTGTAATTTTTGCTGTAATTTTCTTAATTCGTTTTCTGCTGGTTTTTTCTTGGTGTAATAACGTGTAATAGGAAAGCTTAACGGAATGAAATATGATGGCTTGGAATTAGATTTTTGTTTATTCAAAAAACATTCGCGATCTTGCCTTCGCTAGGGCATACCACACTAAGACAATGGAAAATCACTTTTCAAGGAAAATAGAATGAGATGTACAATGTTAAAAATATCGTCAGCAGTTTTGCTATTGGGAAGCTGCTTATTTAATGTCGCCGAGGCCAGTTTAATTACCGATAACGGCTCGTTTACCACAGTGAACACATTAGATTGGATGGACTGGTCTGAGACTGTTGACACAAGTCGTCAGGATGCGTTAACAAATTACCCTGCATGGCGAATTGCGACGGTTGACGAAGCGAACAGTATGTTACTAGAGTTTTTTGGAACTGTGCCGAATTCTGCCATAACGCAAGAGCAATATAACACTTTCGTGTCGCTGTTTGGGTTGACATACTATGAGTGGTCGTATGCAGCGATTGGTAACGATCAGATGGTTGAAGTCTACTATACTAACGAAAGTACTAGAGGTCTTCAGATCGGCAATGAGTCAAGCTGGACTTCGGCAAACTCTGGGATAGCGTTGGTCAGAACAGCCACAACACCTTCGGTCCCCGAGCCTACCAACATGGCTTTTTTAGGCTTAGGTTTAGGTTTAATTTACTTGTCATCACGGCGTCTTAAGAAAGTAAATCATTAAACTTTAACCACACAGCCAAAAACGATTTAACAAAACATCTATTTGAATTCTCTGTGAATTACGATGGATGTTCTGCTAATTGATAAGGCGTGCCGCTTTGCCGTTACCCAACCCATGGTTATTTTTAAGAATCCTTAACATACGGGCTCTGTGGGGGCAGTGTTGTTAATGTGGCTGTCTTCTTAATTACGTAGGTGTGTACAAATTCTGGAAAAGAGTGTGGCATTAGGTCTTGAATTTTGTGCAAAATTCAAGACCTAACCCCGTGATTCAGTTTCAAAATTCAAGACCTGACCCCGTGATTCATGACCCCGTGATTCAGTTTTAATCCGAGTTTTATGAGTTATTTTTTACGCCAAACAGAAACGAACCAAGGCTGCTGATGCCGAGGTAACCCTTTAGGTCGATAATAATGTTCTATCAGCTCAAACTGGGCTTGTTGTAACAATGCGGTCCATGTGCCGGGGCTGTGATAGGCGCCAAAACGCTCGCCTTGCAGGCCCTGCTCATCATTACCGCGAGGATTAGAAGTCAATAAAATGCCCTTGGGTTTTAAAGCAGCGTTAAGCTCGCGTAGTATTCTTGGCAGTTCTTGGGTCGGCACATGAAATAAAGATGCGTTAGCGAAAATGCCATCGTAAGTATTTGCCATTAAATTTAAGCTGATAAAATTTTGCTGTAACACCTGACAACCAGAAGCTTCGCGTGCCATATTACAAAATTCTTCGGAGCCATCTAGCCCAACCGCTTCTATTCCTAGTGCTTTAAACGCAAGCAGATCTCTGCCGGGGCCGCATCCAAAATCGAGGATGCGACAAGGTGTCTTATCTCCCAACGCTGTCACCAAGGCCGCTCTATTTTGGCTAACATCATGGCCCCAAGTGCCGTCGCGATAATCCGTAGCATTGTGTTGATAATGCCCAATCGTTGAGCCTGTAAGCTTACTAAGTTCTACTGTATCCATGGTTTATCCGAGCATCTGTTTTGGTAAAAGGTATTTTACGCTGTTTTTGTTGTGTTGTGTTTTCTAAGCTTTACGGCTTAAGTTAACCGCTTGCATTCAGCTTTTATTGCAATCTTCACGTTCAATATGAGTAATTACAGAAAAAAACTTTTGCCGTAAGGCAAAGTAATATTGAAGGTTGTAG
>Ga0307489_10000196_pt1 | contig 33392 bp, 58 predicted proteins | sample SB12metaG_FD_202247 | JGI IMG/M metagenome (GOLD analysis project Ga0307489, IMG submission 202247) | Sea-ice brine microbial communities from Beaufort Sea near Barrow, Alaska, United States - SB 1.2 | ecosystem: Environmental > Aquatic > Marine > Coastal | place: USA: Alaska | collected... | reverse complement strand
TCTCCCGCGGAGTAGGGCCTCGCAGTTCAGGGTTTAGGGTTCAGGGTTTAGGGTTTGGGGCGCAGATATTGCGCGCCACGTTATGTCATGGGATGCCATTGAACTTAAGATACGAGGGTTCGAATACCGACGTTTTGATGACGTGAACAGCATTATCTGGCAGGCCGTACCGCGGAGCCGCCGGGGGGCGCGCTGCCCGCCGCGGCTTTCTTCTTCCCAGTGCCGGCGCCGGCGGCGGCTCCCGCTTTCTTTCGCTTTGCAGGAGCCGCCGCCCCAGCCGCCGCTGCCGCGTCCGCCGCCCTCCTACCCGGCGCCTCTGCTCTGGCGCGACCTGGGGCACCCGCTACCGCCACCGCCGCCTTTCCCTTCCCGGCGGCCCCTCCCTTTGCCTTCGGCGCTACCTTGCCGCCCGCGCCGCCGCCTGACTTGGCCGCGCGACCGGCGGCAGTGGCGGCGGCGGCGGCGACGTCGTCAGGGTCCTGCGACGGCGAGCGCGCGTTCCACGCGCCCTTTGTGGTGTCCTCATTCTCGTCGCCCCACCCACCCATGCCACCCCCGCCCCACTCGTCCCCGCCCCCGCCCCTGCCGCCCTCGCCCTCGCCGTCACCCCCGCCCCCGCCGAAACCACTCTCACTGTCATTCTCATTCTCATTCTCGTTCTCATTGTCTGACCTGGCCACCGTTGGCGGCCGGCTACCCGGTTGCGCGTCGATGCTTAGCAGCGCCGCACTCGCACTCCCCGCGTCCGGGTCGTCGGGCGCATACGTAGACGCATGTGAGTCGCGCGCGGCACTAGGAACACTCGCAAGTGAGTCGCGGGCAGGCGGGGGGGCGCTCCCCACTTCGCCGCCCGCCTCTGCCTCCGCCTCCGCCGCCGCCTGTGCGTCGTCGCGCGCACTCTCTGGTTCGTCCGTGCCGTCCTCTGCGGCGTGCGCGCTCGCATTCGCCGCCGCACTGGCGCTCCCCTCCTCCCGCCTCGCACCTTCCTGCTCGTCGCCGACACCCTCCGCTTCGTCCTCCGCATCATCCTCCGCCTAGTGACAAGGAACGTTCCCTGCCACGTCACATCATACGCATTTGAACCCTAGTGTCTTGAAAGGATTGGCATCCCTGTGAGTGGCAAGCAATATCTGCCAGGCACTACCTGCGCTGGCTGTGCGTCTGGGTCGTGCATGGGAGCGAGAGGGCCCACGCTCGCGCTCTCCGGTGCGTCGCCAGCCTCATGCGACACCTGCGAGGCACGGCCGGGGGAGCGGAGCAGCGGAGGGAGACACGGTGAGGGAGGAGCGTCGGTGGTAAGATGGGTGCGAAAGTAAGCGTCGGGACGGCTCCCAACATATAAGACGGCTGGCTTCACAAATGCGGAATGCCGAAACATGAACGCCAAGAAGGGGCACCAGCGACGTCAGTGGTGAGGAAGGCGGTGACCGGCGCGGGGGCCCGGAGCACTGGCCGGCTCCAGCCTCCGCTCGCTCCATGACATTTGTGGCCGAAAAACATTTCACGGAGGGGTTGCCTGAAGGGTGCCGAAAGAGGGTGATTATTGTTGTCGATTCGTGTAACGAAGTGTCGTAGATATATGATGGTGCCGACGGGTGATGGAAAACGAGCGCACCGCGACATCATCATCTACGTCGCGCATGGCAGCGGGCGACCGCCGCCGCCGCTGCCGACACCGCTCGCCGCTACCACCGCCAATGCAACCTTCAAGCGGAACCTTCCATTTGAGGTCTACCGACACTTTCTGAAACGCTTGAGAAACTCTTTGGTGCGTCAAACCAAACGTGCGACGACGGGATAGGCTGCGGGGTTGCTAGGGTGCGATCTGACACTCCTTCGAGCAAGTTGCTCGGAGTCCGGGCGTGCCGTGCCCTTGTGCAACCGTCGCCAGGGAGCGAGCAGCCACACGATTTCTCGGCACGTGAGTGAGTGAGTCAACAGTGAGTCAGGAAGTCGTTGTACGTTGAAGTCGTTGACGTCTTGTTGGGGTGGTTAGGGTTACTAGCTCCAGCTACCAGCATGATTTAGGGTTTCTTAACCGCGGCGCGACGCGCGAGCGCGAGTGAAGATGTTGAATGACCGTGTGCCCACTACACTCTCCGCGCCGCGCCGAACGCCGCACTCCGGCGCGGCCACTACCTTCCTGCCCACCTTTGCGCGCCCCTTGCCGCAGCGGCTGGCCCCTGCCCTCTGCCGCCGGCCCCGCTGTAGCCTCTGCGAATTCCAACACGCCATCGCGCGCTCTCCGATGGCAAACTTCCTGAGGCCACAGCTCTGCCTACTTCTGCTCGCCGGTGCCTGCGTCGCCCCAGCCACCGCTGCCACCAAGGGCGCTGCGAGGATGCCGGAGCACGCCGCGTTTACGCTGGTGAAGCCTGCCACGCTGCAGGAGTTCCGGGCGCTGATGGTAAGGCGGTGCAGGTTGAACCGATGAAATCCAGTTGAAAGCGCCAGGAACTGAGCGCTTGAAACTACAATATAATATAATGCTTTCAAGTTTGCTTTCAATTTCAACTTGCGCCGCTACGTGATGGCAGCAGAGCCAGATGACGTGGCGGCCGCGCGCGACAACGCCCAGCACTCCCCGCTCAACATGGCCGCCTTCCATGGCAACCCGGAGGCGGTGGAGCTCTTGCTGGCAGCCGGGGCGGACGCTTCCAACCCGGACACGTCGGGGTAGGCCGGTGCAGGTTGACTCGATGAAACCCATGTTGAAAGCGCCTGGAACTAAGCGCATGAAACTATAACTTCATTCACTGCCCTCACCTTTCCTTCAATTTCCCTTTCAATTTTAACTTGCGCCTGTACGTCGGGGCACACGCCGCTACACCACGCCGTCATCTCCGCCACCAACTCACCGGAGGCAGGGGCTTACACTCGTCCACTTTCCGGCTCAACGTAAGCACGTTTCGTGGGATACGTTGGGTGCATGAGTTTCCCCCGGTCTATTAAACAGGGGGACACCGGGAGGTGTGACTAAAACCGCTTAGGTTGAGCTGAAACGTGGACGAGTGTTAGCCCCATGCCGGAGGTGGCGGCGCGAATCATTGACGCGCTCGTGAAGGCCGGGGCGAAGACGGAGGCGCGGGATGGCAAGGTAGGGCGGTGCATGTTGAACCGATGAAACCCATTGTGAAGCCGCCTAGAACTAGAGCTAAGCACTTGAAACTGAAATGTCACATACCGCTTTCAACTTTCGCTTTCAAATTCAACTTGCGCCGGTACAGCAAGGGGTGCACCCCCATGCAGTGGACGCACATGCAGGCGGGCAAGTCGGTGTCGGCGGCGGCGGCGGCGCGGTGCCTGACCGCGGGCGGCGCCAAGAGCTCGCCGGCTATGGTAGGGCGGTGCAGGTTGAACCGATGGAGCTGGAAGCGCCTGTAACGAAGCGCTTGCAGCTAAATTATTTTGAAATGCTTTCAAGTTCTGCTTTCAATTTCAACTTGCGCGGCTACACCATGGAGAACTGGTACGAGTACAAGGTGCGGCGGCACGCCCTGACTGCTTGCTCATAGTGTACCTGTGCACTCGTACCCGTTCGCACTCGCTGCATCCTCTTTGCTGGCCTGGCCACTGGTTTCAGCTCGACATGACTGCTTGCTTGTGGTGTACCTGCGTACGCGACCACACTCCCCGCATCATCCTGCCTGGCTGTTTGCTCGTGATGTACCCGTATACCTGTACACACTCGCCGCATCCTCCTCCCTGGCCCTAAACAGCACACGGGAGGCATGCACCGTCGGTGTGTTTGACTAAATGCCTGTGATGACACGTGCGATTACTAACGGTGTACCGGTACACTGTGTATTGTGTTCCCTACTGCACGAGCCCGAAGAAGGGCAAGGGCTGGAGGTGCCCCACGTGATGGCGACTCTCATGGTGAGCATGAAGTCAGGGGTCAGGGTTTTGGGTTTAGGGTTTAGTTGAAACACTGGTGAGCATTACGCCAAAACCATCCACCACATCTGGTCTGGCGCTGGCCACGTGCTTTAGGGATGTACCAAGGGGGGGTTAGTCAGCTGGTCTTGTGTTGTGACGTTTGTTTCTTTCCTTTACCAATGTTTATCGAGCCCCAAAGGACTCGAGCATTAATCAACCATCTCCGCCATTGCAAGCGGACATAGTCTAGGTCAGTCAGAGTTTAGGCCTATCTACATACTACTAGCACACTAGGGCCGTAGGCTAATAGGCGTTCTAAGAAAAGCAATATGCTTGTCATTTACCATCCTCTGGGGGATCTGGGAAGGTCACCACCGCCCCACGCCGGCGCTGTCGCCGTAGCCGTCGCCGCCGTCGTCGCTCCAACCGCCGCCCATCATAGCATCCGCCATGGGAGACGGGGATCTGAAACGCTCATCGTCGCCAGCGCCGCCCCAGCCGCCGCCCGCCCCTGCCGCCGCCGCCCCCGCCGCCGCCCCCCCACTCGCTGCCATCGCCGCCGCGGCCCAATCCTGCCCCTCCGCCACTCGTGCCGCCGCCGCCGCTTCCGATCGTCAAGGTCCTGCAGCCTGCCATGCGCTTACCCACGTCACGGGGTGTTACGAGTACTCAACTCGATAGACGAGGGTTCGAAATGAGATGAATGACGTGTGAAGCTCGAGCACTAGCCTTGCCTCAGGGTTTAGGGTTACTCAACTCGATAAACGAGGTAGGGTTTGAAATGAGACATGGCGTGTGAAGCTCGAGCACTGGCCTTGCCTTATTCGCCGCAGCCCTATTTCTAACGTCCTTGATCCCCCCGTGTCCGTTTCCTAATGCGCCGCCGCCGGTTTCGAGGTTGGTGATAGATGGGGGGTATATGTTGCTGTCGCTGCCTGTGCAGAGAGGCGTACACTTGTCCACGTTTCGGCTCACCGTGGGCACGTTTTGTGGGATACTATGTGTCTGTGGGTGGTGTCAATAACAAGAAACGACTCAGGTTGAGCTGAAAAGTGTACGAGTGTCAGCCCCTGCCTGTGCGACCGAACCCCCCGCTTCCTGACGCCGTGGGGTCGCCGTCCCCCCCTACTCCTGACAACCCAGTGCTGTCCCGCTTCTTGATCACTGCGGCGCGCTGCTCTTGGGCATACCTCTCACGCGCCTCCACCACCTCGGACCCGGCGCGCACGGGCGCCACCCGCCCCTCGTGCCAGGGACTTACACTCGTCCACTTTTCGGCTCAACGTAAGCGCTTTTTGTGGGAAAGGGGTTGATTGGGGGGTGCTTAGGGGGCATTAAGGGGATACTTAGGGGGGCGGGATCGAGGGGCGGGATCAGGTAGTGATGAGGGCGTGCTCAGGGGTTGTTGAGGGAGGGGTCAGGGGCTGTGTAGGGTAAACTTAAGGGTGTCTCGTTGGTGTTTAGAGTGTACTTTGAGTGACAGAAACGGCTCAGGTTGAGCAGAGCAGTGGACGAGTTTAAGCCCCTGCCTCGTGCTCCGCCATACGCGCGCCTGTCAGCAGCCCCGGCAGCGACACCATGATTTCAGCCTGCTGTTGGTTCTGTTGATTCGGGTGGTTGAGCCGTCCACTTGGCAGCCGTGCGCCAGGGGCTTACACTTGTCCACTGTTTGGCTCAACGTAAGCGCTTTCCGTGGGATAGGGGATGCAAGCTAGGGGTTGTTCAGGGGGTGTTTGGGGGGTGTTTGGGGGGTGTCTAGGAGGTTTTAAGGGGTATCAGGGGGTGTTTAGGGTGAATTTCATGTCAGAATCGGCTCATGTTGAGCTAAGAAGTGGACGACGGTAAGCCCCTGCCGGGCGCTCGGCTGCCGCAGCTGCAAAAGTCCCCCGTACCCGCCCCCACCCCCGCCCCCGCCCACGGACGTATCCTCCGCCGCTGACCAGGGGCTTACACTCGTCCGTATTCAGCTCAACCTTAGCCGTTTCTGACACAAAACACATCCTAAACACCCCCTGATACCCCCTGATACCCCCTAACACCGCCTAGTCAGCCCCTAAACAACCCCTAAATGTACCCCCCATTCCACAGGAAGCGCTCACGTTCAGCCGAAAGGTCGACGAGTGTAATTCCCTGCCGCTGACGTCGTGGTCGGAATCTTGGCCCGCTCGTGCCGCTCCAGCAGCTGCTGCTGAATTCGCTGCGCTTCCATGCTGTAGCACCGCAACTTGAAATGGAAACTGAAACTTGAAAGCGAGTCATCACAAATCAAGTTCAAGCGCTTCGTTCCAGTCGGTTTCAGCGTGGCATTGATGGGGTCAACCTGCACCGCCCTTCCAATTTAAAAGCAGTATATCACACTTCAGATTCAACACGCTTAGTTCCAGGCGGTCCCAACGTGGGTTTGATAGGGTCAACCTTCACCGCCCAATATCTGACCCTATATCCGTATACTCCTGACCCTATATCCGTAAGAAATTGACCCTTCATCCGTATACACCTGACCCTATATCCGTTTACATCCAGGGTCAACCTGGGGTCAACCTGCACCGCCCCACCATCCGGAGCAGGAGTGCGTCGCGGGAGGACGACGGCGCGCCGCCGCCGCCGCCGGGGGAGTCGACGAAGTCATCAGCTTCGGCGGAATCGACGGAGCTGCGGCGGCGGCGCCGGTGCTGGTCGCGCTCGTCGCGTTCCTCACGCGCCGCGCAGGAGGGTCATTGGGGTTGAGAGTTTAAGGTTTAGGGTTTAGGGTTCAGGGTTTAGGGTAGCCTGCACCCTCAACCCCAGGAGGGTCATTGATACCAAGCATGCCTTACCTTACCATACATTAACGTACCCACCACACCTCACCTTATCGAGATTGGAGCATGACTTAACTTCAGGGTCAATGCTCTTGCAGACGGAGGAGGAGGAGGAGGAGGAGGAAGAGGAGGAGGAGGAGGAGGAGACAGAGGAAGAGACGGAGGAGGAGACGGAGGAGGAGGTGGAACAGGGGAAGGAGGAGGAGGAGGAGGAGGAGGAGGAGGAGGAGGAGGAGGAGGAGGAGGGGGGGGAGGAGGAGGAGGAGGAGGAGGAGGAGGAGGAGGAGGAGGAGGAGATTCAACGTCGCTACGTCGGTCGAATGCTTGCTTTCGAGAACTGCCCTGCTTGGGCCTGCTGCTGCTGATGCTGCGCGTCATACTGCGCCTGTTCCATCTTTTGCTGCAGCATGCGCTGCTGCTGCTGTTGCTGCTGCTGTTGCTGTTGCTGGTGCTGCTGCCCGGGTGTTATCTGAAGTGTTGAACTGTGCTGCTGCTGTTCCCGCTCCATATCCTGATGCTGCTGCTGCTGATGCTGCTCCTCCTCTTCCTCTTTCTCCTCCTCCTGCTTGCTCGTCCTCCATGCTTCCTCCTCCTCCCGCATGCTTCCTCCTCCTCCTCCTCCTCCGCCGCCTCCTGCGTGCTCGTCCTGCTTGCCTTCTTCCTCTTCCTGATCCTCCTCCACTGCCTCCTGCCCCTCCTGTTGCTGCTGCTGTTGTTTCACGGGACTTTTCCGTCCACGCGTCGGGAAGCTCCGGGACATTTTCCCCGCGAAGTCGGGAGGAAGATCCGGCGACTTGGCGGGAGGACTGACATGCTGAGCGGGACCTCGATGTAACGGCGCAAGCTGGATTTGAAAGCAAGTTTGGAAAGCGGTTCATCATATTCCAATTTCAAACGCTTAGGTGCAGGCGCTTTCAACTGAGATTTGATAGGTTGAACCTGCACCGCCCTACCTCGACGTGGTGAGAGGGACCTCACTGTCGTGGATGTCCCAGCACCCGCCTGCCGCCAGGGACTTACACTCGTGCTCTGTTCAGCTCAACGTAAGGACTTTTGGGGGGTTCAGTTGTTGAGTTTCAGTGACAAAACGGATCAGGTTGAGCAGGGTAGTGGACGAGTGTAAGCCCCTGCCTGCCGCTGCTGCTGCTGCTGTAGCAACTGCATGGCCTCCTGCCAGGGGCTTACACTCGTTCACGATAGCGCTCAACTTGAGCAATTCCAAAACACATTCATGAGTTTGGTTAAATTATGTGGTGGACAGAAGAGCTCATTTTGAGCTGAAATGGGAAGGAGTATAAGCCCCTGCCTCCTCCTCCTCCTCCTCCTCCTCTTGCTGTTGTTGCTGCCGCTGCTGTTTCTTATCTTTGTCCTGTTGTTTCCTATGTTGGGAACGAGTGTAAGCCCCTGCTTCCTCCTCCTCCCCCCCCTGTTCACTCTCCTGCGGCTGCAACTCGTGGTGATGCCATTGTTTCGGCGCCCGCCGCTCCTCATCATTCACTCGCTCTTGTTCCTGCTCCCAGCTGCCCTTCCTGAGCTTTTTCCCAGATTGGCGTTTGCCCCAGATGGTGCCCCCGGCTGCCCCCGCCGCCGCCGGCCCCGCTGCCTGAGTGCCGACCCCACCCCCAATCCCCCCTCCACCAGCATTGTACCGAGCATTCCTCCGGACCCGGATCTCATTGGCGCCAGACTGACCGCCTTCCGGTGGATCAGGAGAATCTTTGGCGGCATGTCTTATCTCTGGAAACATCATTCCCTGCGGATAGGGGACAGCAGACATTGTTATTGCTCGGCACGTCATAGGATGCCGCGTTCACTCAGGAGATGAAGGCTGTCTCACAACGCATTGGATGATATGGCAGGCAATGTCTGGCAGGCATTGCTCGGCACGTCATAGGATGTCACTTAACTCAGGAGATGAGGGTTGTCTCACAAAGCGTTGGATGATGTGGTGGGCAATATCCATATCTGCCAGGCCATACCTCCGGAACCAAATCCTCCGGCGATTTCCGCGAGCTCGCCAACTTCGTCTTTTTACCTTTCTTCTTCCTGGGTGGCTTGGGATTGTCCCCCGGGCTCGCGTCTGACACGCTGTCGGCCCCTTCGCCCCCTGACCCATCGTCGCCGCCCCCGCTGCCGTCTATCGACAGCCTGCGCAGCGACTTTGTCCGCCGGGTGCTTGGTCCGACCGACCGCTGGGGGCCGCTGCCGTCGCCGCTGTCGCCCCTCAACCTCAACGTGTTGCCCCGCACCGCGTCCGGTGCTAGGGAACTACGCGGTCCGATCCACTCTGCTTTTGCGAAAGTGTGGGGTAAATCACTTGAAACCACTTTTCGGGGTTTATTAACTCGAGAAGGCACTGAAACCATTCCGCCAGGTGTCGGTCGATTGTACGCAGTTCCGTTATTTCACACTCAACCCCCCAGTTTCTTAAAGTAGAGGGGCGCGTACCGCGTAGAACACAACGCATAGAGCACCGGTACACAATGAGGGAACACCACACACGACACTCAGAGTACCGGAACACAGGTATCGGATGCCTTGACTGAGGAAACTGGAGTTTAAAACGTGGTGGGTGATGTGGCGAGCGTTGATTCCAGGCCCTGCCACTCTTTTGCGACAGCCTGGGCCCACCTTCCCCGCCCGCCCTCCCGCCGTGCGACATCCTGGACCCTATGCTGGTCTGCCGGCTGCTCTTACCCCTGCCCTTAACCGCCGGGCTCGCCTCCACAGGTCCTGCTTCAACCCTGCAGCCAGGGGCTTGCACTCGTCAACGTGAGCGCTTTTTGTGACATAGGGGGTGCGTTTAGTTGTTGTTTCAGGGGGTGTCAGGGGGTGTTAAGGGGTATTAGGGGGTCTTAAGGGTGTGTTTTGTTTAAGATACAGCTCAGGTTGAGCTGAAAGGTGGACGAGTGTAAGCCCCTGCCCGCCGCCCTGTTCCGCTTTTGGGTTCGGCGCGGCGCCTTTGGTGATTTTGTCACCCATCTCCAGCTCCTGCTTGGTGTAGCGGCGCAACTTGAATTTGAAAGCAGAAGTTGAAAGCAGTACATCACATTTCAGCTTCAAGCGCTGAAACCAAGGGCGGTCAAACCTGAGGTCAACCTGGGGGGAAACCTGCATCGCCCTGCCTTGGCGTGCTGCACTGCGGTGAGCTCCACCGCGTGCTCGGCCTTTTGGTGCCCCAGCTTGTGCCGCACGAAGTCGGCGGCGGCCAGGAACCGCGCCCAGAACGAAAGGCCCGGCGACAATAGATAACCGAGTTTCAAACAGAACCCAACAGAGGCACTCGATTGATAGGAGGAGGAGCATGCGTTTTTTTGACAATGCACAACGAGCAAAGGGTAACACCAGGTGGAGGAGGAGGCCAATGTGTACCGGTGCACTATGAGCAAAGGCCTGAGGAGGCGAACGTGTGCCGGTGCACAGTGAGCAAAGGCCTTGCCCGCACTGCTGGCAGCAGAACACGTCGTCGGTGCCGCGGTGGATGGCTTTGTGCCGCGACAGCGCGGCTAGCGTTCCGAAGCGCTTGTTGCAGATGGCACAGGCTGTAGCGGCGCAAGTTGAATCTAAAAGCAATATTGAAGCAAAATGGAAAGCAGTTTATCAGATTTTAGTTCAAGCGCTTAGTCTCATGCGCTCAATGTGGGTTTGATAGGGTCAACCTGCACTGCCCTACCATGGGAAGGGCAGGTCAGCGTCGTGCGTGGCCATGTGGCGGAGCAGCGCTTTGGGATTGGCGAACGCGCGAGAGCAGATGCTGCACCGCTCGCCGCCGCCGCCGCCGCCGCCGCCGCCGCCGCTGTTTCGCGGCTCGCGGCTCGCTGGGGGCGCCAAGCAGGGTCGCACGTGCAACACTTGCCAGCTTACTCATTGTCCAACTGGACCGTAGCAACAAGCAGGACGGCGGCGGCGGCAGTGGTGTACAGGCACAGGCACACCATGGTCTACCGGTATGAAACGGAGACGCAGTGTACGTGTGAGAGTAAGGCCAGGGAGGAGTGCGGCGAGCGTCTACTCGCACAGGTTCACTGGTATTGTACACAACGAGCCAACGGTCAGGTTGAGCTGAAAAGCGGACGCCGTATATGTGGCGAATGCGTACGGGTACGAGTGCGGGTACACTTGAACACCATGAGCAGGTTGAGCTTAGAAGAAGACGCCGTAGATAGTCAGCTGTGCCAGTTATGCCAGCTGTGCCAGCAATGCCAGCTGTGCTAGCCAGATGTGCCAGCTGTACATACAAGACCCTGCCGCCAGGGTGCTGCGCGTCGGGCCGCGGCCGCCCCGCGACGCAATGCTGTTTTGGATGGCCGGCAGCCGCGTGCGCGTGGGGGCGCTGCTGGAGGGATTGTCGCGCGCCCGGTCCACGCCGATTCACAGGGCCTGGCGGATGTTGCTCGCCGCGTCAACGCCACACGCACTTTGGAGTTTGAACCCTCGTTTCTTGAGTCAAAAGGCACCCATGACGTGGCGAGAAATATTCGCCAGGCCTTACCATTTCGATTGCCGTTGAGCGTGTCACGAGTGTATCGCCGCCGCGTATAGTCAGCCGGCGCGGCATTCGGAGCACGAAAACCCCTGCCCCCGCCCCCGTCACCGCCCCCGCCCCCGCCATTGCCGCGCTCCGGTGCCCCGCGCAGGGGCGGCAGGCGCGCCGACGACATGGCCTATCACCGTCGAAGCGTCGCGCTGCTGTTCTCAACAGCCGCAGTCGCTGAGGCAGCTGGTTCGGCCCACCTCCTCGTGCGGGGATAGGGTCGCCGCGAGGGCGCGCGGCTGGTCTACCCACAGCTTGCACGCGCACCCACGCACGATACAGTCCGTCGTCCCCGAGGGGGCTGCTGCTGGGAAACGAGAGGAAACCGCCTTTTCAGTTTCGTCGCTTCGTCCAAATTCCGCAACTGGAGTGACTCGCGCGTGCAATTGCTCAGTGATGCCGCCGCCGCCGCCGCCGCCGCCGCCGCAGCCCCAGTCCTGCCACGTACGCTGGTGGTAGTCCTCACGCGCCACACATCCCACGCCGGGCGGGCACACTCACTGCCCTCTCGTCTCCCTCGCGCCTGCTTCCAAGAATGGGTGCCCAGATGCCCAGAAAATATATGCTGTGTAGACTCTTTCGGGAACAGGTACGACCTCAGTCGGAGCTATTCGCCCGACGCGAGCGCTACCTGCGGTGGGCTCCGGGCGCTCAGGAGCATGCCACTCGCCCCGGTCACCTTCCCGAGTCTAGGACGGCGTGTCGCCGAGTGAAGGCCCACATTCAGATCCCTTTCAATTTTTCACTGTGGAACGGTTCGGGCACGTTTTTTGTTGCAAGAGAGCACAGCACGTTTTCACTTTTGATCATCGGTTCTGCGCAGATCCGATGGGGGGGGCGGCAGATCCGATGGGGGGAGAAATTAGAAATATGCGCGCGCGCGCCCGCGCAGCATATTTGACCCTTTCCGCCGCGCTCCGCCGCCGCCGCCCCCGCCCACCCCGGCACCACCCCCGCCCCCACGCCCCTCAGCCCCTTATCCCCCTCTTGCATAAAAGGATGAGCGCCATTGCGAGCTCCATCGCGGCGCCGGCCCTCGCCGCCCGCCGCGCCACCGCCACCCGCCCGGCATCGGCTTCCAACAAGCGGGTAGCGCCGATGGCTCGCGGCCGCAGCCCCCTCGCGGTGTCGGCGGAGATGGCGACTCCAGAGGCGGACGGCTCCGTCAAGAAGGCGCGTCGCATCCCCCATCCGCCCGCGCCACCACTGATGCCGCAACCGCCGGACGCTCATCCGCGACCTTCATCCGCGACCACAACGAGTAGCCGTGCTCGAGCATGATTATTTCCCGGCCTCACCACCACAACCCAGTGCTGAAGCTTGTTAATTTGATCTGCCCCACCATCCGTGCTGTTCGGTACCCCACCACTTCCTCTGACGCCAAGCAACCCTGCGATACGCCACCGCACCAGGTGGTGCTGGCGTACTCCGGCGGGCTGGACACGTCCATCATCCTGAAGTGGCTGCAGGACACCTACGGGTGCGAGGTCATCACCTTCACCGCCGACCTTGGCAGGGGGCTCAGGTTGCATTGCGCACCACAAGGTTGAGGGTTGAGGGCTGGTGGTTGGCGGCGTGTGATGACAGATGGATAGTGCTCGCCACGTCATATACCGCCATTTAAGTCAAGAAATGAGGGTTCCAAAAGCGTTCGGTGTCAGGGCCTGGCGGATGTTGCTCGCCACTCATAGGATGCCATTTAACTCAAGACCCACAGGTTCCCAACCATTTGTCGACGTGGTGAGCAAGTGCCTGGTAGAGGGTGAACACGAGCTGAGCACGCGCCATACATGTGCGTTGCACCCTGTCCACCGGGCAGGGCGAGGAGCTGGAGCCCGCGCGCGCCAAGGCCGAGCTCATGGGCGTCAAGCAGATCTACATCGAGGATGTGCGCGAGGCGGGGAATTGCTCAGGGGCGTGCACTCGCCTACTTTTCGGCTCAACGTAAGCGCTTTCTGTGGGATAGGGGTGGCATTTCGGGGTTATTCAGGGGTTGTACAAGGGTTGTTCTGGGGGTGTTAGGGGGTATGAGGGGGTGTTTCAGGGAGTGTTTTGTGTCAGACACGGCTCAGGTTGAGCTGAAAAGCGGACGAGTGTGAGCCCCTGGGGGTGCTACTTGCCAACGCCACAGTGCCGCGGCAGCGTCACGCGACGCCGCTGCCGCTGCCGCCTCCCTCTCTAAATTTCGAGAGAGAGATTGGCTTCACAGATTTGTAGCGATACTATTTAACCAACTGAAAGGTGATGTCGGGCGCTACGACCCTGGCTGGAGGAGTTTGTGCGCGACTACGTGTTCCCCATGTTCCGTGCCAACGCGCTGTATGAGGTAGGCCTGCCGCTTTGGTCGGTTACCCACACCAAAGTCGTCAATATGGTCGTCTGAGCATCACCTCGCTGAACGATGCTTTCACCGCTGGCGCCCTGGTGCGCAAATTTCCATCACCTAAAACCCTGACCCCAGACCCTAAACCTCAAAGCCGTAGCCTCAACGACATGTTCGAGCCCCGGACACTGACCAAACGAGAAAGGGGTGATGATAGAGGACATTGCCGGCAATGTGAGAGGCGGACCATGAAGCACTCGACACCTTAGGGTTTTCAGTATATATGGCTGTGACTCGTGGTCATGGGGGGGTGGGAGAGGTCACAGACCTCCATTCCTCGAGCCACGCGATAGCTACTAGCTTCTATCATTGAGCATATGCATGAAAACACTTTGGTCGGCTACCCACACTAGAGTGTGTCATCTGGCACTACACCTCACCGCACGATGCATCCACGGATGCCCGGGACCCTTGAGCGGCGGGCACGTACCTGCTGGGCACCTCCATCGCGCGCCCGCTCATCGCCAAGCGCCAGATCGAGATCGCGCGCGAGTGCGGCGCCGACGCCGTGTGCCACGGCGCCACCGGCAAGGCGAGGCGGTGCAGGTTGACCCAATGAGACCCAAGTTGACACCGCCTGGAATCAAGCGCTTGGAAACTGAAGTGTGATATACTGCTTTCAACTTCTGCTTTCAAATTCAGCTCGAGCCGCTATAGCAAGGGCAACGACCAGGTGCGCTTCGAGCTGGGGTACTACGGCCTGCAGCCTGACATCAAGGCACGGTGGTGGAACCAGACAAACCCAACGGTAAAAGTGCCTGGAATTCAGCTCTTGAAGCTATAATATGATGAACCGCTTTCGAACTTTGCTTTAAATTAAACTTGCGCCGCTACGTCAAGGTGATTGCGCCGTGGCGTATCTGGGTGAGGCGGTGCAGGTTCACCCCATGTTGGCCCTGGGTTGACTGCGCTTGGTCTCCGCGCTTGAAGCTACAATATGATGAGCCGCTGTCAAACTTTGCTGTCAATTTCAACTTGCGCCACTACATCTGGGATCTGAACAGCCGCACGAAGCTCATCGCGTACGCTGAGGAGGCTGGCATCCCCATCGCGCAGTCCAAGCGCGTGGACGCGCCGTACTCCACGGACGCCAACCTGCTGCACATCTCGTACGAGGTAGGGTTTGGGGTTTAGGGTTGAGGGTTTAGGGTGGTGCAGGCTGGACCTATCAAACCCACGCTGGAAGCGCCTGGATCTAGGCGCTTGAAACTAGAACGTGATACACAGCTTTGAACTTTTGCTTTCAAATTCAACCCGCGCCGCTACATCGAGGGCAACGCGCTGGAGGACCCGTGGGAGGAGTACTCGGAGGACATGTTCACGCGCTCCGTGTCGCCGGAGGCAGGGGCTTACACTTATCCACATTTCGGCTTGATGTGAGCACTATTTGAGGCATACGACCAGTGGTTTTGGTGCGTTTACTGACACAAACGGCTGAGGTTGAGCAGATAAGTGGACGAGTGCAAGCTCCTGGCCGGAGGCGGCGCCCGACGTGGCCACCTACATCGAGATCGAATTCGAGAAGGGTGACCCCGTGGCAATCGACGGCGTGCGCATGTCGCCCGCCACCATGCTGACGGCGCTCAACACGCTGGGCGGCGACAACGGCATTGGGCGCCTGGCAGGGGCTTACACTCGCCCACGTTTCAGCTCAAGCTGAGCCGTTTCTGACACAAAATACACTCACAACACCCTCAATCCCCGCTAATATCTCTTAAGCACCACTTAAGCAATTCTTACATGCACCCCCTATCCCACAGAAAGCGCTTACCTCGAGCCGAAAACCGGACTACTGTAAGCCCCTGGCGGCTGGACATCGTGGAGTCGCGCTTCGTGGGCATGAAGAGCCGCGGCGTGTACGAGACACCGGGCGGCACAGTGCTGTGCCACGCGCGGCGCGGCATGGAGTCCATCTGCCTCGACCGCGGCGAGATGCACATGAAGGCAGGGGCTTACACTCGTCCACTCTTCGGCTCAACATAAGCGCTCTCTGTAGGATAGGGGCTGCAGTTAGGGGTTGTTTCGGGGGTGTTGAGGGGGTGCTACGGGCTATTAGGGGGTGTTTAGGGTGTGTTTTGTGTGAGAAATACGGCTCAAGTTGAGCTGAAAGGTGGACGAGTGTAGGCCCCTGCATGAAGGACGACCTGATGCCCAAGTACGCCGAGCTCCTGTACAACGGGTTCTGGTTCTCGCCCGAGCGCGAGATGTTGCAGGCGGCCATCGACAAGTGCGCGGAGAACGTCAACGGCACCACGCGTGTGAAGCTGTACAAGGGCAACGTCATGGTGAGGAGGTGCAGGTTTACCCTATGAAACCTACGGTAAAAGCGCCTGGAATGAAGCGCTTAAAAGTAAAATACCGTAAATCGCTTACAACATTGCTTAGATTTTGCTTTCACATTTCGCTTGCGCCGCTACGTCTTGGTGGTGGGCCGCAAGTCCCCTGCCTCGCTGTACGACGATAAGCTGTCCACCTTCGAGGTAGGGCGGTGCAGGTTGACCCTATCAAACCCACGTTGAAAGCGCCTGGAACTAAGCGCTTGAAACTAGAATATGATACATTACTGTCAATTTTGCTTCAACTTTGCTGTCCATGTGAACTTGCGGCACTACATGGAGGACGACGCGGGCGCGTACGACCAGAAGGACGCCGCCGGATTCATCAAGCTGCAGGCGCTGCGCCTCCGCACCCTGGCCAAGTCCCGCGGCACGCCGCAGTAAATATGGAAGTGTTGAACGCACCGCGCAAGTGGGTTCAGTGAGAGGGTTGGGGGGGTGAAATGATTGATAATTGATTATTGTATTGGATTGGATTGGATTGGGTGTGCCCGGGCTCAGGGGGTGTAGGTGGTGTTCGGGATCTGACGTTAGTTTCGCGGAGCAGACTGAAGACTGAAAACCAGTGTTTCACAACGTTATGAACTAGTGAAGAGTGGTGTGTTTTCGTTACTACGTTGTCAGATTGTGTTTGATCGTTAGACTTGCAATGTCAGAAGATGGCTATTATAAATATCATCAAGCTACTCGTCTGACGTCCAAGTACTAATTATAATGCGTTGCTGTTGCGACGTATCCAGAGCTCCTCCTCCGACGTCTAAATGCCAAAAAAACTGCTGTAGCTATGCTAGCGCATCAATGCCGCCGAAGCAATTCGAAATGTCGGTTCATAATTCGCAACGCCGCGAGCGCCGCAGAAGTACTGCAGTGCCATTTGTATGAACACGTTGCATATTATTCATATTATCACAGCCACGTGCGTTAGTGCTCATTGCTGCTGTCCTACTGTTGCACACTGTGCTGTAGGTCTAATCGTTGCTATAGGTCTAATCGTTGCTACAGGTCTAATCGTTGTCATCATTCATCAACGGTAGATGGTTTCGTTATTTTCAATAAACGTTCGTCGAGCCTCAAGCTGCTCCCAGGGAGAGCATCAAAGCAACCCGATCCACCAGAACCATAGTCCATGGGTAGGTGCATGATGACGGGAGTTTGGTCCCGCACCCGCTTCGGCGTCTCCAGCTGCCCGCCCTGAGCGGCGGCTACGCCGACATTTCGTCCCACGGGCACCCGTGCTCCCGCGCCCGCCTTGGCACCTCCAGGCGCCCGCGGCGCGCTCACTCCCCCTCACTCCCCCGTGGGGCACATGTTATTCCACGGGGACATGGCGCGCGCCCCCCGCGCCCACGTGCACACCTCGCGAACGCCGAGCGAGGCGCAAGCTGGTCTCCACGGTCCACGGGGAGTTGTTCGGCATGGCCCAGTCCAGCCGTGCCCCGGTCCCAGCAACGGCGGCAGGGAGAAAGGGGACGGGGGCGGGAGCGGGGGCGGGGGAGGGGGAGGGCGCGGGGTCACGGAGCAAGAGGCGGAGGCCGGCGACAGAGAGTTGAAGGAGTTGGAGGAGGGCGAGGAGGGGGAGTTGGAGGGGGAGGAGGAGGAGTTGAAGGGGGAGGAGGAGTAGGGCGCGGGCGAGGGTGAGCTGACCCTTGTTGAAGCCCGCGAGGTGTCCCGCGCGGAACCCGGCGTCGAACCCCGCGGCATAGCTGACATCGCTCGTGAAGCTGAAGCTGAAGCGGCGAAGGGGGACGAGGGGGGGGTTGGGGTGAGAAAGCGCGAGGCCGGGAGGCGAGGCTGCGTGCGTCGCACCCACGGGCATCAGAGGCATTTGGGAAGATTGAAGCAGAGGGGGACGTCGGGGCTCGCGGGTGCTTACTTGGACGGCGTCGTGGTGACGAGTTCCATTCCTCCCTCATAGTTTGCATTCCTGCCCGCGTCGCCGTCGCCCGAGCTACGCGGCGACTCGCTGGCGCCGGCGCTGTCGCCCTCACTCACCTCCCCCGTCACCGCCGACGCCCGCACCTCCTGGTATCCCTCCTCCCTCGTTCTCGGCGACCTCGCCATCCGGCTCCCGCCACCGCCACCAACCAAGCCACCTACCTAGCTGCCAACCCAGCCGCCAACCCCAGCTCTGCGATGGCCAGAGGAGCGCGGAGGGTCGGACGACGCGGGGCGAGGCGGTGGACGCCTTCGCGAGCGTGGCGTGCGCGCGCACGCCGGGTTCACCGGCGTCTCAAATGCCTCTATGACAAGACTGCGACACAAAAGTGTGTTTTGGAGAAAAGCTCGCTACGCGCTAAATTCTGAAATTCGCATCCGGGACAAAATCCCGAGCGCGCGCGCAGTGCCCCTCCCACAACCGCGGCACCCCCGCAGCAAGATGGCGTCCCTGCGCTTCGGCGGCGCCCTGGCGCTCGCGGCAGCCGTGGTCGTCGCCGCGCTGCTGGCCCCGGCGCACGCCGCGGTGCACCCCTACAACAACGAGTACTTCTACAGCGTCGGCGACGCCTTCATCTTCCGCGGGGGCCGCGAGGGGCTCTTTTCGTCCAAGTCCGAGGTGAGTGTGCATGTTGCGCGGGGTCACAGGGTTCGCCGCGGGGGGCGTGGGGTCCGTGGCGTGCGCGGTGAGGGTAGTGAGGCTCACTGTGGGGTCCGCCGTCGGGTTCGTTCGTGGGGGCTCGCTGTGTGGTTCGTGGGGTTCGTGAGGATCGTGGGGAGAATAAGGTCACTACAGTACAGATAGTGTGAAACATTCAGGTTGAGGTATAAAAGAGAGCGAGCGCGTGGGAGGAGCACTATTGGAGGGAGAGTCGGCTCGCCAGTGAGCGCCGACGCCGTAGGTGATCGGCCAACCGGGGGGAGTGCGCGCGGTGGGGTTCACGCTCGTCGGCCGCTATACGTGTTCGACACGCTTCGGGAGCGCGCTTCCGTCGCCCGAAATTGCTTCCCTTGGCGGTATGATTTTCTCGCACCTCTCTGCTGCTGCGCAAATTTCTGGAGGGGTATGCGTCTGACAACCCCGCCCACCCTGGCGCCGCGCGGCCACAGGCTGTTGACGAGTGGGGCAGCGTGGCGAAGGGGATCGCGAACGGCAAGAGCTACATCCGCTTCAGCAAGGTACGCAACCCTCACGGCTTGTTGGATCACCCCAACCGCAACGTCTACTGTACTGCGCACTGGCCACACAACCCTTTCCCCCATCCCAGTGCAAGCAAACAGACGCACAGCGGCCCTGCGAGAGGGCCCCCAGTCAATAACGAGTATGCGAAACCCCGCGTCACGCCACGAACCCGGGTATCTGCGTCGGTCGGTCGAACCCGACCGTCGCACAGCGCAAAGCGTCGCTCAAAAAAACCCTGACACTTCAAGGCGTCATTCTTTAGTTGTCCACCTGGGAAAACCTGCAAAATCGTCCATGCCCTGACACTGACCCGCCCACACCTGCGTTTGCCGGTATGCGCAGGTCCAATTTTACCGCCCCCAGGACGTAGCGGACGAGTACAACGGCGCCAGCGGCCAGGACACTGGGCTGGTGCAGGCGGTGGTGTTCGAGGTCAACGACCGCAATCGCATCGGCTACCAAACCGCCGACGGCGTGACGCGGCGGTACTGCTGCACGAAGGAGCTGGTGGAGAAGACGCGGTGCTTCCCGGGGCGGCTCATCGTGCAGCCCAAGCCGGGTAACGAGGACTGGCCGTGGCAGACGGATGTCTACTTCAGCGAGAACCAGACGGTGGCCTACGCGGTGGACGAGGCGGCACGGGCTTACACTCGTCCACTTCCCAGCTCAACCTAAGCCGTTTCGGTCGGTGAGCCGTCTTGTGTTCAGTTGTGACCAGTCATGACCCATATATCTACTGAAGGTACACGACGTATCCCACAAAGGTGCTTACGTTGAGCTGAGAAGTGGATGAGTGTAAGCCCCTGCGAGGCGGTAACCATTGAGGACACGGGGATGTACTACCTGTGGTTCGTCATCTGCGACCCCAACCTGGCAGGCGTCACTGTGAGTGGGCAGACCACGTGGAAGAACCCAGGCGGTAGGGCGGCGCAGGTTGACGATATGATACCCAGATGAGAAGCGCCTGGACTTAAGCGCTTGAAACTAGAACATGAGAAACCGCTTTCAAACTTTGCTTTCAATTTCCACTTGCGCCGCTACAGGGCGGGTACCTGCCGGGCATGATGAGCTTCAACCTGCCCTTCTTTGGCATCATGTCGCTGGCCTACCTGCTGCTCGGCGCGCTGTGGATGGTGGCGTACATCGGTAGGGCGGTGCAGGCTCAACCGATGAAACCCAGATTGAAAACGCCTTTAACTAAGCGCTTGAAACCATAATATGAGGAACGCCTTCAAAATTCGGTTTCAAAATTCAACTTGCGCCGCCACACATCGCCAACTGGCGCAGCGTCATGCAGCTGCAGAACTGCATCACGGTGGTAGTGGGGCTCGGCATGATCGAGATGAGCACGTGGCATGGGCTGACACTCGTCCACTTCTCAGCTTAACCCGAGCCGTTCCTGGTCACTGAAGCCACATCAAGCGTCCAGTTTTCTGCTTAATCTGAGACGTGTTTGCCAATGACACCTCGCAACATAGCCCACCCAAAGTGCTAACGTCAAGCTGAAAAGTGGACGCGTGTAGCCCACAAATAATGCTTACGTTGAGCTGAACAGTGGACGAGTATAAGCCCCTGGCACGTGGTACTTCGACTACGTGAACTTCAACGCCACGGGGTTCCGCCCGTACGGCACCACCATCTTCGCCGTGCTGGTCAGCAGTATGCGCAAGGTAGGATCGTGCAGATTGACCCCATCAAACCCGCGTTGCAAGCGCCTGGAACAAAGCGCTCGAAACTGGAATTTGATGAACAGCGTTCAAAGTTTGCTCTCACATTCAAGCTGCGGCGCTACAGCAAGACGGTGAGCCGGTCGCTGGTGCTGGTGGTGTCCATGGGCTACGGTGTCGTGCGCCCCACCTTGGGGGGTCTCACCAGGAAGGTGGTGTCCCTGAGCGCCGCGTACTTTGTGGCGACGTCCACGCTGGATGTGATGACCAATGTGGGCACCATCGACGACCTCACGTCCTCGGCACGCATCTTCCTGGTGGGGCACTGCAGGTTGACCCCATCAAATACACGTTCAAAGCGCCTGGAACCATGCGCTTGAAACCAAAACATGGTAAACTGCTTTCAAACTTTGCTCTCAAATTCAATTTGCGCCACTACATCCTGGTGCTGCCCGTGGCGGTGCTGGACGCCGTGTTCATTCTGTGGATCTTCACCGCGCTGTCCAAGACCCTGGCGCAGCTGCAGGCACGGGCGCAACACTCCTCCACCTCTCAACTCAACCTTAGCCGTGCTTGTCACTGAGACACACTGGAATCACCCGACGTGTCCCTGAAAAAGTGCTCACGAGAAGTGGACGAGTGCAAGCCCCCGGATGCAGGCGCGGCGGCAGACGGCCAAGCTGGACCTGTACCGCCGCTTCACTAACACCATGGCAGGGGCTTACAATCGTCCACTTCTCACCTCAACCTGAGCCGCTTTTGTCATTGAAACTGTATGAGATCACACAATGTATCCGCAAAGAGTGTTCACGTCAAGCGACAAGTGGACGAGTGTAAGCCCCTGCACCATGGCCATCTCCGTGGTCATCTCGGTGGCGTGGATCGGGTACGAGATGTGGTTCAAGGTGAGCGACGCGTTCAACGAGAAGTGGGAGTCGGACTGGGTCACCGCGGCGTTCTGGCACCTGCTGTCACTGGGCATCACCGCCGTCATCTGCATCCTGTGGTGAGGCGGTGCAGGTTGACCCTATCAAACCCACGCTGAAAACGCCTGGAATTATGCACTAGAAACTAAAATATGATAAATTGCTTTCAATTTTGCTTCAATTTTGCTTCAATTGTGCTTCAATTGTGCTTCAATTTTGCTTCAACTTTGCATCAATTTTGCTCTAAAATTGTGTTTGAGCCGCTACAGTGTGGCGCCCCACGGACGCCGCCACGCAGTACGCGTACTCCGAGCTCGACGCCATGGAGGATTGGGACGAGGAGGGTGCCGGCGGCGGCGGCGGCGGCGGCGGCGTGGCGATGGGGCACGCGGGCGGCGGCGGCGGCGGCAGCAAGGGCCAGGCGATGGCGAGCGCGGACGTGTTCGCGTTGGATGATGACGATGACAGCGCGGTCGGTAAGATGAACTAGGAAGGGTCGCGTGGCGAGGGTACTGTATAGGTACTGGTTCAGCGGTGAATGGTGAAAGGAGACTGAATTGGATTTTGGCTATTGTTGATTTTGGGGAGCAACGGATTCGTGTTTTCGTTTTCTTCATCATGCCGACCGATGGAATTCTATGCTTTGATTAACGTGCTCGATGTAGGACTTGTAAGCCGCGACAATTTATAATCATCCAGTCGAACAAAGGCGCGCGTACATTGGCTGCGGCGGCGGAAATGCCGTATGTGTTCAACGGGCTTGAACACAAGCTCATTGTTTTAAAAAAACACGTCGCCTTTGGTTGAAAACGTATGCTGGGCTTTGTTAGTCAGAGCCTGCTGCCACTTGTTGTACGAGAGATCCTCCTGTCTGGAACATCCTATGCTTCACACCTAGAGATTATCGTGTGTTCGTCGAGTGTTCTAGTTAGCTACCGATTTGCTGCAATCACTCCTCTTCCCTTGTTATGAATTCGGCCCTGTATACACCAGGGCCGTTCATCCCATGGCCCATAACCACACTAATCCTTTCTTCATCACCACACACCCATCTCTGCCTCTACTGTAGAGTCTTCAAGTATGCGCAGATCCGATGGGGGGAATTCCCCTCCCGCGCCACCGGCGCCAACGAATATGACGTCATGTTGAGTCAAATGCGGAGTACCATTGTCGACGGCACGGGGCACGACGATGCGCACGAACGGGTTCCGGAAGGATGGGCGACTGTCGCTGAATGGGCACCAGATTGGTGGGACGTCCGTGTACTGCGGCCTCGTGGTGCGCGCCCCAGCTCGAAATGCACTGCACTGCAATTCCACCTTTCAGGTCGGGTTGGCACCATGACTGCACGACCGGACTGGAGGACCACGCCGCACCGACCGGTGCCGTTGCTTAAGTGGCTTTGACTCCCCTCCCACCGCCGCCACCGCCGTCTTCGCCGCCGTCTTGCCGCCACTCTCCTCGGAATCCCCGCCCTCCGCGCGCGAGAGGAGCGGGGAACGCCCACGGTCCTGGCCGTCCCCGCAATGCGTTGAATTGTCAACGGTTGTCAACGTCGTGAGGGAGCCCACGTTGCCAATGCCCCGTCTCCACTCACCCCGCGTCGCACAACAGACAACACACACAGCGCTAACACCCGCCCACCCTCCCGCCGCCCCCCACCCTCCCCCCGCCGCGCGCCAGCTCGGGTTCTACCTCCTGCAGGCCCCCGCGGTGGAGCACAGGGCGCTGCGCCTAACTCTAGAATGCGTTTACGCGGCGGTATGCGTGTTAGTCGCGGGCTCGTTCCTGAAGTCAGCAGGGACAGACCCGGCGGACGCGGCCGAGGACGAGGCGCCCGCGGCGGCGCAGGCGCTGTTCTGCAGCCTGTGCTGCCGCACCGTGCGGCAGGGGCTGACACTCGTCCAAAATTCAGCTCAACCTGAGCCGTTCTGAATGCTGAAATCATCCAATATTCCCTCACAAGTGTTTACGTTGAGCCTAAAAGTGGACGAATGTAAGCCCCTGGCGTGCGGCGCGGGTCCAAGCACTGCCGCGCGTGCGACAAGTGCGTGCTGCACTTCGACCACCACTGCAAGTGGCTGAACAACTGCGTGGGCTCCAAGAACTACCACTCGTTCTTCACCCTCGTCAGCGTCACGCTCTTCCAGGTCCTGGCATGGCCTTATACTCGTCCACATCTTAGCTCAACCTGAGCCGTTTTTGGTCACTGAAACACCAAAACCACACTACGTATCCAGGTGCTGACGTTGAGCTGAAACTGGACGAGTGACCCAAGGGCTTACACTTGTCCACTTCTTGGCTCAACCCGAGCCGTTTTTGGTCACTGAAACACTGAAACACCAAGACCGCACTACGTATCCAGGTGCTTACGTTGAGCTGAAAGTGGACGGGTGTAAGCCCCTGGGTCCTGGCGCAGATGGCCGCGGGCAGCTACCTGCTATGGTGGGCAGTCACGGGCGGCGACACCGCCGACGACCTGCTGTCCTCGCACCGGTAGGGAGGTCAGGTGCACATATCAAGGGGGTCAGTCAGGTGCTCATTAGGGGGTTCAGGTGCCCATCATAGGGGTGGTTTCAGTGAAAGGAAACGGCTCAGGTTGAGCCGACAAGTGAACGAGTGTAAGCCCCTGCGTACCGGTATCCCATCGCGCTGGACCGCACCCACTTCGTGGCCGCCATGTGCGTCTACCTCGTGGCAGGGGCTGGCCACTCGTCCACTTCTCACCTCAATGCATACCTCATTAATATAATATATCTCCCCCTTCTCAGCTCAACATAGGCACAATTTTGGGACACCTTAGGACACTTTTGGGGAAATATGGGTCGTAACAACTTGACTAATTTACAAACTGGGCACAAGCGGCTCACTTACCGGCGAGAACGGCTTAAGTTGAGCTGGAAAGTAGGCGAACGTAAGCCGCCCCTGCCTGAACCCTAAACCCTAAACCCGAAACCCTAAGCCCCTGGCTGGTGGCCGGCGCCGCACTGTGTTACCTCGTCGGCGAGCTGTTCTTCTTCCACGTCATTCTGATGCACCGCGGTAGGGCGCTGCAGGTTGACCCATGACACCCTCCGTTGAAAGAGCCTGGAACTAATCGCTTGAAACTACGAAATGATGAACCGCCTTCAAACTTTACTTTCAAATTCAAATTGCGCCGCTACACCGCGGCATCACCACGTATGATTACATTCTGGGCGAGCGTGACAACGCCAAGGGGAATGGTGCGAGCGGCGGTGGTGCTGGAGGTGGGGTATACGCTAAACCCTAACACCTGTACCCCATCCCCTATACCCTATACCCTATACCATACCCTATATATACTCCATACCCTATACCCTATACCCTATACCCTATACACTAAACCCTAAACCCTAAACCTGTGGTGGAGGTGGTAGCGCCTGGCGGGTATTGCCCGCCACGTCATCGATACACATTTTGAGCCCTTCCTTTTGAGTCAAGTGGCATCCTATGACACGGCCAGGAGCATCTGCCGGGCCCTTGTTGGAGGTGGCAAGAGTGGTACGAAGGGGGATGCGTGCTGCGGGTGCGGCGGGGGGGCGGGCAGGAAGGTGGTCCCGAGTGAAGGTGGCCGATCCAAGGCAGGGACAGATACATACTATAGAGCTCGCAACGTCATCCACCTCATTTAATTGACAGGCCGATTTCGGTATATCATTTCCCGCGCCGAGTGCCGACGCTTTGCACGCAACTCTGTATGGGGTTTCAGCCTGCTGCCGCTGTCCCGCGCTGAGCGCTGACCCTTTGCATGCAACTCCGTATGGGCATTTTGCTTGGCCTTATACCGAACCCGGCCTATGTCCAAGGCTAGATGGAGTCATACGTCTCCCCGTCGTAATAGTTCCCACTTTGAGTAACTACATACACCCCCTTTGGCTGGATCCACCTCTTTCGCGCCCTCAATTTGTTGGATTAGTTTGGGTTCGAATGACGTGGCGAAGATTCCATACGTTGGCCCTGTTGACTGGTTGGCATTAGTTGCTTGAGTCTGTTGTATTCAACGACGCAGGCAAAGGCCGGGGAGGCGGGGGCGGCGGTGACGGGGGCTGGGGCGGCACCAGCGCCGGCGGGGGCATCGCCGGCGGGGGCGGCGCCGGCGGTTGACGATGTCGAGCTCGGCAACAAAAATGGTGCCGCCGGCGGGGGCGCCGGCGGGGGCGCCGGCGGGGGCGGCGGGGGCACCGACGGGGTCGCCGGTGGCGGGGGCGGGAGCGGTAGTGGCCGGGACGCGGGCGGCGGTGGCGGTGGCGGCGGAGACTTGGGCGGAGGCGGGGGCGGGAGGGGCGGGGAAGGTGAACGGGATAAACATGGGGCGTTGTCGTCGCACAAGATAGGTTGGAGCGGCGGTGACTCCTCCACTAGCTCACTTGACCCCATCGCCGTGCTCGAGCGGCGCCAAGAGCCCGCCGCTGCCGCAAAACCTAGAAAGAAAAGTGCCCGCGGGTCGTGGGCCGGTGTTGAGAACGGCGCTTTCAGTAGCGACGGCATGGACAGCGGCGGCGAAGGCGGCGGCGAAGGCGGCGGCGACAGAGACGGCCGCGGCGGCGGCGGCGCTGACGGCATGGGCGATACCGATTACCTCGATGGTAAGGACAAGTCAAATACGCTCGACCCTAAATCCAAAACCCTATACCCTAACCTGATAAGGATAATTAAAATACGCTCGATACGCCACCCTTCACTTTTTTTCTTTACGCTAGTGCCGAACCCTTAACCCAAACATTAAACCCTCAACCATGAACCCTGACGTTGATATCGAGCCCCAAGGCGCTCACGTGGGTGAGCATCAGACTAACCACGTCCGCCATAACTGACCCCACTAGACGGGCGCTCGCCGCGGGAGTACGTGCCAACCCCGCCCCCGCGCGTGCGGCAGCAGGCCGTGGATTCGGACGGTTTGACCCCGCTTCCGATGGCGGATATGGGCGGTGCGGACGGCGGCGGGCGCGGCATGTTCTCGCCGCTTCCGCTGGCACGGCCTAGTACACACTCGCCGCATCCTCCTCCTTGACTGTTTGCTCATAGTGTACCGGTGTACCCGCACACACCCGCCGCATCCTCCTTCCTGACTGTTTGCTCATATTGTACCGGTGTACCCGCTTACACTCGCCGCAAGTCACTGGTTCCCTTGCCCCGTTTCAGCGTAACCTGTCAGCCTGAGCATCTTCGAGGCAGTACGTGAGTTCACTTGCTGGCTCGAATTGAGCACCTTCGAAGCAATACGTGGGTTCCCTTGTCCCTTGTCCGCTCAACTTGAGCGTCTTCTAGGTGCAAGGCCTTGTCCGCTGGGGGCGCTGAGCACGCCGCCACCGCCGGACGCCGACCGGCCGGACTCACGCGGGGCTAAGTTAGAGGCGCTCGCAGCGCAGCCTCGGAGTACTGTCCCTGTCCCCTCGGGGGGGGCGGAAAAAGCTGACTTCAAATTAAACTCGCTGCCGCCGCTGAATTCAAATTAGAGGCGGCGGCCAGATGCCTCGTGTGGGATGCGGGTGTACTAGGTGTAATCTAATCTATTTATTTTCATTTATTCATCGTCGAAGTCGCCTCCCGGGCCGTCCGACAGCGCCGTCTCCGCCGGCGCCACGTCCTTGACGTCGCCGAAGAAATCAAAAGCGGGAACATCCGCGTCCGCACCCGCGCCGTCCCCCTCGCCGCCCCCCTCGCCCCGGCCCCCCAAGACACTGCCTGATCCCCCCTTTGCCTTGGGCCGGACAGATAATGCTTGCCACGTCATGTCTTGCCAAGAACATCAAGCAACGAATATCTAAAATGCGGAGGATGACGTGACAAGCAAACTCATCTGCCAGATCCTGCCTCCACCCTCCCGTCGCCGTCGCCCCCCTCGCTCGAGCCCACACCCGCTGAGAGTCCTCCTTCTCCCGAGCCCCCCGCTGTCATAGGCCTCATTTCCTGCCTCATTTTCTCACCCCCTCCACCCCCGTGGGGCACGTATGCGAAATACAGCGTGGCAAACAGAACGGCGAGCAGTACGGCCACCACGATGGCGACGTAGCGCTGCTTCAGCGCCAGCCAGGAGGGTCGTTGACTAGTTAAGAACAACGACTCATCTCTCAACGTTGAATGGGGGGGGTGCCGAGGGCACATGCTCATTCGACGGTGTAGAGTACGGGTACTCCACCACGAATCCAACGAACCAAATTACGTATGAGCATTTGAGTGAAGGTCGTGATGCTCCAGGCGAGACGTTCGGTTGTTCTCAATGACCCCGCCTGCCCCTCCGGCGTCCCCGTCTTGCTGTTGTGATTCCCGGCGGTGCACTCGTTCTTCATCCTGCTGGTGCCTTCTTCCATCGCTCGCTGCCAGTCGCCGCCGCCGTCGCCGCCGCCGTTGCCGTCGCCGCCCCCGCGCTCGGCGAGCAGCGCGGCGAGAGAGTCGCCGGCGGCTTCATGAGAACCCATCGCAGCTCTTGGCCCACAACGCTCGCGGGGACGCGAGGTACCGAACAAATGGGCAACATCGCAGCGGCGTAGGCAAAGAACCCGGGGCGATCGTCGCCTTCGCCAAGAGGCGCCATTGCACACAACATTCGCAAATTTGGACGTTTCGCATTTTCATCTTCAGATCGTTTTCGGCACCTACTGTTGTCCATCGAAGGCGAAAGGGTTCAGTTGCCACGGCGCGAGACGGGGGCGACACGCTCCCCGCACCCACGACCGCCGGCCCACGCCCTCGTCGTACCCAACGGCGACCCGAGAGAATATCCGCCAGCTCTTCAGGCGAAGGCAGTCGAGGGAGTTTGGGAATTCATCGCAACTGTTATTTGTCATCTTTAGGGTCACACCTTCGTGCGTCGTGTGCGGGGCGAGGGGGTGTGACCAGTGACCAGTGAAGCGGACTCGGCGGAAGCGTCGCTGGGTCGCTTACATCTGGGTGCGCGCACGCGATACGCGCAGTAACCACCCGTTCAGCCTCAGTAGCGCTGCCGCTTCGCCGTTCCGCCGCCGAGAGATTCCTACAGAATGAATCGAGTGTCTGGCAATGCTGAGCAGCAGGAGGAAGATTTCGTGGAGGTCGGGCCCCGACACCTGACGCCACCCTCACCAGTCGACTCTCCAGTTCAACCACCACGTGCCACCCGTCGCAGATGCGCACCTAATCCCTGACCCCACCAGCGGCGGCGCGGGTTGCGCGGGTGCGCCGGTGAAGCTTCTCTCATCCGCCGCTTGATGCTTTATCCAAATCCATCTCAATCAATAAACATTTCCTGCATTATACTGTGAGCCGCAAGTGTCCGGTGTCCCGCCCCCTACACGTGGGTGCTCCCGAGCTCCGGCACCGAGGCGCAGGTGCGCGTGACGTGCCCGGCAGGGGCTTGCACTCGTTCTCATTGCAGCTCAACTTCAGCCGTTTCGGTCAGGGAGTCGTTTTGTGTCCAGTTTTTTACGAGGTATATCCATCCTTCTACTGAAGGTACCCAGCCGCATCCCTCAAAAAGTGCTTATGTTCCTCAAAAAGTGCTTATGTTGAGCTAAGAAGTGGACGAGAGTAAGCCCCTGGTGCCCGGACAAGACGGGGCTGGGCAGCGACATCGCGCGCACCATCTTCGACTTCGGCCTGGTGTGCAACAAGGCAGGGGCTTTCAGGCTTACACTCGTTTCTATTTCAGCTCAACTTGAGCTTTTCTGTCCGCCGTATCACCCAACTTAACTCATGAATGTGTCCTAGAGTTGCTCAAGTTGAGCTGTACCGGGGACGAGTGTAAGCCCCTGCAACAAGGGCGACTTCGCGACGGACGGCAAGTGGGCCTTCGTGCTGGTCACCGTGAAACAATCGGTCGGCCTTGGGTGCGGGCAGGGGCTCACCATCGCCCATTTATCAGCTCAACCTAAGCCCTGTTGGCCAGTGAGCCGTCTGAAGTTGCGTCGGTGTCGAGTTATGACCCATTAATATGCTGCAGGTACCCAACGTATCCTACAAATAATGCTTACATTGAGCAGAATAGTGGACGAGTGTTAGCCCCTGGGTGCGGGCCAGTGAACTGGGACCTGCTGCGACTGCGCCTGGAGAACCAGTGCCCGTCCAAGGCGTCCATCTCCACGCTCAGCTCCGTGGACCTAGTAGGGCGGTGCGCATTGACCCTATGAGACCCACGTTGATTGCGCCTGGAAATCAGCGCTGAAACTAAACTCTGACGTACTGCTTTCAATTTTGCTTTAATTCTGCTTTCAAATTCAAGTTGCGCCGCTACAACCTGGCGTCACAGGACGAGGAGCCGGTAGTGGACCCCAAGCCGGGGACCATGTACATTCTACAGGTGGAGGCAGGGGCTGACACCCGTCCACTTCTCTGGTCAACGTAAGCACTTTTTGTGGGATACATTGGGTACCTTCAGTAGTCAGGTGGGTTACAAGTCGTCATCAACTAAGCACAGAACGGCTCACTGACAAAACGGCTTAGGTTGAGCTGAAAAGTCGACGAGTGTAAGCCCCTGAGTGGAGGTGGAGGACCGCGTGGGGCTGCTGCACGACGTGACGCAGGAGCTGTGGGCGTGCGAGCTCACCGTGCATCGCGCGCACATCTCCACTTCACCCGCGGACACCGCGGTGGACTTGTTCTACGTCACGGACGAGCGCAACGAGCTGCCGTCGGAGGCAGAAGCTTACACTCGTCCACTTCTCAGCTCAACCTAATCTGTTTTGGTCAAGTAAGCCGTTTTGTGTCGGGTTTGCGACGAGTTAATAACCATCGACTTTATTGCACACCGCTGAAATCACTTGGCGTTTTCCATAAAAGGTGCTTACGTTGAGCTGAGAAGTGGACGAGAGTGAGCCCCTGTTCGGAGGCGCGCGTTGCGGAGATCAGCCGCAACGTGCAGTGCACGGCGGGGCGCCGCGGCGGCGGCGCGGCAGGGGCTTACACTCGTCCACTTGTCAGCTTTACCTAGGCACTATTTGTGGGAACCTTCATTATATATATGGGTTATACCTCGTCACAAACTGGACACAAATCGGCTCACCGACCGAATCGGCTCAGGTTGAGCTGATGAGTGGACGAGTGTCAGCCCCTGCGGCGCGGCCCGCGTGCTGATCACGCCGGCGCCGACCTTCGTGTCCAAGCAGGGCAGCGGCCGCCTGCTTGATGCCAACTCCATTGGGAAGATCGAGACGGCGTCGGCCACGCAGTACAGCGAGGCCACGGCAGGGCGGTGCAGCTTGATCCCGAGTTGACCCCGAGTTGACCGCGCTTGATTGCAGCACTTGACGCCGAAATATGATTCATCGCTTTCAAGTGTTGCTTTCAAATTTCAACTCGTGCTGATCCCTGATCCCTAACCCTAAACCCTAAAGCTTAAACCTAGACCTTAAACCGTAAACCCTAACTCCTAAACCCTAAACCAAGGTGACGGTGGACAACTTGATGAGCAAGGCGCACACGGTGTTCCAGATGCGCACACGGGACCGCAAGGGGTTGTTGTACGACGCGCTGCGAGTGTCCAAGGATCTCAAGGTGCACATCTCGTACGCCAAGGTGGAGATGAAGGCCAAGGGCATGTGCGAGGCAGGGGCATACACTCGTCAACGTCTCAGCTCAACCTGAGCCAGCAGCCGTCCACTTCCCAGCTCAACCTGTGCCGGTTTAATGACTTAAACACACAACCTAGCCCACAACCATTGCTCACGACAAACCGAAACGTGGACGTCTGTAGTCCACAAAAAGTGCTTACGTTGAGCTGAAAAGTGGACAAGTGTGAGCCCCTGGTGCGAGGTGGACCTGTTCGTGGCGCGGTGCACCAACCAGGAGGAGCGGCGCTACTTGTGTCAGAAGTATAAAGAAAACATGGAGCGGCCCGTGGGCAGGGGCTTACACTCGTCCACTTCTCAGCTCAACCTGAGCCGCTTTTGGTCACTGATGCCACAGCTACCATCCACTTCTCAGCTCAATCTGAAACGTTTTTTGGTCCATGAAACTCCCCAAATAGCCCACGAAAAGTGCTCACATCCAGCCGAAAAGTGGACGCGTGTAGTACACGAAAAGTCCTTATGTTGAGCTGAAAAGTGGACGAGTGTAAGCCCCTGCCCGTGGGCGTGCAGATAATGACGATGGGATTGGACGAGATCACCACGGAGCTTCGGGTAAGTCCTTACTTGCAATCGTTCCTTTTCAGCTTAACTTCAGCTGTTGTTGTGAAATCACTGCCAGCTATCCCTCAAAGATGCTCATATTAAGCTGGAAAGGGAACGATTGGACGGCCCTGGGTTCGGGTGATCGCGCCGCTGGACATCAGCGGGTTCACGCGGCCGCGCGTGTTGCTGGACGTCACGGAGGCGCTACGCCAGCTCAAGGCAGGCCAGTGCACGTCGACCCTATCAAACCCACATTGAAAGCCCCTGGAAGTAAGCGCTTGAAACTAAAATCTGATAAACTGCTTTCACTGTTGCTTCAAATTGGCTTTCAAATTCAACTTGCGCCACTACATTAAGGTCATGGTGTTCAAGGTGCGGCGCTGCCACTCTAAACCGCTTGAAAACCGTGTTGAAAGCGCCTGGCCTCAGCGCTCGAAACTAACATACGATATGCTGCTTTCAAGTCTTGCTTTCGCATTGAACTTGCGGCCGTACACCGCGGCGGACATCATCACGGTAGGGTGGTGCAGGTTGACCCTATGAACCCCAAGTTGAGACTAAGCGCTTAAAACTAAATTGTGATGAACCGCTTTCAAAACTTGCTTTCAAATTCAACTTGCGCCGCTACATCACGGACACGCGGACGGACCCTATCAATTCCACTATGTCCATGTCCGCTACGCGCCAGGCAGGGGCTTACACTCGTCCACTTCTCAGCTCAACATGAGCCATTTTTTTATCACTGATGCCACAGTTGTCGTTCACTTATCAGGTCAGCCTGAGACGTTTTTTTGTCGATGAAACTCCACAAAATGCCCCCCAAAAGGACTCACGTCGAGCCGAAGAGTGGACGCGTGTGTACACAGAAAGTGCTTACATTCAGCTGGGGGTTTAGGGTTTAGGGTTTAGGGTTTGGAGTTTAGGGTTTGGTGTTAGGGTTTAGGGTCTAGGGTTTAGGTTCTAACCCTAAACCCTGGCTAAACCCTACAGGCGGACGAGTGTAAGCCCCTGGCGCCAGGAGGTGCACCGCTTCCTGCTCACGGTAGGGCGGTGCAGATTGACCCAAATATCAAAACCCGTGTCCAAAGCGCCTCTGGTTTCAGTGCTTGAAGCTACACCATGATGAACAGCTTTCAAACTTTGCTTTCGCACTCAACTTGGGCCGCTACCTTAATCCTAAACCCTAAACCCTAAACCCTCAACCCTAAACCCTAACTCTAAACCCTCAACCCTAAAGCACGGACGAGCACGGGCAGCCCATCTCCAGCGTGCGCGAGCGCAAGGTAGGGCAGTGCAGCTTGACCCCAGCTTGACCCCAGCTTGACCCCAGCTTGACCCCAGCTTGACCCCAGCTTGACCCCAGCTTGACCTCAGCTTGACCCCAGCTTGACCTCAACTTGACCTCAGCTTGACCCCAGCTTGACCCCAGCTTGACCCCAGCTTGACCCCAGCTTGACCCCAGCTTGACCTCAGCTTGACCCCAGCTTGACCTCATCTTGACCTCAGCTTGACCCCAGCTTGACCCCAGCTTGACCCCAGCTTGACCCCAGCTTGACCCCAGCTTGACCCCAGCTTGACCCCAGCTTGACCCAAGCATGACCCCATCTTGACCCCAGCTTGACCCCAGCTTGACCCCAGCTTG
>Ga0307489_10000194_pt1 | contig 33424 bp, 31 predicted proteins | sample SB12metaG_FD_202247 | JGI IMG/M metagenome (GOLD analysis project Ga0307489, IMG submission 202247) | Sea-ice brine microbial communities from Beaufort Sea near Barrow, Alaska, United States - SB 1.2 | ecosystem: Environmental > Aquatic > Marine > Coastal | place: USA: Alaska | collected... | reverse complement strand
TGCAAACAACATCCGGTCACCCAGGCCAATACCCTGTTGTATACGATAAGCCTCTTGTTGAAAAATGTCGTCATGCGTCTTTTCGCTTAACCAAATTTGATAATTGCAATGAGACGATTTTAATAAACCAAGTGTGTAAGTCAGGCAGTGTCGAAAAACACGAGTTGCTTTATCGGCGCCAATATCAGGAATGAGACGCGTTTTAACTTTGCCTTTGACCGGCGGTTTGGCAAAAACCTGAATAACAGGCATTGTTTTTGTTATCGGTTTCTTATTTGGTGGCAAGCTGGGGTAATAAATTTCACCCAATCGAACGGAATCGGCTCCGAGCCAGTAAGCCAGCCTTAACCGCCACATCAGGACGATTGTGTTTGTAATACCATTTTTCTCCCAACGACGACTAGAGGTAACAACTGGATCGATTGCTATGCTCGGCTTGTGTCCGCGACGAGCCTTTTTACAGATCGCGATATCTTCCATGACTGGAATGGCAGGAAAGCCTTGTAACGAGGTGAAGAAGGTTCGTTTAAAAAATAAGGTCTGGTCTCCAGTGCCGACTGAACTTAATCGAGAGCGAAGGTTGATTGCCTTTTCGATGACGCGGAAAAACCAATGTTGGCCGCTGAGTTGCACCGGGAAAAACCCCCATTGACGATTGTTAGTCAACTGGCTGGTCCAATCTGCTGGCAAAACAGTATCGGCATGCAAAAATAGTAGCCAGTCACCCACCGCTAGTTTGCTGGCCGCATTCATTTGATGCGCTCGTCCAGGCGGGCTGATAGTGGTCTGGCAGGGGAATTGACGGGCTATTTGAACCGACTGATCGGTGCTACCACCATCGCAAATAATGACTTCAACCAATGTTAGACCATCAACGCTGGCAAATAGCCGTTGCAGATTTTGTTTTAAGTGACTGGCTTCATTTAATACCGGGATGATAATGCTAATCGATATCCCGACCTGTTTAACCATTAACCGAGGGCACCACCACAACTGCTGCCTTGACCCGCTGTGCAGCCATAACAATGGTCAGCAACGCTAACTGGAATGCTTAATAGATCATTGATCATTACATCCCGAATATGTAAAGGGTCTTGGCTGTAAGGATTGGTGATATTCATATTCAGCATTTGGTTGAAATCGCAGTCATAAACAAAACCCTGCCAATCAACACTGAGTTGATTCTTACACATAAGGCCATCGAGATTTTCTGGACTGTAAGCATCCTTTAACAGCGTCATATAATTGTTAAATTCGCCCTTCGATATTAAGGTGCTGCCAAAGCGTGCAATGGGCATGTTGGTAATGGTAAATAACTGATCGAACTGAATATCAAATTCTGCCTGAAGAAATTGCTTATAGTCAGCGCGTAATTCTTCTTGTGATGGCGGTAAAAACGGGCCGGTTGGGTTGTACACTAAAGTGATTGTGAGCGGACTACCTGGCTGGCTATAACCCAAATCATTTAAAATTTGTAATGCATCGATGCTCTTTTGATAAACGCCCTTTCCGCGTTGACCATCGACATTCTCTTCAATATAACAAGGCAAAGAGGCAACAATTTGAACTTCGTTGTCAGCGAGGAATTGAGCCATGTCTTCATAGCCTGGTTCGAGCAAAATAGTGAGGTTGCATCGGTCAATGACCTTCACTCCAAGTTCTCTAGCCTTGAGTACCAAATGTTTGAATAAGGGATTCATTTCAGGCGCGCCACCCGTTAAATCAAGGGTATGAACTGAAGGCTGTTTAAGTATGTGAAGCAAATCGTCAATACTGTCTTCTGTCATTAACTCTTTACGATTGGGGCCTGCTGCCACGTGGCAATGTAAGCAAGATTGATTACAGAGATATCCCAAATTCACTTGTAACACTTCTATAGCACGTCGTGAAACAGGGGGGAAATCAGTACTCTTTAATAAAGGCCAGGTATCTTTCATATGCTTTGCCGAGTTAAGACTTAGATGCGATGGACCTATAATATAACACAGAGTTCCAGGCGTGTTTGTGATGCTTGATATTGTGAATCTAAGTAAGCCGGCATGGTATTAATATCGGTAACAGTGGCAATTCGGTCAGATACTAGGATCAAATCTAATCCACTTCTGACTATTATTCAAAGTGACTTGATTCGGTTAGTGTGGGGATATGTCTGTATTAAAAGCTGCGCTGTTCCGATAAACGGAATGTTTTGAGGGATGAATGTAAAACACAGCTCTCATTTTCAATAACAAGCGGTATTTTTCTTGGCTTATCATCGATAAGCTAGAATGTATATTAAGCAAACTGCTAGAGACTTAGCAAAACGTTTGGGAAGCAAACGAAATAATGAGTGTTGAATTTGAAATTGCCAGTGATCAAATTGATGGTGCTAGAGACTATCAAGAAGATACCTATATGGTTACAGAGCTTGAACAAGCTGACAATGGTAAAACATGTGCGCTAGCTATTTTGGCTGACGGTATGGGTGGTCATACTGCGGGCAATGTTGCCAGCAGTATAGCGGTAAAAATATTTAATAAATCCTTCCAGTCCAGCTTTCCTCCCATAGAAGTTGAGGCGGCACTGACCGAGGCTTTAAACGTTTCAAATGAAAAAATACGAGCTTCAGTAAAAGAAAAGCCTGCCTTGCGAGGTATGGGCTGCACTATGGTGACAGCGTATCTGGATGACGATGACTTGTACTGGGTTAGTGTTGGTGATAGCCATCTGTATTTGATTCGCGAACGTGAGTTGATCAAGCCTAATGCCAATCATAGCTACGGCGCTTATCTAGATATGATGAAAGGGCAGGGCATTGAGTTAGAAGAGCAGGTGGGCATGTCAAGACATATGCTGATGAGTGCGATAACTGGTGAGAAAATTAGTAACATCGATATCTCTGAGACGCCGATTAAGGTTCGTCCTGGCGATCGCGTTATTGTCGCTAGTGACGGTCTCGATGTTCTAGGCACAGGTGCTATTATTCAATATTCATCGTGGTCAGCAACCGCCAGTGAATGCGTTTGCGCCCTGCTTAAAGCGGTTGAAGATGCAAACAAGATAAACCAGGATAACACCACATTAATCGTAATTGATATAAAAGAAAAATTGGTACATGAAGCTGTGGTCGAAAAGGAACAAAAAACAGCTAAGCTCAATCAAGTAGCGAAAGCAGTCGTTAAAGCAATATACAAAAAGTTTAGTTCGTATAAGATGCTTTCACTGTTTGTTACCATTATGTTGTTAACGGCAACTGGTTACTTTGTTTGGTAAAAGCGGCGTGTAAAGCTGGTGACATTATTCAAGCGCTGACAGGTTTAGATACTATTATAATTCTAAATACTGACATACAGATTTTCGTGACCTGTAATTTCAGGCATTCCAAAAGATGGCCTTTAAACCTGTACTGATCCAATTTGCTGCCCATCAGTCATTAATTCATAGGAGCCTGTAAATGCTTAACTGGAGTCAGATTGAAACGGTGCTGTTAGATATGGACGGCACGTTACTCGATTTACATTTTGATAATTTCTTTTGGCAAGAGCATCTCCCTGCTCGTTATGCTGAAATAAAATCAATCGATCCAAACCTGGCCCGTCATCAAATACAGGCTCAAACTCGCTCAATACAAGGCACCTTAAATTGGTACTCAACCTATTATTGGAGCCAACTACTGGATCTGAATATTGTTGAGCTCAAGCATGAAGTTAGCCATAAAATTGCGCTTCGACCTTATTGCGTTGACTTCCTTAAGGCTTTGCGTGATTCAGGTAAAGCTGTCGTGATGGTCACCAATGCGCATCAGGACAGTTTGAATTTGAAAATGGCAAAAACAGGTATTTCGGAGCGTTTTGACCGTTTAATTACAGTGCATGAGTTTTCTTTGCCAAAAGAAGATCCCAATTGCTGGCATGAAGTAAACAAGCGTCATCCATTTGATAACAATAAAACGTTGCTCATTGATGATAATTTGAAGGCCTTGAAATCAGCGTCAGATTTTGGTATTTCTAAGGTTTTAGCTGTTCATAAGCCAGATTCGATGGCACCCGCTATGGATGTGCAAGGGTATCCAGCAATCCATTCATTTCAAGACATACTGCCCATTGCTAAATAACGTTTAATGGCGGGAGAGAGTAGCGGGGTGTTAAACGCAAAAACTGCTCAAAAAAACTGACGGGTAGCTGTCTATGCGGACAAATTCGGTATCGAATTAATGGCCATTGCCGTAATATCATTAGTTGCCACTGCGACAATTGCAGGCGAACTAATGAACACTTGGCGGCCGATACTCCAGTGGATAAAAGCGATTTGGTGTTATTCTCCGAACAAAGTCTAAAGTGTTATCATGATAACGCTCCCAATACCTACCGAGGGTTTTGTCGTGATTGTGGTCCAGTTTATTTTGGCAAGGGGGTAATTTAAATCACTTGGTTTTACGAAACCAAATGTCTGTGGCAGTGGGCACTCTGGATAGTAGGCATGATTTACAAACAACTGGACATATTTATGTTTTAGAGGCTCGTGAGTACTATAAAATTGAATATGAACCGCCGCAATTTGACGCTTCAAGCAACGGTAAACTTGAAGTCAAATAGTCTGATACAGTCTTAGTTCGGGTGCAGTTCTGGTTTGCCCATTTTATTGAAATGGGACGATTGTTTTAAAATGAGACTTATGTTCGATGTCATGTTTGATGCTAAAATAAATTTGATAGCTCTATTGACGCCTCTTGGTGATTAGAAATTGCATCACCCAAATTAACTTAAAGCGCAGTCTGATAAAAAATTCAATGCTATCGTTAGATAAAAAATATGATCCACTCAATCGTTCTGTTGCTCATGTACTGGAGCTGATTGGTGAAGGTTGGTCGTTACTCATTATCCGAGAAGCCTATCTGGGTACTCGACGATTCGAAGCGTTTCAGAATCAATTAGGAATTGCGCGTAATATACTTACGGCTCGGTTGAAAAAACTCTGTCAAAACGAAATCCTTGAGCGGGTTCCGATAAAAGCGGGGGCCAAGCGTCATGAATATCTGCTCACTTGCAAAGGTAAAGAGCTAATGCCTTTATTAGTGGCATTAACGCAGTGGGGCGACAAATGGGTTTTTGGTGAAAATTCTGAGCCAGTGACTTTTTTAGATAAAGAAAACCGTGAACCAATTGATCAGATAAAAGTATTCTCAGCGCGCGGATTTCCTCTCAGGCCTCGGGATATTGTCATTGTTGCAGGACCCGGTGCTAGCCACGAGGCTAAGCAACGTATCGATGAATTAAACTTGGGGTCAGAAACTTATGAATGAAAAGCCACTGGTAAGCCCAGTAAATGAGCCAGACTGTGAGTTGCTAGAGGAAATAGCACGCCTGCGACAAGAGATTTTAGACCTGTCTGAGCTGGTTGCCACCGATGTTCTAACGGGGCTTTACAATTCCAGGTATTTCAAAAATGTACTTCAAACTGAAATGGACAGGTCCAAACGAACGAGTGTTCCAACTACTTTAGTCATGGTGGACATCGATTATCTGAAGGCTATCAATGATACTCATGGGTATGAAGCTGGTAATACCGTGCTACAGCACATTGCCACTGCTCTTAAGGATGAGGTGAGGACCACTGACATCGTTTGTCGATATGGTGGCGGAAAATTCGCCATAATTTTCCCCGAAACGCATCTCAGGCTTGCGGTTAAAGTGGCTGATCGTATTCGTGGGATTATTGCAATAACGCCAGTTCCTTGCAATGAAGGGTATATATCGATTTCAGTCAGCATGGGTGCTAGCGTGTATATAAAAACAAGTATGCTTGAAGTGATCGATTTTGTTGATTCAGTTAATAAATATTTATATAAAGCCAAGCAGTCTGGTCGTAACTGCATTCGTCTTATTGATTCTACTGACTTACGAGTAGTGGCTGAAGGAATTGCTGATGAACGTGGCACGTTATTTAATGATGAATAACCAGGCCAAAATGTTATAGCCATTGGTATTTTAATTGACTGATTAGCGCTCGGTTCTTAAAAAAGTCTCTTAATTGTGGTCTTTTTTATTCCTCGACAATTGCTTCTGCACTGTTTCCATTAGTTACATCCATGTAACGGTGCACCAAAACTAAGTGCCATAGGCATACAACCCATTCAGGACAACAATTGCATGGAGCCGGCATGCAAAAGAAACTACAGTTACCAGCTCGTCCGCAGGCATTAAGTTAGGGTATTTGCCGCACAGACAAGTGCATGAATGCAGTTCAATGCACGAAACCATTGTTGAGAACCTAAAGGTACGATAGTTAATGATTACTCGATCATGGAGCTGCCAATAGTTCGGGCAAGAGGCTTTCCGGTAAAAGTGTCCTTTTAGGGATAGCCTTATTTGCCCAGTCGCATTCTATGCCGGCTGATTGTTGTAGCGCTCAATACTCTTCATAATTTCCTTCTTAGCCTCTTCTTTATCAACCCAGCCGTCAATCTTCACCCATTTACCCGTTTCTAGATCTTTATAATGCTCAAAAAAGTGAGCAATCGCATCTAGTAGCGGCTTTGGTACATCACGAATGTTGTTATAAGCGGCGTACATGTTGCTGAGCTTGTCGATGGGCACGGCCAGAATCTTGGCATCTTCACCGGCTTCATCTGACATCTGAAGCATACCAAGCGGGCGAACTCTGACAACAGAACCGGTTATAACTGGAACAGGTGTTAATACCAATACATCGGCAGGATCGCCGTCATCTGATAGAGTTTGTGGAATATAGCCATAGTTGCAAGGGTAATGCATGGCTGTGCCCATAAAGCGGTCAACAAACATTGCGCCTGTATCTTTGTCGACTTCGTACTTGACGGGGTCAGAATGAGAGGGTATTTCAATAATTACATTGATATCATTGGGAGCGTTCTTGCCGTAGCCGACTCGATCTAGAATCATAATTGTCTCTTAAAAAAAAGTTAAAGTATTATAACGGATTATTCAAGTTTGAGAACATTTTGATCTGTACATTTTCGCCTTATATCCTGAATAACAACTAATAACATTAACAGTGAAAAGCTGAAGGATAGTTGTTAATTTTAAAATTAAAGTGAGAGTTTATGCTTTACATGACGATACTAAATAATGAGAATAGGTCTATCAATAAACGTACTCAGTTGGTCTAGAAAAAATTTGGGAGTGTTGCTTTGAAAATTAGTGTTTTGAAAGAAATTCATGTCGGCGAAAAGCGTGTCGCGACGACACCCGATGTCACTGAAAAACTGATTAAACTTGGTTTTGATGTCATTGTTGAAACAGGAGCTGGATTAGGATCTAATTTTTCTGACGAGGCTTACAGGGAAGCAGGTGCTGAGATTGCTCGCACCGTAGAGTCAGCTTGGCAATCGGCTGATTTGGTTATTAAAGTCCGTCCGCCAGAGCAGAATCTCGCATTAGCACAACATGAAGTTGACCTAATGCCCGAAGGGGGGCATCTGATTTGTTTCCTTTGGCCAGCACAGAATAAAAAACTCTTGGAGCGCCTTGCACAACGGAACATCACTGCTTTGTCGATGGACAGTATTCCGCGTATTTCACGAGCGCAAAAGCTAGATGCTTTAAGCTCAATGGCAAATATCGCGGGTTACCGAGCAGTGATCGAAGCGTCGGCATTGTTTGGACGCTTCTTTGCTGGACAGATTACAGCGGCAGGTAAGGTTGCGCCAGCAAAGGTAATGGTTATTGGTGCTGGCGTTGCTGGTTTATCGGCCATTGCTACCGCTAAGTCATTAGGTGCAATCGTTCGTGCATTTGACACACGACCCGAAGTGAAGGAACAAATTCTGAGTATGGATGCAGAATTCCTTGAGCTTGAATTTGCAGAAGATGGCAGCGGCGAAGGTGGTTATGCCAAGATCATGAGCAAAGAATTTATTGATGCTGAAATGGCCTTGTTTGCTGAGCAGGCGAAAGAGGTTGATATCATTATCACTACAGCGCTCATTCCAGGCAAGCCAGCACCCAAATTAATTACCAGTGCAATGATCGAAAGTATGCGTGATGGCAGTGTGGTAGTTGACCTGGCGGCTGAGCAGGGCGGTAACTGTGAGTTGACTATACCGGGCAAGATTGTTAATCGAGCGGGTGTAAACATAGTTGGTTATACAGACCTACCCAGTCGCTTGGCGGCACAGTCAAGTCAACTGTACGCCACTAATATTTACAATTTGTTAGATGAAATGAGCCCACAAAACGATGGCTCTATTGTGATTGATATGGAAGATGTTGTTGTCCGTGGAGCAACCGTGGTCAATAGCGGTGAAATCACCTGGCCACCACCACCGGTTGCTGTGTCTGTTAGTAGGAAGCCTTCATTCGGTGGTCAGGCTATTGCGGCTGAAGTAGAGCCTTCCACGCCAGTAAAGTCACCTTCAAAACTTGCTAGTGTTGCAAAAAGTAGCTTATTACCCATGCTCATAGGCGGGCTCGCATTATTTGGCCTAGGACTGGTCGCACCACCATCGTTCATGGCGCATTTTACTGTCTTCGTCCTCTCTTGTTTCATTGGATACATGGTAATCTGGAACGTTTCGGCCTCGTTGCATACACCATTGATGAGTGTCACCAATGCGATTAGTAGCATCATTGTGCTCGGTGCATTGACCCAAATTTCGTCCGATAATCCCACGATTATGGTCTTATCAGTAATTGCTTTATTGATTACCAGCATCAATATTGTCGGTGGATTTTCAGTCTCGCAGCGCATGCTGCAGATGTTTAAAGGGTAGGACCTGTTATGACTTCAAGTTTAATAACCGTATCTTACCTGGCAGCAGCGATCTTGTTCATTTTGGCCTTGAGCGGGTTAAAAGATAACCAGTCTGCCAGGCGAGGAAATCTATATGGCATGATCGGTATGACGATAGCCATATTGGTAACAATAAGTGCATTTGTTACTAAAAACCACAATATATTAATCGTAGTAATGGTGATTGGTGGCGTCTCGGGATTCGTACTGTCACGCCGTGTTAAAATGACTCAAATGCCAGAATTGGTGGCGATACTGCATAGTTTGGTCGGTTTAGCGGCAGTATTGATAGGGTTTGCCAATTTTCTGGATACTAGTTTTAATTTGACTGGTGTTGAAAAGACAATCCATGAAATCGAAATTTTTATTGGTATTTTTATCGGTGCACTCACTTTTACTGGTTCCATTATTGCTTATGGAAAGCTCAGCGGCATGCTTGGAGGGCAGCCACTCATATTACCCGTTCGACACTGGCTCAACCTAGTTATGCTGATTGCCGTGGTTATCATGGGTGTTCAGTTTGTTGGCGCCCAAAATGATGCCGATGCATTCACTTTTTTGATGGTGATGACAATCATTGCGCTGTTGTTGGGTATGCATATGGTGGCGGCCATTGGTGGAGCTGATATGCCGGTCGTTATTTCTATGCTCAACAGTTATTCGGGTTGGGCAGCGGCAGCGACTGGATTCATGCTGTCGAACGACTTACTTATAGTGACAGGTGCATTGGTCGGTAGCAGTGGAGCGATCTTGAGCTACATTATGTGCCGTGCTATGAACCGCAACTTTGTCAGCGTTATCGCGGGTGGTTTTGGTACGACCAGCAGCTCAAAAAGCAAGGTGTCAACTGATGTTCAGGGTGATGTCACACAGATCGATATAGCTGAAACTGCAGATCTGTTGAGTGCGGCAAAGCAGGTTGTGTTTATTCCAGGTTATGGCATGGCGATGGCGCAGGCGCAGCATGTGGTTTCTGAAATGTCGAAAATTCTATTGGCTAAAGGCGTGAATGTGCGATTTGGTATTCATCCCGTTGCGGGGCGTATGCCAGGACATATGAACGTATTGTTGGCCGAAGCTAAAGTACCTTATGACATTGTATTCGAAATGGACGAAATCAATAATGACTTTCCTAATGTTGATGTCTCTGTGGTAATTGGTGCTAACGATACGGTGAATCCATCAGCACAGGAAGATGATGACAGCCCTATTGCAGGCATGCCAGTGCTTGAGGTTTGGAAAGGTAAGGTTACAATAGTTTTGAAGCGCGGTATGGCGACAGGTTATGCTGGCGTCGATAACCCATTGTTCGTTAAAGACAATTCAAGGATGCTATTTGGTGACGCTAAGGAAAGCCTCGATTTGCTAATCAAGGCGCTCTAATTGTTGCTCTATTGCCGATTTTATTGAGTAAGCACTTTTGAGAAAAAACTAGGTGTACTACGGCGAAAAACTGAACAGCATTACCCATCTAGTTGGTATCGCATTGTCACTGGCTGGCATGGGTGCATTATTGACCGTCGGTGTTCAGTCGAACGATCCTTGGATTCTCGGCAGTTTTGCGATATTTGGTTTTAGTATGGTGTTGCTCTATTCAATGTCGACTTTGTATCACAGCCTTGAACCAAAGGCGCTTAAGCAGTTATTTAAAATATTTGATCATGTGTCGATCTACTTGTTGATCGCAGGCACTTATACACCCTATATGATTGTCAGCCTTAGAGACGGTAATGGTCCAATGATATTGGGTGTCATTTGGGCGTTAGCGATTATCGGTATCTTGAGTGAAATAGTTTTGTCTGGTCGTGTCGTCAAGGTCGGGCAAATGATCATATATTTCACCATGGGATGGGCCTGTGTTTACGACTACTCAGGTTTGGAAGCGGCTATACCCGCAGCTGGCGTACAGTGGCTTAAATGGGGCGGTATTGCCTACAGTCTAGGCGTGATTTTCTATATTCTTGATAAAGCCAAAAAGTTAACGCATGCGCACGGTATCTGGCATTTTTTTGTGATCGCAGGTAGCGCTTGCCATTTCGTATCCATCATTGGGTACGTTCGATAAAGTCATTAGGGCTAGATTTTCTGATTCAATTGGCTGAAATCAAAAACTGCCCGCCTCATTCAAGTAAAAATCCAATTCAAAATGACTCGCCTTTGTCACGATTACCTCAGTTTCACAGACTCTTTGATGATTAAATAAATTATCCAAATGATATTACTGATGATTGGGAACATATTTTATGAAGCCCTGTCTCAAGCTCATAATAATAAATTGTACTCATCAGGGGATGTCAGTGAGATCTAATCAATTTAAACGTTGGTATTTGGCTTTAATTATATTATTGCCTTCTTTTGTAATGGCGTCAGAGCCAGAGATTTATACTCGATTCTTCAGCAACTTAGCGCTTGAAGGCTACGACACGGTCGCTTACTTCGATCAAAAAAAACCGGTGAAAGGTCAATTGAAGCATAGCTATGAGTATAAAGGTGCAGTGTGGCAGTTTAGTTCACAAGAAAATCTCGACAAGTTTATTGCGCTGCCCCAAAAATACGCGCCGCAGTATGGTGGCTATTGTGCATGGTTAGTGGCAAACGGAGATACTGCAAAAGGTGACCCTCAGTATTGGAGCATCGTGAATGGCAAGCTGTATTTAAATTATGATTCCGATATACAAAAAAAATGGCTGATCGATAAATTTGGGTTTATTAAAAAAGCGGATGTTATGTGGCCCAGTGTTTTGAATTGAGCCATCTAAATTAAGTTTGATTAATTAAGTTTTTTTAGACAAGACTTGATGATTTCTTTTCGTACCGCAACTTTCAATGATTAATGATGATCGACCAATATGCACATGAGACTACTGTTAATTTTTTCGTATATTCTTTACTGTGTCAGATTAAAGACGAATCCTACTCGCTATTTCCAGCTTAATGCGCCTTTCTTCAATTCAAGTAAGGGCATCTTTTCTAAACTTGATAGTGATCGATTCATACCTCGGCGTTGGCGTCTGCGCCAAAGTGCTGATAATGGTTTGGTCAAAGATTTTCAATACCCCGTATTCGTAAAGCCAGAATGGGGGCAAAACGCTTACGGTATTCGTCGTGCAGATTCAGAGCAAGAACTGAACGATATTCGTCGTCAAACATCCGACGCTATAATGCCACGCATCATCCAGGAAGCTGCGACAGAGGCTCGGGAGTTTGAAGTGTTCTTTATATTGTCGGCCGCCGACGAAACTAAGGCTGCAGTGCTAACCGTGAATGAAGCGTTAAATGTCAAAAAGACAGAATTCCCCATCAATAGCGTTAATAATTCAAATACATTTTATCGTGAATTAACCGCCTCGCTTAACGAAGAACAGCTGAGCGCTATTTGGGAGCATATGCGCACATTCGGTCGCTTCGGAATATCACGAGTTGGCCTTCGATCCGATAGTATTGAAGCATTGGTTAATGGTGATTTCCATGTCATCGAAATTAATCTTTTCGTACCGATGCCAATCAACCTGTTAGATCCTGATAAAACTTTGAAACAACGAATTTCGGCAATACTCAACACGACTTGGCATTTGGCGCAAATCACCAAACACATACCTAAAGATCAGGTAGCGCAATCAGTATTTTTCAAGAAATGGTGGGTTGCTCGAAAAGTTAAAATGTTGCCACAAACCCCATAGTCTATTTTCTCATAATCGACTTCCTTGCCAACAACTGTAATTAATCTGGTGCCACACTCACCCTCAGACTGATATGATAAAACCATGAAATGGCTCAAAGCTAAAATCTACCGCTGGATTAGTCAGCGCTACATGCATGACTGCAGTAGCTATAATAATCTTGACGTTCGACGCAGTTGCCGCTCTAAAGAACAGGGTCGAGAAAAATTTTCAGAGGGTGGTTTACCGCATGCTCGAGGACTTATATTTTTTAGCCCATTGAAAGCCATTAACTTCGCAAAAGAGTTTGGTTTTCCACTGGTTATCAAACCGAACGTGAGTGGATATTCGCGGGGTAGCTATTTCCCTATTAATGACTTCAAACAGTTATGGAAGGCCATTTTTTTGGCTAAAATTTGGTGGCCGACAACGGTAATCGAGCAGTACTTGAAGGGCGAAAATTATCGAGTGGTAGTAATAGATGGCAAGATAATGTCGGTCATTCAACGTTATCCTCCATTTGTGATCGGCAACGGCAAAGATTCAATTTCAATATTGATAGGGTCAGAAAATGCCATCCGTGAAGAAATGCAACTCTATGGCGGTATGTTCCCGATTCAAAAAAATCAACGAACACAAGATTATTTGAATAAACAAGGACTTACCTTCGATACCATACCCGCTAAGAATGAGCATATCGAACTTTATTTTCGAGTCGCACTAGCGCCAGGTGGGATTGTACGAACCATCAATAAAATGACCATTCACGCCGATAATGTGCAGCTTTTTCTGGACACCCTTAAGCTATTTAAGGCCAATATACTGGGCGTTGACATTATTTTTGAAAATAGTATCGAACAAAGCCATAAAGACCAGAAATGCATACTGTTAGAAGTCAATTCCAGGCCTTATCTTAAAATGCACGATTATCCGCGTTATGGCGAAAAAGAAGATCTATCAGCTTACTACAACGAACTTGATCGGCTCGATATCAGTCAGGCAGATACCTTTTAGCGTGTCATCTTAGTGAGTCTTAGTGCCACGCGCTTGTTCTATCAGTTTTCGGGTGTTCATTCTCTGCTGATCGGATTACTGCCGTTTTATTTTCCAGCGTTAATGTGGCAGAGCGGATTAACGTTAGCTGATATTTGTTGGTTTGTTGGGCTCAATGGCGTCGGATACCTGCTGACTCTTTATATTTGGGATCGTATTAGGCAGCGCCTGGGCTGGAGCAAGGTAATCGCTATTTCATTTATCCTCGAATTGGCTGTTGTCAGTGCGATTGTGGTGGACAATTCACTCACCGCTATTCACTTCATTGCTCTGTTAAACGGAGCCTACGGCTGTTTTTTCTGGATGTCCCAGCGGTTGCTGTTTGTGCAGTGTACTGGCAGACATAACACCGGCCATAAATTTGGTGACTTTCAAATAATAGTCATGATACTGCTTAAAGTAGGTATTGTGACAGGTGGTTACCTATGGGAAATGTGGGGTGCTGCGAGTGTATTTTGGCTGACCCTGGGCCTGGTTTTTCCTATGGTTTTATACCATCTTTTTAGCCACTTGCCGGCTGATTTGAATGCGTCCATTGATCCGCCGCTAAGGCTAAAGTTGATGATGAACTATCGTGATAAAAACCGATCTCGGCTGGTTTTCTTTGGAGATGGATTGTTCTTGTTTGCCGAAAGCTACTTATGGGTAATTACGCTTTATTTCATCTCAGGACAAGACTTGTCAATGCTTGGCGTGCTGGTAGTTTCCTTATCGGTATTACTCGCCTTTTTATTCTATGTCATTAAAAACAGGCTCGATCACCTTAACCCGCAGCGAGTGTACTTTCTCGCTGTATTTGGGTATAGCTTGTCATGGTTGTTACGTGGGCTAATCGATGCTGATGGTGGCGATCTCTGGATATACCCGATGATCGTTGTTATCGGTTTTTTTACTGCGTTTTTCCGTCTCGCGTTTAATAAGCGCTTCTTTGATTTGTCGAAACAAAAAAAGACCCATAATTATATTGTTTTGAAAAGTTATTATTCTCAGTACGGCGTCTGCGTCTTCTACGGTTTGATGGGCATTGCAGTGCTGATTCTGTCAGTATCAACTCCATTGCTAAGCAGCTTAAAGGACCCAGTCACTATCTTGCAATGGTGCTACTGGGTACTCACGCCCACCGCGTTAATTTATTTATTATATCGCACGACAGGCCCTCAGATAGGCGGTGAGCCCAGAGGGTGAGCCGGGGAATAAAAGTTGCTCAGGCAGCGTCTACACGGCTCGAGACTGAGCGTGAAAAGACCGCCAGTTAATAATAAACAGTATTAGGCCAAGTACTAAAATTGAAAGGGCTGCATAAAATAACGAGCCACCATCACTCTTACCCTTATGTAATACCTCCACTCCAAGTGGGCTAAACAAATGAAAGAATACCGCCCCAGCCATAATGCCTGCCGCCATTAATCCACCCAACGCATGAGCCATCGCCCGAAAGGGTCTGTCTGCTGCCAAATTCATTTTTTTCAATATCCAGAACACAACCGGCGACAGTAAGATAACCGAGGTGATCAATTCGGCACTGCCAATCACAACAGCACCCTGTTCAGAAAAGAGCCCGCCAGCAGTATCACCAATGAAGCCTTTTAACCATTCCCCAATAGTGCTGAAAATATGCTGTGTATCAGGATGACCCGAAAACTTATAAGGTATGGATGAAAGGAAAACCTTGGCCGCCCATAATGCTATAACCCAGCTGACAATGGTGATTATTATTTTTTTCATTTTACTTGCCTTTATTATTTTGAATGAGAATTAGTAATAAAATTGTACAAATTGTACATGAATTATTAGAAGTTCACTCGGCCAGACTTAAGACACTGCCATGAATTAATATTTCCTTCCGACGACGGCTAAGCTGTTTAATCTCATATTCTCGTTTGCTGGCACTACTACGGGTATGCCCCGGTTCCTGGTAAATCACTTTAGTGGGTGATCGGCCGTTAAAATACTTGGCTCCTAAAGTGCTTGAACAATGCTCATTGAAACGCCGATCTACATCGGTAGTGATACCGGTGTAGTAAGAGTTGTCACTCGCTTCAATGATGTAGACAAACCACTTCATTTAAAAATACATCGCTTATAGGCCGGCTTATTTAAAGGTAAAGAATTTAATAATATATGGTACAACGAATAACTTTTTACAACGTATAAAATTAATGTACTCGAAAAAGGATTGTGCCGGTCTGCTTCTTGCCAGATATATCAAATAGCTAAGCGAAGCAGGCGAGCAGTGTCTTGCCGGACGACTGGAATGCCAAGCGCTCATGGACGCTGGAGGTCTCAGTCTTTTAAACGACTGTTGTCAGAGCAGGCATCGCCTACAATTCATAACTGCGGGCTATGTGAATTTTCAGATGAATAGCCTGTCTGATTGCCCGTTTTGGCGTTAGAATTGAGTTTAAATTTAGAGTGCCAATAAAATATGCGATTTATAATATGAAATTAGCAATCATCAGCGGTGGTTCAAAAGGGTTAGGCGAAAGGCTCTGTGAGCAATATCTAGCGTTAGATTTTGAAGTTATTGAATTCTCCCGAACTGCACCGCATGCGTACTCGGTTACTATTGATCTGGCGTCGGTCAAAGACACGAGTCAAATTGTTAGTGAAGCCTTAACGCCGCTAGCACAGCGCGAATGGCAGGAAATAGTAGTTATCAGTAATGCGGGCACTTTAAATCCCGTCGGGCCGGTTTCGAAAAAAGACATCGAGTCAGTCATAGCCAGTTTAAACACTAATTTTGTCTCGGGCATTGTTTTTATGACTGAGGTGTTGCGGTATTTTCAACAGCATAGCGGTAAGAAAACACTGGCTAGTATTTCGTCTGGTGCCGCTTTGGGCGAACGTGCTGGTTGGTCACTTTATTGTGCGGCTAAAGCCGGCTTGGAGCATTTTATTCGCTCTGTTGCCAAGGAGCAGGACGCCGAGTCCCAACCCTTTAAAGTTGTTAATGTTGATCCAGGGCTAATCGACACCGGCATGCAATCAGTCATTCGACAATCGAGTATTGAGGACTTCCCATCACTGGAACAATTCAAGCACCGTAAAGACATGGGTTTGTTAGCCTCGCCTGTCAAAGTGGCTGAGGCAATAGTTCGTATTGTCGAGGTTTCAAATACAGTTAATGGCGAGCGCATTAAAGTTAGTTTCGATTAACGTTGAATTTTTTGCAAAATAGCAGGTTTTAGGATTGAAACTTTATGGCTATTTGGAAATCAATAGTTGGTGTTTTAACTGGCAGCCAAAACCCAAAAACATGAAACCTAAAAAAACGAGCCACCACTAAGGTATTTTTGATGTTGAATATGGATTTAAATAGAACGGTTGTCATCAAAACTGCGGACCAAACATGGCAAAGCAGCCCTAGTGACGGTGTGTGGCGTAAACCATTGGCAAGAGAAGCGCTAGAGCATGGTCATACCACGAGCCTTGTACGTTTCGACCCTGGTTGTTCATTCGCAGAGCATAGCCATCCTTTCGGTGAAGAAATTTTTGTGCTCGATGGGGTTTTTTCAGATCAATACGGTGACTATACTGCTGGTACCTATTTACGAAACCCGCCGAGTTCGAAGCACGTCCCGTTTAGTCAGCAGGGCTGTACATTATTCGTAAAGCTGGACCAGTTTGATCCGGATGATAGCGACGAAGTCCGAATCGATACAAAATCAGCACAATGGTTGCCTGGCCAGGGCAAATTACAGGTCATGCCCTTGCATGAATTTGAAAATGAAAGTATTGCTTTAGTGCGCTGGCCTTCTCATTCAAAATTTCAACCCCATATGCACTTTGGCGGAGAGGAAATTTATGTTCTCTCCGGTACATTTATTGATGAATATGATAGTTATCCGAAAGATAGCTGGATACGAAGTCCGCATAAAAGTGAGCATTGCCCCTTCGTTGAAGAAGAGACCGTCATCTGGGTTAAGACGGGTCATTTACCCACCACCTAGCGGGGATCTCTAAAAATACACATTGCCGTGATTGCTTCGTGGCCTTGACTGTTAACGTCTCAGCACCCCGATTGTTGGTGCTGTAATAAAAACAGTGATGAAAAAGTGGTTATTTTTAGAGTCGCCCTAGATTGAAGCATCGAGTCCTAAAACGTTTAAAAAATAAGAGAGGCTATTTTGTCCCAGCAGGCAATATTGAAATTAAAACAATCGATTAGTGAGAAGATAATCGGTCAAACTGAGCTCATTGATCGACTATTAATTGCCATTCTTGCGGATGGTCATTTATTGGTTGAAGGCGCCCCAGGCTTAGCTAAGACTCGCGCTATTAAAGTCCTTGGGGATTGTATTGAGGGTGACTTTCATCGCATTCAGTTTACACCTGATTTACTACCCGCCGATTTAACAGGAACCGAAATATATCGACCTCAGGACGGTAGTTTCAACTTTCAAAAGGGTCCACTATTCCATAATCTGGTTTTGGCGGATGAAATTAATCGCGCACCGGCTAAGGTTCAGTCTGCATTGCTCGAAGCGATGGCAGAGCGCCAAATAACCGTTGGCTCTGAAACCTATTTATTGCCTGAGGTGTTTTTAGTGATGGCGACTCAAAATCCAATCGAGCAGGAAGGCACCTACCCACTACCGGAAGCACAATTGGATCGTTTTTTAATGCATGTCAGTGTTGGTTTTCCAAATGCGGATCAAGAGAAGCAGATCCTGCAATTGACCCGTCAAGAAGCACTAGCTCATCGAGAGCTTGATCAATCAGCAAAGCCTGAATCAAAGTCGTCATCAATCAGTCAGAAAGAGTTACTCGACGCCCGCCAAGAAGTACTCAATATTTATCTCGATGAAAGTCTTGAAGGCTATTTAATAGAGTTAGTGTTGGCAACGCGTAGTGCCGAAAGATATGGCGACGACCTAGCCGGCTGGATTGAGTATGGTGCTAGCCCGCGTGCGACAATGGCGCTTGATAGATGCGCCCGAGCCTATGCTTGGCTCAATGGTCGTGACTTTGTATCGCCGGAAGATATTCAAATCATTGCGCCGGATGTATTGCGCCACCGTATCATTCTCAGCTTTGAAGCCGAGGCAGAAGGTATAACGCCAGATCGCTTTATTGCAGAATTAATAGGGCGAGTTGCGGTTCCATAGGTTTCACAGTCGGAGTTGAAAAAATAATGACGCAAGTATCTGAAGCTGGTGATGATATTGTTCGAATCAGGCAATCGACCTTGATTGGTCTGAGTCGGGACGCTAAAAAAATTCCACTTGATTTAAAATCGGTTAAAGCACAGATGTCTGGTGGATACGTATCTTCATTTCGTGGCCGTGGCATGGAGTTTCATGAATCTAGGCCTTACCAACCGGGCGACGATATCCGAGCAATCGACTGGCGGGTGACGGCAAGAAGTGGAGTTACCCATACTAAGGTTTACCATGAAGAGCGCGAGCGACCTGTTTTACTTTGGGTCGATCTGAGCCCCACGATGTTTTTTGGAACCCGTCAATGTTTTAAATCGGTCGTTGCTGCCAAGCTTGCCGCATTGCTGGCCTGGAGCAGTGTGCAACATGGCGATCGACTGGGTGGGCTGGTTTTTTCAGAGCAACATCACGACGAGTTTCGTCCCAAACAGGGCAATGCGGCTGTATTACACTTTATTAAAAAGCTGGCTTCTCATCCGGCCTGGGATCGACAAAGCAAATCAGCGGTCACCAGTCATGGTAACCCTGATGCTGGTATCCAAGCATTGAATCGACTTCGTCAGGTAGCGAAGCCAGGCAGCCTTATCGTATTGATGAGTGACTTTCGTTTTTTAACGGAGAGCTGCCGAACTCATCTGGCCCACCTTGCCCGGCATAATGACGTCGTCATGCTATTCACCCATGACCCATTGGAGCAGGCATTGCCAGCCTCGGGCTATTATCAATTAACAGACGGCGAATCGAGATTGGGTGTTGATAGTGCTAATGCCGCCAGCAGAGATCAATACCAACAGCGATTTGCCGCCCATCATCAAATGCTAGAGCAGCTCTGCCAGCAATTACATTTATTGCTTATCGACGTCTCAACCACCTCAAATCTGCTCGATGTTTTGAAGCGCGGCCTCGGCCTTCGGCCAAAGCGCTAGTTATAGAGATGAGTCGTCAACTTGAACCATCATCATGAATGAACTTGCATTAAAAGATATTCACTTGCCCGACAGCATTTTATGGTGGCCACCAGCGCCCGGTTGGTGGGTGTTGGGCGTTGTACTTATTATATTCTTATTCTTAATGTTATTGTTATTGCCAAAGTTGTGGCGATGGTTGCGCTATAAACCAGTCAGGTCTTTGTCACTAAAAGAGTTTTATCTGATCAAGCAAAGTCATCAACAGCAAGCTGACCAAAAGCAAACGTTGCAAGCAATCACAACCTTGTTACGTCGTACAGTCATGAGCAAAAGTGGTCGTATTGGCCATGCAGGGGTCGTCGGCGATGACTGGATAAACCAACTTAACCAAATGTCTCAAAAAGACTGCTTTACACAAGCGCAGGGGGAGTTGTTAAAACACGGTCGATATCAACCAGCTATCGAAGGTCAGAACAAAGCCGACATCGATAGCTTGTTACAAAGTTGTGAAAACTGGATAAAATCGTTACCTAAAGGGGGAAGCCATGCTGCAACTTGATTGGCCTTGGGTACTTTTACTACTTCCATTACCATTTTTGTCGTACTTTGTTTTGTCAAAGAAACCGATCGCGCAAGATGCAGCGTTGCAGGTGCCGTTTTTGGATGATTTTAAGTTATCGCAATCAGTTGGCTTGCAGCAGAAAAACACGCATTGGGTGACCTATCTTAGCTTATTGGGCTGGTGCCTGATGATACTCGCTGCTAGTCGCCCACAATGGCTAGGTGAGCCGATTAGCATCAACATTAATGGACGAGACCTGATGATGGCGGTAGACCTGTCCGAAAGCATGCGCGTTAAGGATTTCGAAATTAATGGAAACTATGTAGATCGACTCACAGCGACCAAGGTTGTCATGAACGAATTCATTGACAACCGAAAAGGTGACCGGCTTGGATTGATACTGTTTGGCACTCAAGCCTACTTACAGACGCCCATGACTTTTGACACTCATACCGTCAATCGACTATTGCAGGAGTCAGCGATTGGACTGGCCGGTGAGAATACAGCCATAGGCGATGCCATTGGTCTCGCACTCAAGCGTCTTACCGCTAGCCAAGACAATGATAGCCAAGAGGAAGATAGTGAGCTGGAGGCTAGTCAGCAAGACAATGCTGGAATAAATACTCAGGTATTAATACTGGTTACCGATGGTGCAAACACAGCAGGTGCCGTATCGCCTATGAAGGCAGCCCAATTGGCCGCTGAGAAAAATCTGAAAATATATACCATTGGTATTGGAGCCGATCAAATGACTCGCAGTACCTGGTTCGGCGAGCAGATAATAAATCCGTCGACGCAGCTCGACGAGAAAACCTTACGCGGCATAGCTGATGTCACTGGCGGCCGGTATTTCAGAGCGCATGATACAAAAGAAATGATTAATATTTATAATCTGCTTGACGAGCTAGAATCTGCTGGGCAAGACAAAGAAGAATTCCGCCCCAATAGTGCCCTGTTTCATTGGCCGCTTGCACTGGCTTTGTGCCTTGGCTTCATCATTTGCGTGCGTCGGGTATGATCGAAAATTTCCATTTTTTACGACCTGTCTGGTTGTTGGCACTATTGCCGTTAGCTTTTCTAATTTGGCGCTTATTCAATGCAAAGCGTAATAGCCGGAGCTGGCAAGTGGTTGTCGACCCAGCTCTTTTGGCCCATTTGCTCATCGGTACCAATAGTGTTCGAAGCAACACCCATCTATATTTAATTTTGGCCGTAGGGTTACTATGCATCGTAGCTTTGGCGGGGCCGGTGTGGAATAAATTAGAGCGTCCGATTTTCAAACAAGAGTCGGCGTTAGTTATCGTGCTCGACCTGTCGCGCTCGATGGACGCAGCTGACATTAAACCTAGTCGACTGACTCGAGCTCGACATAAAATAGCTGATATCCTGATTCAAAGAAAAGAGGGGCAGACGGCTCTGGTGGTTTATGCTGCTGATGCTTTTTCTGTCGTGCCACTCACCGATGATGGTAAAACCATCAATGCACTATTATCAGGCCTTACTACTGATATCATGCCTGCTCAGGGTTCGCGAGTTGATCAGGCATTAATGCAAGCCTATCCGCTATTTCAAAATATAGGCCTGTTGCGAGGAGATATCCTGTTAGTGACTGATGGCTTGAGCCAAAACGAATCGAAAGAAGCTGAGACGCTGCTGAAAGACAACGCTGGATTTCGATTGTCGATATTGGGTGTTGGCACCGAAACCGGTGGCCCAATACCGCTGCCTAACGGTGGTTTTATGAAAGATGCTCAAGGTGCAATTGTGATCTCAAGCTTGGTGATTGGCCCAATGCAAACTCTGGCTTCCCAAGGTGGGGGTATTTTCAATCTGATTAGCGCAAACGATGATGATGTCACTAATCTACTCAAAGCAATCGAACGGAATCCTTTTGAGCAAAAGGCTACTGACACAGATCGCAGCGTCGATGTCTGGCAAGAGCAAGGGCCTTGGTTAGTGTTATTAGCATTACCGCTTGTTGCGCTCGCTTTTCGTCGGGGCATTGTGTCCATGTCTCTATTTTATTTGCCGATGCTTTTGTCATCCGTCCTATTGATGGCATCGCCTGATGTATCGGCACTCGACTGGAACGAGCTGTGGCGGAATAACGACCAACGAGCACACGATCAATTTGATCAAGCGCAACATGAGGAAGCATCTGAATTGTTTGATAATGCTGATTGGAAGGGCTCCTCTTTCTATCGCTCAGGTGACTATGAAAATGCCCTGAAACAATGGCGTGATATTGATTCAGAAGATACTAGGTATAATCGAGGCAATGCATTGGCGAAGCTCGGCAAACTAGAAGAGGCGCTTGAAGCTTATGATCAGACTTTACAGAAAAATCCACTGCACGCCGATGCACAACATAATCGTCAATTAGTTGAAGAAGCATTGAAACAGGAAAAAGATCAAGAACAAAAAGATAAGTCAGATAGTGAAGAAGGTAACGATGGCGAAAAATCAGAAGATGATCAGCAGTCTTCAGAATCAGATCAAGGTGAGCAATCCGATGAGTCGGATAGTCAACAGCCCTCTGATGAGTCCGAGGGTAAAGAGGGCCAGAACAAGAGTGACCCACAGGAACCAGATGATGATTCTCAGGAGCAGTCAGTAGATAAAGCGCAGTCTAATGAAGAATCAGACGATTCAAAAGAATCAGAGGAAAGTGAGGCAGATCAAGCAAGCTTGGAGCAACAGTTGTCTGAGCAGGCAGCCGATCAATGGTTACGAAAAATACCTGATGATCCCGGTGGGTTATTAAGGCGCAAGTTTTTATATCAATACAATAAACGCGGTGAGTCTACGAGCGAGCTGAACCGGTGGTAACTATCCTCATCAAGGAACGTATCAAGAAGCAGATCAATAACATGCGAAAAATATTATTTATTAACCTGTTAATATTGATAGGCGTGCTCTGTAGCTTTATGAGCAACCAAGTTTTTGCTGTGGTGAATGTTACGATAGATCGTAATTTAGTGCGCCTTAATGAATCATTTCAGCTCGTGTTTGAAGCAGACAGCAGCCCGGATGAAGATCCTGATTTTTCAGCTTTAGAGCCATATTTTCTGGTGCTCAATCGAAGCCAGAGTAATAATATCAGCATCATTAACGGTGATTATCAGCGTAATATTAAATGGGTTTTGAAGTTAATGCCCAAGCAAGTGGGTGATTTTGTCATTCCGGCTATTCCATTTGGCAGTGACAAAACGAAACCGTTTCAAATCACAGTTAAGCCAACCAGTCAGGCTAGAACCGGTGGTCAGGATGAGTTGATTTTCGAGCTTAAGGTCGATAAACCGACCGTGTACGTGCAAGGCCAGGTCTTGGTGACACTACGTTTGATGGTTGACCGGAGTATCTCTGGCTATTCGATGAGTGACCTTACAATCAATAATATGGACGTTGTCATTGAACCGTTGGGCGATGTAAAGCAGTATCAAACCAAGCTCGGAGACAAGGACTACCTTGTGCTCGAAAAACAAATAGCCTTATTCCCTCAGCAAAGTGGCAGGCTTGAAATTGAACCCGCAGTCGCCGAAGTACAGATGTCTAACCGCTCGTCGTCAGTATTTGGTGGTTTCGCTAGTGCTGGTAATATACGCCGAATTGGTTCGCAGGGTGTTTCGATTGAGGTGCTCACAATTGCTAGCGAATCAAATGCTAAGCAGTGGCTGCCGGCCACCCAGTTGTCCTTGGCTGAGGAATGGCAGGGCGACATCAAAAAGTTAATCGTGGGCGAGCCAGTGACTCGTACCATAACTTTGGTAGCTGAGGGTTTAACGTCTGCACAGTTACCGGATCTAGACTCAAAACCAGTCGATGGAATAAAACTTTATCCCGATAAGCCGCTGTTACAGAACCAGAAAACAAGCGCCGGAATGGTTGGCATACGTCAACAGAAAATCGCACTAATCCCAACCCAGGCCGGTATTTATACGCTACCTGAAGTCATTATAGACTGGTGGAACGTCAATACAGGCGAGCAGGAGCAGGCGAAAATTCCTTCGCGAACAATCGAAGTGACGGCTGCCGCAGATCCGCTTTCGAGCAATGGCGCAACGCAAGATCAGCAACTAATATCACTAAGTTCCAACGGGTCATTATCACGACTGGACTCTTCAACTGAAGGCAGTAACCTGTTTTGGGTCTGGCTGAGCCTTCTATTAGGAGTGGGCTGGGCAGGTACTATTTTTATCTGGTGGTATGACAAGCATCGAAAGTTAGGAAAAGACCGATTAGATATTGACCATATCAATATTGACCGATTAAAAACATCTGACCAGCGCAAGGCAATGGCTCAATTGTCACAAAGCTGCATCAGTAATAATGCGAGAGACACCCGTGACAGTTTACTGATTTGGGCGAATAGCCTTGATACAAACGAATCTTTTGTTAACCTTAATCAATTAGGGTTTTACTTTGGTGATGAATTTCAGACTCAAATAAACCAGCTCAATCAGAGTTTGTATGGCGGCCATGATGGTGGCTGGAAGGGAGCCGATATTCTGCGTTGCTGTGAATCGATAACCACTCATTTGAAGGCGAACAAACCTAAAGATCTAGCGGGTCATTTAAGCGCACTAAATCCTTAGTAGTCTAATGGTAAAGCCATAAGCTAGCTTATGATCTAGGTAACTCGCCTGCTACATATTTTCCCACGGGTATATCCAGACGTGCAGCAATAGCAGACGAGGCAATAACGGTGACTGTATCGTTCTCGGTATCGACAATGTTGAGTCCACCTTTGACTGCATTGACAGTAACCGAACCGAATGGAATTTGTTTCTGTATGACTGCTTTATCGACTTCATCGGGTTTTTGCACGCCAATGGTGACTTCAACCTGCATTGAATCTCGGTCAATCCCGAGTGTTCGAAACAGCGTTATCGAACTATGGTGCAGTGCATCTTGGACGGCACGAACAGCCGCCTTGGTATAGTCTTCACCATATAGGTCATTGCCAGTGCCCATTTCTAGAATAACTCTTTGCATTGCCATAGCTTAATGCTCTCCCTGATCGGCATCGATAGCCTTATTAATATCAATATCAAGATAAACCACAGCCGCCGCATTGGCGACAACCGTTACTTTAGTACCACAATCGCTAATGACATCCAGCCCACCTACGACCACCTCAACTGTAGCCTGACCATAGGGTAGAACCGCTTTCACCTCATCTCGGTTAACTTCACCAGGTTTAGCAACACCGATAGTTACCTCAATTTTCATCGCTTCTTTAGGCAAGCCAAATGCCGGCGCGACAGTGAGAGAGTTGTGCCACAAAGCATCGCGTAAGGCGCGTACTGCGGCTTTGGTATAGTCACCACCTTGCAAATCGGTGCCCATTCCCATTTCAACTACCATTCTTTTATACGACATCTATTGTTTACTCAACTATATGATCTAGAGTGAAGCGACAATAGTACGACGATCATCACCTTCGCGTCTTTTTTTTCCTTGCAGCGACAATAAGTTAGTCGAGTATTCGGTGGCTTCGGCCTGTTACTCCAATCTGCCATGTGTGTAGATTGTTTCTTTCAGTAGCGAGACAATGAGGGTAATGTCATTTCAATCACCTGCTGCTTAATCTGCTCCTGTTTGCCGTTACTTCGGGTTCAATAAATTTCCCAACGTTTTATGCATATAGGTCGACATTTCCGACAATTGCTTAGGCATTGCTCGTAGTCCATTTAAACTGCTCCTGATAGGCTGAACAATAGTTCTATAAACTGATATAAATGAGTAAGGACAAAAAATGAGAAAAATCAATCTGACACGGGGTATGACTTGTTGCTTCGCACCTTAATATTGATCGTAGCTTTGTTCACGCTTTAAATGGTTTGTGATTTTTTTCATTGAAGACAGCGTTGTTGATAGAGAAGTGCTCCATTGGATGGGATGCTGTTGGAAAGCTGGCTAGTCACCTGAGTTAAATCGTCGGTATCGACGGCAACTTTATAAATGCTGATGCTGACATCATTGGCTTATGAAAAGGTGTCCTGACGCAAGTCGTAGCCGATTTCATCTGTATCGCATTGATTCTAATGAACAATGGCCTTCGCCAGCATGACGGCATTAATATTATCTGATTAGTAATGTTAGTCATCAAAGACAATGGTGATGTGCAAAAAAAAGCCGATAACTGTCGTTACCGGCTTTTAGCCATATGGCGTTTTCTGAGTGTTAAGTTAGCTCAGCTTTTTAGCCACGTTAGCCATGATTGGCGCCTTGTCAAATTCAACACCCATGACCTGCAATGCATCGGCGAAGCGATTGATAATGTCAGTCAACGATGCGTTTGTCAGCTGGTTCAGTATACCAATACGAATTTGGACTGGCTCTGACAAGGTTGGCCAGATAGCGAATCCAGCAGCACGACAAGCTCCCACCAGTTCTTTTTCACGTCCAGCAAATTCACCCGGTAGGTTAAGTACAATTAGGCTGGTCATGTTTGATGTTACATCACAACCCATCGCCGCAACGGCTTCGCGCAACACTTTCTCACTAGAAACATAATCAGCCGCTTTTTTGTCTCGGCCGTGCTGAAGTAAGAGGCGAAGTGCTTCGTGGAAAGAAGCAACGGCATAAGGCGAATGAGTTCGGTGATAAGTGCCAGCAGCAGCGTCTTGACCATCAAGGATGGCCCAGTGACGTGCTTCCAAAATCGGATTATGAACGAAGCTGTAACAGCCACGAGTTTTGAAAAGTTCGATTGCCTTGTCTGTGAAGCTAACAGGTGCGTAAGTCATGGGTAATCCGAGAATGCCTTTTTGTGGGCAAGAAGCCCACATGCCGACTCCAGGAAAATCATCAATGTTAAATTTATCGATTCCGAGGCTCGATACTGCGTCGACCATGCCCATTGCGTCATGCTTAACGCAGGCATCGTTGAAACCTTGCAAGTCATTGATACGGCCTGAGCCAGTTTCCCAATGTGCCATGAATGCGAACATTGGCTTATGCTCGGCTAGTGCAGCGTCTACAATGTCACCAGTCACGGATTGGCCGTGAGGAACGGTCACTGTAATTACGTTAGCGGGTTGAGGGTCTATTGGGTTAGCTGCTAAATCTTCAACGCTAGATGCTTTCATGCGGATAGATAGGCAGTCGATGCCGCTGAATGTGCCATTGACGAAAACCACAACTTTGTCACCCGGTAGAATAGCGCTGTGCACGCAGTCCAGTCCGCTCCATCCCGTTCCAGCAACGCCAAAGGTATAAATGTTTTTAGTGCCGAAAACTTCTCGCAACATAATTTTCGCTTCAATCATGCCGCGCAGAACATCTACTTGCATGTGATCAGCGACACCTTGGTTAGCGAACGCTGCTAAAACACGAGGGTCAGTGTTGCCTGGACCCGGTCCTGCCGCCAAAGTGTGTGGAATTTTTAGTTCGGGAAAATTGCTCATTAATTTATCTCTATAAAGGATTTAAAATTTATTGTTAAGCGTTTTGTTGCTCGCCTTAATTAGTCAATTGTAAAAAAATCTTTAAGTGGCTTGGATTATATTAAGGTCGTGTTAGCAAACTATGTCCGGTTCGACAAAATCTGCTTTAGAGCCGACAAAGTTGCAACTATCAGCTAAAGGGCGGCTACGCCAGCCCGGGCAATAATGCCATCTTCGTCCGATTTAACGCCGCTGATGCCAATGGCACCAATCACTTCATTTTTGTAGATAATGGGCAAACCACCTTCTAGTGGCAGCATGCCAGGCATTGCCAAATATCCCTGGCGACCACTGGCAACCATGTCTTCCCAAAATTTGGTTGGGCGACGGAAGTTAAGCGCTACTTCGGCTTTTTTGATCGCAACGTCAATACTACCAAGCTGAACTTTTTCGCGTTGTAGGTACATTAAATTACCGCCATCATCAACAATCGCAATTACAACTTTCCAGCCATTGTTAGTGGCTTCTTGTTCGGCAGCGGCGGCGACTCGTTTTGCCGACTCTAAATTTAATATGTATTTTTGTTCCATTATTATCACTGTTTATAAAGGTAAATTGTTATCGCTTAGGTCTTAATAAGCGATGTCTCAAGACGCCCCAGGTGGCTTCTGCCCACCGAGTGCCGCAGTCACTTCATCAGCCATTTGTCGGGTTGCAGCACCCAGATCAGTAAGCCTGCTGTCGGTTATTCGGGCTTTCGGTCCTGACAAGGATAGCCCCGCGAGTGCGACGCCATTTTCATCAAAGATGGTGGCAGCGACGCAGCGCAGGCCGACTGAGTGTTCTTCGTCATCTAGTGCATATCCTAATTTTCGAATATGAGAGAGCTCTACCCGTAAATTGGCGGGATTGTCGATAGTTCGTTCTGTAAATCGGGCCAGACCTTTACGCTGTAAAATAGTCGACACGCCTTTTTCGGTCATGCTGGCGAGTAGCGTTTTACCAACACCTGAAGCATGAATGGGTGATCGGCTGCCCAGTTTAACGATCATGCGCATCATTTCAGGTGATTGAACCTGCCCAACATAAACTACCTCGCCGTCGTCGATGACAGCTAGATTGACGGTCTCACCACATTGATCTACTAGGCGGCGCATATATGGTCGGGCGGTAGCAATAAAATCACGTCTATTTAAAAAGGCATTACCTACCGAGAATGTTTTAAAACCAATAAACCAAAGCCCAAGAATCGAGTCATGCTCGACATAACCCATTTCTTCGAAAGTGTTGAGTAGGCGATGCGTTGTTGCTGATGGCATGCCCAACTGTTGAGATAGGTCGGTTAAGGTCATACCTGACGCCGTGAGTGAGAGTCGCTCTAGCAGAGTCATGGCACGAACCAGTGATTGGTTCTTTCCATCGTTTGCTTTGCTATTCGGACCGGGTGGTCTGCCGCGTTTTTTAGTGATTTGAATGACTGTATCTGACATGTTAACTAAGTTAGCATGTTTTTTTTATGTTTAATAGACGAAAATAGTGAATTAAATAAATAAAAATATATTCCAAAATAATCAACAAATTATAAGTATATTATATAACTATTTGAAATATAGAGTTAAATTTTATTTTAATGGCCATTTTATTAATTTAAAATATATGGGAATAATTACCATTAATTTATAAATTGATGTCATTACCCCGTTACTATTACAATTTAAAAATTTATAGAGATTCATCAGGTTGTATCAGAATCTGATTTTTATTCCTCGACTTATCGATAGACCTCATCGATTAAGACAGGCCGTCGCTTAAAAAAGCTGGGATCATTGAGCGCCTGATTTTGCGATATTTTTTTACAGCGCCGTAAATGGATATGATGATAATTTAAAATCGAAGTCGAATTGAAAGAGGCAGCACCCACCGTTCAGTTAGCACGAGTGTTTGCCAATGATAGTCAGTATGAAACTAAAGCAGTGCTCGTCACTGAAAACAAAACATCGACTCGCGTCGTAACCAATATTGCTCAGTCCGTGAGGCAATTAATCAATCGAATTATTCAGCCCTGTTGTAATTTGATCTGGAGATTGTTGGCTCACAAATAGCGTCTACGAGCTTCATCAACTTATTGTTTAAGGCCTTAGGCCGGCTGTTGAAGTTCAGGGTCTGAAGTTGTGTGGGCTCAAACCAGAGTAATATTCTCAAACTGTGAGTGCGATCTATGTTCCCGATGACTTTAATAGTGATATTCTAGTTGAAGTTTTTTCCAATAAATCGACTGTCTTCTCCGGTTTAGGGCTAGACAAAATGGTGGTGCGTTGTTCCGCATGTTGATGTCTGGTGAGATGGCATCGCGACCATAGAAATTGCAATGAAGAACCTCTATTATCCGATTGAATTCGGCAGCGGCTTTGGTGTTCTATAGCAAGAATGCATAGTGGAGATTAATGACGAGATAAAAATATGCGTATAGCAATCTTTGGTAGTGGTGGCGTTGGTGGTTATTTTGGTGGTCGACTGGCACAAGCGGGTTACGATGTTGTCTTTATAGCGCGTGGTGAAAACCTTGCGGTTATTCAAAAGAGTGGTTTGCGGGTCAATAGTATTGCAGGCGACTTCATTTTGAATAAGGTTCAGGCGACTGATGATCCCAAAACAGTCGGCAAAGTAGACGTTGTTCTTTGTGCAGTAAAGGCCTGGCAGGTTGCCTCCGCAGCCAAAAGTATGGCTCCTATGATCGGTGACGACACCTTGGTTGTCCCGCTGCAAAATGGTATCGAAGCTGCAGGCCAGCTCGCGGCGCTTTTCGGCACTGATACTGTCTTGGGTGGGCTATGTGCATTGATTGCCTTTCAGGCACCGCCGGGTCATATAAAGCATATTGGTGCCAATCCGTTGATTCGGTTCAATCGACTCGATGGTCAGGCTGATTCACGGGTTAATCAGTTGTCAGAGATTTTCAATCATTGCGATGGCGTCAAGTCGAGTATTCCGCGTGATGTGAATGTTGCTATGTGGCTAAAGTTTTTATTAATAAGTCCCTGGAGTGGGATTGGTGCGGTATCGCGAGCTCCTATCGGTGTATTGTTAAAACTGCATGAGACTCGTCAATTATTACTTGATTCGATGCAGGAGGTTCATCAATTAGGTTTGGCGCAAGGCATTAACTTGGCGGATGACTGTATTGAGCAAACGATCGCGGTGCTCGAAAGCCTCCCCGAAAGTTCTAAAACTTCGATGCAGCAAGATATGGCAAAGGGCAAACCGTCCGAACTCGACGAGCAAAGTGGCGCGATCGTTCGCCTGGGTAAAGCGTACGATATTCATACTCCCGTTAATCGCTTTATTCTAGAGAGCCTGCGTCCGCAGGAATTTCGAGCTAGGGGTGAATTGAGTTTCTAGAGTAGGGTCACGCTAAGCGAATCTAACCGTGAGAATGACCTTGTACAATAACGATTAGATAACGCCGTTATCAATTCTTTGGTAACAGTTCCATCTGGCTATACTTCTTGAATCGTCTGCTTTAAACGTGCCGCATTTTCAGGGCCTGTGACCCTATAGGCCGTTTCTTCATAGGCTTAGAATTAACTGCGCTGTACAGGATTGTGAACCTACCATTATGACAGGTAATAAAGGCTGACTTTCATCAGCTTCTATTATTATATTCAGATTGCTGATTATCTGAGATAGCCAGCAATCTGAATGATTTAACGGTGCATTTTCGCTTTAGCTTCGCGACGCCGCGCATGTAATACGGATTCAGTATAGCCATTGGCAACTTCCCTTCCCTTGAAGACTAAATCGAGTGCGCCCTGAAAGGCAATATTACTGTCAAAATTCGGCGCCATTGCTTTGTACATTGGATCATGCGCATTTTGTCGGTCAACAATTTCAGCCATTTTCTCAAATACGGACCGTATTTGACCTTCGGTTGTTAATCCATGATGGAGCCAATTAGCAATGTGTTGGCTCGAAATTCTTAACGTGGCACGGTCTTCCATCAAATCCAGGTCGGTAATATCAGGAACCTTAGAGCAGCCAATACCCTGATCGATCCAGCGTACGACATAACCAAGAATACTTTGCGCATTGTTTTCCAGTTCTTGAATTAAACTGCCTGCACTAATCTGGCGGCCATCGAGCATGGGGATAGTCAGAATGTCATCCAGGCTTGCTCGAAAACAGGCTCGTAAATTATTTTGCCGGGCACGCACGTCTACCAGATGGTAGTGCATGGCATGAAGTCCACCGGCAGTTGGAGACGGTACCCAGGCAGTATTGGCACCGGCGCGTGGTTGGGCGATTTTTTGTTCCATCATTGCGGCCATATTATCGGGCGCGGCCCACATGCCTTTACCGATTTGACCACGTCCAGGCAAGCCAACTTCAAGGCCAACATCGACGTTCCAGTCTTCATAAGCCAATAACCAGTGTGATCCTTTTATCTCATTCTTCGGGATCATCGCATCGGCTTCCATGCTGGTATGGATTTCGTCACCGGTACGGTCTAGAAACCCGGTATTGATAAAAACGACACGCTCGCTCGCGATTCGAATACATTCTTTAAGATTAACGGTTGTGCGACGCTCTTCGTCCATGATGCCGATCTTGATGGTTTTACTGGCAAGTCCAAGTGCCTGCTCGACCATTTCAAATAGATTGATAGCGAGTAATACTTCTTCAGGGCCATGCATTTTGGGTTTTACAATATAGATACTGCCTTTTCGACTATTCTTAAACTCGCTGTTGCCGAGTAGATCGTGTTTTGCTGCCAGTGATGTGACTATTGCATCGAGAAATGTTTCGGCTACTTCTTCGCCATTGCAAGTGACAGCATCAGTGAACATGTGGGGACCGACATTACGCACAAACATCAGGCTACGACCGGGTAAAGTAAATTGGTCGCCGTTAGGTGCTATAAATTCAGGGTCAGTATTTAAGCTGCGTTGTATCGTTTCTGTGCCGCGCACAAGTGTTGTGCTTAGATCTCCTTTCATTAAGCCAGTCCAGTTTCGATAGACGCCTATTTTGTCTTCTGCATCAACTGCCGCGACTGAGTCTTCGCAATCCATGATGGTGGTGATTGCCGACTCTATGCGAACGTCATAAACATTAGCGAGGTCGCCCTGGCCAATAAAGAAGCCTTCGCCGATTAAAATCTCGAGGTGCAGATCATTATGTTTAAGTAATATAGCTGTTGGTGATTCAGGTTCACCTTTATAACCGGCAAAGCATTCGCGCCAGCCAAGTCCGGTTTCACTACCGTCGCCCATGACGACAATTAGATTGCCTGATCGAACTTTATATTTTGTTGCATAGCTGTGGCTTCCCGCTGCTAACGGTACGGCCTGATCGAGAAATTCACGGACATAGCGAATAACCTGTTGGCCTCGTACTGGATTGTACTTAGCCGTTTTCTTACAGCCCTGAACTTCAAGAATTATATCAGTGCCATACAGCGCATCGTATAGACTAACCCAGCGAGCATTAGCGGCACTTAAGGCGTAACGAGCATTGTCAACTGGTACCACGAGTTGAGGTCCTGCAACGGCAGCGACTTCGTCATCAACGTTTTCTGTCGTTACTTGGAAGGCATCGCCCTCGGGTACTAGGTAGCCAATTTCCCTTAGAAAAGTTTTATATTCAGATAAATTTATATGGCCAAAATGGGTTTTGTGCCAGTCATCTAACTGTTGCTGAATTTTATCTCGTGTTGCGAGTAGCTTTTTATTGCGAGGCCCCAGTACCGCATTGATTTCGGCGAAAGATTGCCAAAACTTATCGGAGTCGATACCCGTACTGGGTGCTATTTCCTGATCTATAAGCTGGTAAAGTTCAGCATCAATGCTCAGTCCGCTTATTTCGACGCGTTTTCTCATTGTTATTCTCAATTTTGGGCAAATCGTAAAGTAGTTGCTGCTGATCTGTTTTCAGTATAGTCGTCTGT